>Ga0316187_10001809_pt1 | contig 18704 bp, 17 predicted proteins | sample CroRivburrow1_MG_FD_204927 | JGI IMG/M metagenome (GOLD analysis project Ga0316187, IMG submission 204927) | Coastal sediment microbial communities from Maine, United States - Cross River worm burrow 1 | ecosystem: Environmental > Aquatic > Marine > Coastal > Sediment | place: USA: Maine...
CGAATGTACGCTCGGCGTCAAATACCGCAACGAATATGAAGACGGCACCGTTTCAGGTGGCCCGATGTATTATATGTCAAAGGGTTTTGCGGAACGTGGCGTGCCGGGTGGCAAGATCATGGCCGTGGTGTTTTCCATATTCTGTATTCTCGGCGCCCTTGGCGGCGGCAACATGTTCCAGGCCAATCAGGCACACGCCCAGATCTCGGGCATCATGGGTGACTATCCCGGCTGGATCACCGGCATTATATTTGCCCTGGTTGTGTACGCGGTGATTGTCGGTGGCATCAAATCCATCGCCAGCGTGACTGAAAAAGTGGTTCCCTTCATGGGCGTCCTTTATGTCGGTACCGCGCTGATCATCTTGTTGATCAACTACGACAAGATCGGCTGGGCATTCGGCCAGATCTTTGAAGGTGCCTTCACCGGTCTGGGCGTTGCAGGTGGTTTTGTGGGTGCCCTTATTCAGGGTTTCAAGCGCGCCGCCTTCTCCAATGAAGCAGGCGTTGGTTCAGCAGCAATCGCTCACTCGGCGGTTCGCACCAAGGAGCCGATCACCGAAGGACTGGTATCCCTGCTGGAACCTTTCATCGACACAGTCGTGATTTGCACGATGACCGCTCTGGTCATAACCATTTCCGGATTGCTGATCGTTGATCCCGCAACAGGCAACTTCGTTCTCGATGGCAACTCCATCGCAACGGTTGATGGGGTTAAAGGCGTATCGCTGACCTCTGCAGCGTTTGCAACCGGCTTCAGTTGGTTCCCGTATGTGCTGGCAGTTGCAGTGGTCCTGTTCGCTTTCTCAACCATGATCTCCTGGTCATATTACGGTTTGAAAGCCTGGACCTACCTGTTCGGTGAAGGCAAGACCACAGAACTGGTGTTCAAGATCATCTTCTGTGTCTTCGTCGTCATCGGCGCCTCGGCCAGCCTGGGCCCTGTGATCGACTTCTCTGACGCGGCAATCTTTGCCATGGCAGTGGTCAATATCACGGCGCTCTACTTCCTGATGCCGATTGTGAAAAAGGAAATGAACTCGTACATGGCCCGCCTGAAGTCCGGCGAGATCAAGCGGTTCAAGCACTAATTCCAGAGCTCGCACAAACACTGATGCCGGAGTGGCTAACACCACTCCGGCATTTTCTATAGGCGATTCAACTGCTGCTGAGCACGCGAATTGCGATCAGGAAACAAACTACGGAGCCGATAGACGCAATGGTCCTGGCATGGTTCCGCAAGGTCCATGAAGCCGCATGGACAGTCCGGTAGGCTGCTGTTTTCGCACTTTCATGGTTCGTGGCATCAAATTGCTGAATCGTGCGGCCGCAAACCATTTCCAGATGACAAATGCGCCCGGCCTCGCTAGTTTGCGACCAATTCTGAACACTTTCAAATGACTTGAGGATTTTCATGGCTGGCCCACGCACCTTGTATGACAAAATCTGGGACGATCACCTGGTTCATGAGGCTGACGACGGCACATGCCTGCTCTATATCGACCGTCATCTGGTACATGAAGTAACCAGCCCGCAGGCTTTTGAAGGCTTGCGCATGACAGGACGCAGTGTCCGCGCACCTGAAAAAACCCTGGCTGTGGTTGACCACAACGTGCCGACCACCGACCGCTCAAAAGGTATCGCGGAAGAAGAAAGCCGCATTCAGGTCGAAACGCTGGCAAAAAACGCCGCCGAGTTTGGTGTGCAGTATTTCTCCGAGACAGATGCGCGCCAGGGTATTGTGCACATCATTGGCCCGGAACAGGGCTTCACCCTGCCCGGCACCACCATTGTGTGTGGTGACAGTCATACCTCCACCCACGGGGCATTTGGCGCACTGGCCCACGGCATCGGCACCTCGGAAGTGGAACACGTTCTGGCAACCCAGACGCTGATCCAGAAAAAGGCCCGCAACATGAAAGTGCAGGTTGATGGTAAACTGGCCAAAGGTGCGACGGCAAAAGACATCATCCTGGCGGTTATAGGTGAAATCGGCACAGCCGGCGGCACCGGCCACGTCATCGAATTTACCGGAGAAGCTATCCGCGATCTGTCCATGGAAGGCCGCATGACGGTCTGCAACATGACCATCGAAGGCGGTGCGCGCGCCGGCATGATTGCCCCTGACGAAAAGGCCTACGAATACCTGAAGGGCCGTCCCATGTCGCCGTCGGGTGCCAACTGGGACGCCGCGATGGCGTACTGGAAAACCCTGTTCTCCGATGACGGTGCCCATTTCGATGAGGTCATCACCCTGGATGCCGCGTCTCTGCCGCCGATCGTGTCGTGGGGCACATCACCGGAGGACGTCATCTCCGTATCAGGGAGCGTGCCAAATCCTGAAGATATTGCAGACGAGGCAAAGCGGGTCTCCAAGCAACGTGCGCTGGACTATATGGGCCTGGCTCCCGGCACCAAAATAACCGACATTGGTCTTGATGTCGTATGGATCGGGTCGTGCACCAATGGTCGTATCGAGGACTTGCGCGAAGCTGCCCGCATCATCGAAGGCAAGAAGATCTCCGAGCGGCTGGATTATGCCATGATCGTACCCGGCTCCGGTGTTGTGAAAGCCCAGGCGGAAGCCGAGGGCCTGGACCGGATATTCACCGCTGCAGGCTTCGAATGGCGTGAGCCGGGCTGTTCCATGTGTCTCGGCATGAACCCTGATCAGCTCAAGCCCGGTCAGCGCTGTGCATCCACGTCAAATCGCAACTTTGAAGGCCGCCAGGGTTTCAAGGGCCGGACCCATCTGGTGTCTCCTGCGATGGCTGCTGCAGCCGCTATTGCCGGCCATTTTGTCGATGTCCGCACACTCACATGAGGTAATCCGCACACTAACATAAGATAACTTGCGGTTCACCCTTGCGCATCATCTGTTAATATGTTGGAAACCATATTAATCCGGTTTGGGGCAATGCCGGTCAAAACGAATTTGCGTATCCCTTGTGAACCAGTTCGTGTTTTTTGAGTATTGGGGGACTTATGTCCACGACGACACCTGCTGCCGACACACGATTCCTTCGCCGTGTGCTGGTTTTTCTTGTTGTAGCAACGCTTGCATCCGGCGCCATGATGGCCTATGCCGCTGCAAGCATGTCCTGATAATTCCTGACGCTTTATGCATTGCGAGCGATGCGGGAATAGTCGCAACACTAAACCATACAGCACGATGTAACGATCAGGCCGGACAATCGTTCTGGTAATACGCGCGTCGTGCTGGCATCATCGAACCCATGAATTCACCGTTCCACAATGACAGCCGCTGGTCGCACATGCGTGCGCCGTCTGCCGCGGACCTCTCTCATCTTGCGCGCAAGACCTGGAAACAGGTGCCGCAATCCCTGCGCAAGATGACCGGCGAAATTGCCATCACCGTCGAGGAGTTTCCCGACGATGAGACCATGGACGAGATCGGCAGCGAAACACCGTTCGACATTATGGGCCTGTTGCGGGAGTCCGATGCCGGCCATCCGGTGTTGGTATTGTACCGCAGGGCAGTTCTGGATTACTGGGTTGAACAGGGCGACGAACTGTCTGCCGTCCTGACCCAGGTCATGGTTCATGAAGCCGCCCATCAGCTTGAACTGTCAGAAGAACTGGTTGCCCAGCTTGAAGCCGAGATCGAGGCTTCAACGCCGCAACCGCGCACGGTGCAGTAATGGCGCGCAAACCCGACCGTAATGACGAAGCCGTTCGCAAGGCGCAGGCTGATCTCAAGCGTCTCGGCGAGCAGTCGGAAAAACTACTCGGCACCGGGACCGTCGCCGATGCCGAACCTGAAGACCACATTGAAATGTGGGGAAAGCGTATCGGGCGCGGCGTTGCCTATGTGCTTGGTGCGTACCTGATCTACTATTTCCTGCGCCGCTATGGCGTCATTTAAACAGGGCTGACTGATGACATCTGCATCATCCAAAGTCTGCCTCGTCACCGGCGCTGCCCGCGGCATCGGCCTGGCCACTGCCAGGCTGTTCCTTGAAAACGGCTGGCGCGTTGCCCTGATCGACAACAATCGCGAGACGCTTGGCGCTGCTGAAAAGACAATTCCCGCCGACACAGGTCTATGCATCGACTGCGATGTATCCGATCCCGACCAGGTACAGCGCGCCATCGATAAGACAGCGGCCCACTTCGGCCGCCTGGACGGCCTCGTCAACAATGCCGGCATCGCCGACTTCGGCCCCATCGCCCAGACCGGATTTGATATCTGGCAGGCGATCATGGCCACCAATCTGTCCGGCCCGTTCCTGACTGTTCAGGCAGCCGTACCGGTCATGCTGCGATCCGGCGACGGTGCGATCGTCAATATCGCATCGATCTCAGGTCATCGCGCCTCGACCTTGCGGGTGGCCTATGGCACCTCCAAGGCAGGTGTCATTCACCTCACCAAGCAGCAGGCGGCGGAGTATGGCAATCAGGGCGTCAGGGTAAACTGCGTATGTCCGGGTCCTGTCGACACCGAGATGGCAAAGAAAGTCCATGATGCCGTCATCCGGCAAAGCTATCATGATTCAATTCCGCTCAACCGCTATGGCGAGGAACGCGAAATTGCCGAAGCGATATATTTTCTGATTTCGGACAAGGCCAGCTATATCAACGGCCAGGTTCTGTCGGTGGACGGCGGCTTTGAAACAACCGGCATCGGCTTGCCTGACCTGCGCGCAAAACAAGGCAATACTTGACCTTGCCCAAATCACACGGCACACATCGTTTATCGTATTTGATTTCACCTGAAGGACCAGCCTGATGGAAAAGTTCACCACACTCACCGGCGTCGCTGCCCCGCTGCCGACCACCAATGTCGACACCGACATGATCATTCCGAAACAGTTTCTGAAAACCATCAAGCGCACAGGCCTTGGCAAGTCGCTGTTTTATGAAATGCGCTACAATGAGGATGGCTCGGAAAATCCTGATTTCACCCTGAACCAACCGGCCTGGCGCAATGCCCAGGTTCTGGTTGCCGGCGATAATTTCGGCTGCGGCTCATCGCGCGAGCATGCGCCGTGGGCGCTGCTCGATTTCGGCATTCGCTGCGTGATCTCGACCTCGTTTGCCGACATCTTCTACAACAACTGTTTCAAGAACGGCATCCTGCCCATCAAGCTGCCCCAGGAAGACGTCGACAAGCTGATGGACGATGCGCGCCGTGGGGCAAATGCCACGGTGACCGTTGATCTTGAAGCGCAGGAGATACGCGGGCCCGATGGTGGTGTGGTCAAGTTTGATCTCGACCCGTTCCGCAAGCACTGCCTGCTCAACGGGCTCGATGACATTGGCCTGACATTTGAGAAACAGGCCTCGATTGACGCCTATGAAGCACAGATGGCTGACGCCCGCCCCTGGGCCTGACCATCGTCAGGAGATGTCTCGCATGATGCGCATATTACCTGCTGCCCTGGCCCTGACCCTGCTGGCGGGGATCAGCATTCCGGCGCAGGCCAAAGTCTCGAAAGCCTGCATTGCCGATATCAAAAAAACCGTCAAGCGCGCCGGTGTAAAACCTTCACTGGTCGACACGGCACTGGACGGCGCCAAATTCAATGAAAAAGTCGTGCGCTTCTCCCGCTCGCAACCGGAGTTCAGGACCCAGATCTGGGACTATATGGCCTTCCTGGTGGATCCGGCCCGCATTGCCGATGGCAAGGCAAACATGGACAGGCACGCCTCGACGCTGGCTGCTGTGGAAAACAAGTATGGCGTTGACCGCTATATTATTGCGGCTCTTTGGGGGATCGAGAGTGACTATGGCCAGATAAGAGGCGAGTTCTTCCTGCCCCATGCCATGGCCAACCTGATCTGCGCCAACCGCAAAAAGAGGCTGTTTACCCGTCAGCTCATCGCCGGATTGAAACTGGTGCAAAAAGGCGATGTACGCCTTGATGACCTGTATTCGTCCTGGGCCTCCGCATTCGGTCAGACCCAGTTCATTCCTGAAACCTATCAGCGGCTTGCGGTCGACTTCGATCGCGATGGCCGCCGTGACCTGGTGAATTCGATACCGGATGCACTGGCATCCACCGCCAACTTCATGGTCAAGGCCGGGTGGCGGTCCAGTGAACCCTGGGGTTTTGAGGTGAAGCTGCCGAAAGGCTACAAAGGACCCAGCGGCCGCAAGCGCCGGGCATCGGTTCAGACCTGGGCGAAACGCGGCCTGACCAATGTCGACGGCTCCCCGCTGAGGAGCAATTATTCGGCGGGCCTGCTGTTGCCGGCGGGCAAATCCGGACCGGCCTTCCTGGTAACACGTAACTTCAACGCGCTGTATTCCTATAATGCCGCTGAATCCTATGCCCTTGCCATCGGACACCTGTCCGACCGGCTCAAGGGCAAAGGCCCGCTGGTAAAACCCTGGCCGACAAATGACCCCGGCCTCACCAGGGCCCAGCGCCTGCAACTTCAAAAACTGTTGTTGGCCGCTGGTTACGACATTGGCGAGGCAGACGGCAAGATCGGCCCGATCACCATTGGTGCCATCAAGAAAGTGCAGGCCAAGGCCGGCATGAAACAGAACGGCAGGCCGTCGATGGCCGTGCTGAAGGCACTGGGCGGGTAGGGTTAGGGTTCTATACCGCTCACGCCAGCAGCCTGACGGCTGCGCTCCGCTAGGGCGCACTTCGTGCGACGGCCGGTCGGCCTTGCCTCAGCACTTATGTGCTTCGGAGGAGTTCATCACTATCGTCATCCCCGTGGAAACGGGGATCCAATGCCGGTAAGGACGGTGTATGCCGCCAAGCATGGATTCCGCTTTCGCGGGAATGACGAAGGTAAAAACGGTTGTTCAAGGTCGAAGAACGGCCTGAGCGAAGCGAAGAAAGCTGTTCGACCAGAAAAAATGAACACCGCCGGAAATCTCCGGCGGTGTCTTCATTCAAATCTGGAAAGCTTTCAATCAGTAGCCGCGGCGGTACATGCAACGCTCCCAGCGGAAGGTGTGCCAGCCGAACCGGCGGGCGCAGCGCCGCGCTGAACGGCGGTAGTGACGGCCACCACGATAACCATGGCCGCGATCACCATAATATCCGCCATGGGCATGGGCAGAAGCGATACCGATGGCAGCAGCGCTGCCAAGGCCGAGGAAGAAGGCACCCTTCTTGGACAGGGCCTGTGCAGGGGAAGCCGATGCAGCAGCGATGGTCAGGGCGGCAATGGCGGCGATGGCAGTTTTCTTGAACATGGGTCGTCTCCTAAGTCTGGTTTTCGGTTCTTGTTTGGTGTGGCCCCGTTGCCGGAGCAGCTGGTCTTCAAATCAACTGTCCCCAATCTAGTCCCAAGCCCCTGAACCGAACCTGAGGCAGGCGTTCATGTACGGTTCATGTGGATGGAGGGGTCGAGAAAGGGGCTTTTGGAGAGGTTTTGGTAGTGATGAGAGGGTTGGTTTTATATCGCTCACGCCAGCAGCCTGACGGCTGCGCTCCGCGGGGGCGGGCCTGACCGGCCCGAGGCCCAGTCGGGCCTAGTGGGAACTCATCACAACCGTCCTTATGAACTCCTCCGAAGCACGCAAGTGCTGAGGCAAGGCCGACCGGCCGCCGCACGAAGTGCGCCCCCGCGGAGCGCAGCCGAAGGCTGCTGGCGTGAGCGACATAAACTCACCTCAACGGGCAACAATCCTGATTCAACTCTGTTGCCTCTTGCCAAGCCCGCCGTCACACAGTACCCAATCGCCAGCAGTTAAATCCCTATCCAAAGGCTTAAGATTATCATGGCAACCCACAAGCTTTTCCTTCTTCCCGGCGACGGCATTGGCCCTGAGGTTATGGGCGAAGTTCGCCGGGTCATTCAGTGGTTCCAGGACAAGGGCATTGCGTCCTTTGAGCTGGACGAAGGTCTTGTCGGCGGCGCGGCCTATGACGCGCATGGCGAAAGCATTTCGGATGCCGACATGGAAAAAGCCATGGCTGCGGACGCCATTATCTTTGGTGCTGTGGGCGGGCCCAAATGGGATACGGTCCCTTACGACAAGCGCCCTGAGGCGGGCCTGCTGCGCCTGCGCAAGGATCTCGCCCTGTATGCCAATCTTCGCCCCGCAATCGTGTATCCGGCCCTGGCAGATGCATCGTCACTGAAGAAAGAGCTGGTTGAAGGCCTCGACATCCTCATCCTGCGCGAACTCACCGGTGGTGTGTATTTTGGCGAGCCGAAGGAAATCACCGAGCTCGGCAATGGTCAGAAGCGGGCTGTCGATACCCAGGTCTACGAAAGCTATGAGATAGACCGCATTTCACGGGTTGCCTTTGAACTGGCCCGCACCCGCAACAATGCCGTGTGTTCTATGGAAAAGCGCAATGTGATGAAGTCAGGCGTGCTCTGGAACGAGGTCGTGACCCAGACCCACAAGGACGGCTATGAAGACGTCAACCTGTCGCACATGCTGGCCGACGCCGGTGCCATGCAACTGGTGCGGACGCCGAAACAGTTCGACGTCATCCTGACCGACAACCTGTTCGGCGACATCCTGTCTGACGTGGCTGCCATGCTGACCGGGTCACTTGGCATGTTGCCATCGGCCTCGCTTGGCGCGGTTGATGAGAAAACCGGTTTGCGCAAAGCCCTTTACGAACCGGTCCACGGCTCGGCACCGGACATTGCCGGCCAGGGCCTTGCAAACCCGATTGCCATGATTGCGTCATTTGCCATGTGCCTGCGCTATTCATTCGGCATGGGCGAATGGGCCGGCAAAATTGAGACCGCCATCGCATCGAGCCTCGACAAGGGCCTGCGCACCGGTGACATCATGCAGGACGGCATGAAACAGGTGGGAACGGTTGAAATGGGCGATGCCATCCTGGCAGAACTGGACGCAATCGCTTAAGCAAACTCAACACTCTTCATTGACTGTTTTGCGAAAACTGCTACAAGCCGGAACGTCCACGAAGGAACACTTCGCAAGCAAAAGATCCGACTATGCAGATGCAGGTTAAAACAGTCTTCACCGCAACCGCCGTCACCGGCGGCACGATGACGGCTGGCCTGACCAAGACAGTCAAATCGAAAACCGTCAAAACAACGACATAACCTTGCGTTAACTCCCGGCCTTGTCTCCCGTGGGAGATTGCGCTGGAAGCCAAGACCCGAAAAGGCCCCTCAAGTTCCTGGGGCGGGAGCAGGGTCATCCTGGAGACGAGTTCAGATGAGCTACAATATCGCTATCGTTGGTGCCACCGGAAATGTTGGCATGGAGATGATGAACATTCTGGCTGAGCGTGAATTCCCTGTAGGGAAAGTCCACGCCATCGCCTCGCGCCGCTCGGTGGGTCGCGAAGTATCCTTCGGCGACAAGATCCTGAAATGCCAGGATCTGGAGACCTTTGATTTCTCAACCGTCGATTTTGTCCTGATGTCCGCCGGTGGCGAGACCTCGAAGCTCTGGTCGCCCAGGATCGGCAAGATGGGCCCGATTGTCATCGATAACTCGTCTGCCTTCCGCTATGACGCCGAAGTGCCGCTGATCGTGCCGGAAGTCAACGCACATGTGCTGGAAGAGTACATGGCGCGCAATGATCGAAAGAACATCATTGCCAACCCGAACTGTTCGACAGCCCAGCTTGTGGTGGCCCTGAAACCGCTGCATGACGCGGCAAAGATCAAGCGCGTCGTGGTCGCCACCTACCAGTCCGTGTCCGGTGCCGGCAAGGCCGGCATGGACGAGCTGTGGACCCAGACCAAGGGGATTTTCGTTACCGATGCGCCGACGGCTGAAAAGTTCACCAAACAGATCGCCTTCAATGTCATTCCGCATATTGATGTGTTCATGGATTCCGGTGATACCAAGGAAGAATGGAAGATGGTGGCCGAGACCAAGAAAATCCTCGACCCCAAGATCAAGCTCACGGCAACCTGTGTCCGGGTGCCGGTGTTTGTCGGCCACTCAGAAGCCGTCAATATCGAATTCGAACGCGAAATCAGCGCCGATGAGGCGCGCAACATCCTGCGTGAAGCACCCGGCCTGCTGGTCATCGACAAGCGCGAGGATGGCGGTTACGTGACACCGGTTGAATGCGTTGGCGATTACGCCACCTTCGTCTCGCGCATTCGCGAAGACGCCACCATCGACAATGGTCTGAACCTGTGGTGCGTGTCGGATAATCTGCGCAAGGGCGCTGCATTGAACACGGTTCAGATTGCCGAGACACTGGTCAATCGCGGCCTGATGCAGCAGAAGGCAGCCTGAATTTAGGAACCGATCAGGATGACTGTTGGTTGTAACGACCAACAGTCATCCTGATAAGGCGTCAATCATACACCTGCTGCATCAGTTTCGACAGGCGCTCGGCAAATCCGGCCGCATCAGCAGGCACTTCGCCTTCAAGGATGACAGCCTGGTCGAGCAGCAGCTTCGCTGCTTCGCCCATGTCCTCGCCCTTGCCGGCACGCTCAGCCAGTTTGGCAATCAGCACATGGTCCGGATTGATCTCCAGCACTGGGGCGGAAATTGATGTCTTGCCTTCCTGTTGTGCCAGGTATTTTTCCAGGGTCCGGTCAAACCCCTGATCACCGGCGACGATACAGACCGGCGACGACGTCAACCGGTTGGATTTGGACACATCCTGCACTGCATCACCAAGTGCGGCTTTCAGTGCCGTAACCAGAGTTGCAGTTGCGGCATCGTCGCTCTTATCTTTCTTGTCCTGTTTGTCTTCCTGGGGAATTTCATCCAGATCTGCGCCACCTTGCGTCACCGACTTGAACGATTTGCCGCCAAAGCCAAGCGCGGTACGCACCCAGAATGCATCGACGGGGTCGGTAAACAGCAACACCTCGATGCCGCGTGCCTTGTAACCTTCAAGCTGCGGGCTGGCGTCTACCTTTGCGGCATCTTCACCCGTGAGATAATAGATCCCGGTCTGATTTTCCTTCATCCGCGAAACATAGTCGGCAAGCGAAACCGTTTCCTTGCCGTCGCTGGTCGTGGAGCGGAACCGGCAGATATCAAAAAGCTGGTCGCGGCGCTCCATGTCTTCATACAGACCTTCCTTGATAACCGGCCCAAATGCCGCCCAGACATTGGCAAATACTTCAGGCTTCTTGTCAGCGCATTTTTTCAGCTCGGTGAGCACCCGCTTGGTTACCGCCTTGCGGATTGCATGCACTGTCGGGTTGTCCTGCAGCATTTCACGGGAAATGTTCAAAGGCATGTCTTCGCTGTCAATCACGCCGCGCACAAATCGCAGATATGACGGCAGCATCTCTGCTTCATCGGTAATGAAGACCTTGCGCACATACAGTTTCTGTTTGCCTTTGCGCTCCGGATCAAACAAATCGAACGGCTTCTCGCCAGGCACATACAGCAATACCGAGTATTCGTTACGCCCTTCTGCCCGGTAATGGATGGTCAGCGCAGGATCACCAATGACACCGGCAACATGTCCAAAGAACTCACGATGCTGCTCTTCGGTAACGTCAGACTTGCTGCGCGCCCAGATCGCACTGCCGGAATTGACCTGCTCTTCGCCGAGATAGATCGGATGGCTGACATGATCGGAATAGGTCCGTACAATGTACTGCAGGCGCTGGTCTTCGAGGAATTCCTTGGCGTCCTTGCGCAGCTTCAACCGGATCGAGGTTCCGCGTTCCGGCGCATCCTCGCCCTTGTATTCAGACACCGTATAGGTGCCGGTGCCGTCGGAGCTCCAGATACTGGCCTTTTTGGTGCCGGCCTTGCGCGACACCACATCAACATGTTCGGCGATCATGAATGAGGAATAGAAACCAACGCCAAACTGGCCGATCAGGTTTACGTCCTTGTCGCCTTTTTTCCTGGACGTTTCCATCTGCTCCATGAAGGCTTGCGTGCCGGAGCGCGCAATGGTGCCCAGATTATCCGCCAGCTCTTTTGCATCCATGCCGATACCCGTATCGGAAACGGTCAGTGTCTTGGCTTTCTTGTCCAGGCTGATGGTGATGCGCAGGTCACCGCCTGCCTGCATCAGCTTGTCGTTCTTCAACGCCTCATAGCGAAGCTTGTCGCACGCATCTGAGGCATTGGAGATCAGCTCACGCAGAAACACCTCTCGTTCGGAGTAAACCGAATGCACCATCAGATGCAGAAGCTTGGCCACTTCGGCCTGGAATTGCTTTGGCTTGGCGCCTGTGCCTGTTGTGCTGCTGGACATGTTGAACAATTGCCTCCCGGTTGAACATACCAATGCACTGCAAGCCCGGACGGTCGCGTGGCCGGAGTTGCAGAAATGATTATTCGGTGTAGCAGGATATTGGAATATTGCGATGCCAGATCAAGGCCGGCATAAAATTTATGAAGGCCAAAAGAAAACAGCGGCCCCTACAAGGTGCCGCCGGATCTTACTCACTGAACTGATTAACAGGCCTTACCAGGCTGAAATCAAACGCAACTCACAAACTCACTAACTTAAAAAACAGGCCCGGCTCCTAATTCGCCACGGGGGGCTGGGGGGCTGAGATATCCGAAACGATCTGGAGCCGGGCCTTGAGGCAACAAGTGAATATTGTTCCGCGTTCCTGACGATTCTTGGGTCTATTTGTGTCTGGAATTGGGCAGTTTCATTATCTTTGCGTGACGCATCCATCGGTTTCAGCATCCATGCTATCAATCGGTCTTGACTGGATTTGCATTCACGCCAAAGATATTACAGCCTTAATACAAACAGTTAAGTGGAGGTTGGATGAGCGAAGAGCCAGAGATTGTTGCGTTAGGGGCAGCGTCAGCCGGCCCGCAGGCGAATAATGACACGCAAGAAAAGCAACCCCTACATGCAAAAAAACCCACCCAGATCGCATTCAACAGAACGGAACTTGCAACAATCCTCAATCTTTACGGGAGCAAGGTAGCAGCGGGAGAATGGCGTGATTACGCCATGGATTTCACCCGGGAACGCGCCGTGTTCGCCGTGTTCCGGCGCAGCTCCGAACAGCCGCTATACCGCATCGAAAAGAACCCGAAGCTGGCCCGCAAACAAGGGGCCTATTCGGTGACTGCCCCGGGCGGACTGATCCTGCGCCGTGGGCATGATCTGGGACAGGTTCTCAAGGTTCTGCTGAAAAAGCCAAAACTGGTCAGCGCGTGACTTTCTGATTCTTTGCCAGTCATGGCCCTGACAGAAAAACCCCCGCCGTGCTGGTGCACGACGGGGGTCTGTAATGTTGGTCAGATCGGCTTGTCAGCGTCAGTCCGAGTTCATGATCCCGAGAATGTTCAGGATGTGGATGAACATGGTGATGAAGCTGCCATACAGCATGAACGCACCGAAGATCGATTTGCCGCGGGCTGTAACACTGCCATCGCCTTCCACGTACATTTCCTTGATCATCTGGGTTTCATAAGCGGTGATGCCGGCAAACAGAAGTACCGTGATGATAGAAACAACCAGGCTGAAACCGATGGATCCGATAAACACCGCATTCACGACCATGGCGATAATGATGCCAATGGAGGCGATCATGAAGAAGGTGCCGAGACCGGACAGGCTGCGCTTGGTGACATACCCGAACAGGCTGGTGGCGCCGAATGTGGCAGCCGCAATACCGAATGCCTGGACAACCATACCGGGGCTGACGCCCATATAGTGTCCCACCATTGGTGCGATGCCCATGCCCCACAGGGCGCAATAAGCCCAGAAGGCGCCGTGGGCAACTACCGCACTGTTCGAAAACACCAGGCGCGGCGAAAACCAGCCCAGCCCCAGAATGCCGATGAAGAATACCCATTTCAGTGAACTGGCCACCGCAAGCAGTGCAGGTGAAGACGCCACGAACAAGGTTATGATGGCCGTAGCCGCCACACCGAGCGCCATGTAATTGTAGACGCCAAGCATGTAGGACCGCAGGCCCTCGTCAATCTCTTGCGCCCGCCTGCCAGCAGGTGCCTGGGATTGGTATTTAAGGTCTGCCATTTTCAACTCCCTTGGAGAACGGATTAATACATAGTCGAATATGAGGACAAACAGCATGCCTGACAAGCCCGGTCAGGATTAAGTTTTGTTAAAGGTGATTACCCTACGTGGTTACGCATTTGTCCATGAAACGTGCCAATTTGACATCAAGATCAGTTATCCCGCCTGCATCGTGCGTCGCAAGTGTTACTTCAACAGTCTTGTAGACATTGCTCCATTCAGGATGATGGTCGAGCTTTTCCGCCTGCATGGCGACACGGGTCATCCAGCCGAATGCCTGGTTGAAATTGCTGAACGCAAAGGTTTTCGAGATCGCATCGCGACCATCCACCTCGGCCCACCCGGCAAGCTCTGCCAATGCCTTGTCCCGGTCCGGGCCTTGAAGTTTTTCTGCCATTACTGATTATCCTTTACAATTTTTCCAGCAAGGTTATCGAAAACGCTCATGAAAAGCATCCTTCTCGTGTGTCTCGGAAACATCTGCCGCTCGCCCATGGCACAAGGCGCTGTGCGCCTGGCGCTCGATGAGGCGGGCCTGGCCCACATCGAAACAGACAGTGCCGGCACCAGCGGCTGGCATGTCGGCAGCCCGCCTGATCCGCGCGCCGTCAAGACTGCCCTGATGCGCGATATGGACATATCCGGGCAGCGGGCCCGGCAGGTCGAGACTACCGACTTTGACCGGTTCGACATTATCGCCGCCATGGACCGGAACAATTATGCCCGCCTGCGCGAACTGCAGCCTGACGGCTCAACAGGCAGGGTCCATTTGTTACTGGAATTTGCCGGAGAGTTGCCGGTCCGGGAAGTACCGGACCCCTATTACGGCGGTGACGACGGGTTTGACCACGCACTTGACCTGATAGAACAGGCTGCCCGTGGCCTTGTCACTCACATCGCAGCCCGTTCCAAAGGATAGACTTCCTCCCGTCCGTAGGGCCCGCCACCACGCGATGACCGGGCTGAAAACAGCACGAACTGGCTGACATCGAAAACCCGCGAACGATACAGGTTATGCGCACTGACATAGGCCTGCACCTGTCTCGGTATGGCGCCGCGCAACCGGGCAATTGTAACGTGAGGGATGAATTTTCGCTGCTCCGGCGCCATGCCCAATGACTGGCAAACCCGCTCATGCATTGCCTGCAAACGCCGAAGATCCGGGCTTTCCTCGACTTTCACATAAAGGGAATGAGGTTTCCTTGTGCCGAACACCCCCATGCCTGCAAGTGCGATGTTGAATGCGGGCATCGCAACGACGCGTTGCAGTTCGCCCGTCAGTTCATCAGCCGCGCGGTCTGGAATATCGCCGATGAACCGCAAGGTGAGATGGTAGTTGTCCGGGTCAATCCAGCGGGCACCTTCAATACCGCCTTTCATGATTGCCAGATCCTGGCCCACATCTGGTGGCAGTTCTACGCCAGTGAACAGTCGAGGCATGACAAGTCCCTCCTGTGCTATCGCCGAATCAATGTCGCATACCAAGGCTAAACCTCAGCACACCACAATCTCAAGTCACGATACAAGCGAGCGTACAAGCTTGTCGACCATTGGCGACAATCGCTCAACAATAACGGCCGTACCGGCCGCATTCGGGTGAATACCGTCCGCCTGATTGAGTTTCGGATCAGCCACGACCCCGTCCAGAAAGAACGGATACAGTTGCACTTGGTGCTTTTCTGCCAGTTTAGGGTAAATCGCATTGAATTCAGCCCCATAAACCTTACCCATATTGGGCGGTGCCAGCATGCCGGCCAGCAATACCGCAATGCCGCGTTGCCGGAGGCGTGCGATAATCGCATCGAGGTTCTTTGCGGTTTCTGCCGGTGAAATACCACGCAGCGCATCATTGCCGCCGAGTTCGACAATTACCAGACCGGAACCATCCGGCACTGACCAGTCAATTCTTGCCAGCCCGCCCTTGCTGGTGTCTCCGGACACGCCCGCATTGACAACCTCGACATTCAACCCGTTTGCCTTCAGGCGCTGTTCCAGGCGCGTGGTAAAGGCATCCTCCGGCGCCAGGCCATACCCGGCGGTCAGGCTGTCGCCCAGGGCAACGATAGTGAATGTTTGTTCCGCCATTACCGGCGTGGCAATAGGTAAAAGACAAGCTGCGGTAAGCAGTTTCAGGGCCTGGCGTCGCGAATGTGATTGCATGTTGCGTCGGAATCCCTTGCATGAGTGCGTCTGGTACACACATAGATCAGGATGACTTTTGACAATTTCAATCAAAAATTCATAAACCTGATCGCTGACAGCAATCGGGAGCGGGATGCGGGCGCAAAACCGTGCAATTTTGCTCATATGGTTCTGGAAACGAAACTTAGCTGCAACAAGACGTGGTCTGAATCGAACACGCAAACGTTAGGAAGCTCATGGACGCTCGCGTAGACAGAACCGAAACTGGTAATTCCGGACTTCCCGGCAAGGGCGACGCGGTGCGCCTTGACGCAGTACAGGTCACCCTGCCGTCGCGCGCAGGCCCTGTCGAAATCCTCAAAGGCATAGATGTTGCCATTTCAAACGGTGAAGCGGTTTCCATTATCGGCCCGTCAGGCTCCGGCAAGACAACGCTTCTGATGGTGATTGCCGGTCTTGAAGCGGCAACCGGCGGCACCGTTGAGGTGGCATCAAAAAGCCTGAACGGACTCACTGAAGACCAGTTGGCGGTGTTTCGCCGCGACAATATCGGCATCGTGTTCCAGTCATTCCACCTGATCCCCGCCATGACCGCACTGGAAAATGTTGCGGTACCGCTGGAACTGCGTGGTACCGGGGACGCCTTCGACATGGCCCGGCAGCAACTCAGGCGCGTCGGCCTCGAGCATCGTCTTGATCACTATCCCGGCCAATTGTCAGGTGGCGAGCAGCAGCGTGTCGCGATAGCCCGAGCGCTGGCCGCAGGCGCCAACATCATTCTGGCAGACGAGCCCACCGGCAATCTTGATCAGGAAACAGGCCATACCATCATGGACCTGTTGTTCGATCTGCAGTCATCCGGCGAGACGACACTGGTGCTGGTGACCCATGATCCGGATCTGGCAGCGCGGTGTTCAAGGACCATCGAAATCAGGGATGGCCTGATCCATACAGACAATGTCACGCAGCCATGATGCACATCCTGTCAATGGCGCTGCGCCTTGCCCTGCGTGAACTGCGGTCCGGACTTCAGGGCTTTCGGATATTTCTGGCCTGCCTGATCCTCGGCGTCAGCGCCATTGCGGTGGTCGGCGCGCTGTCGTCGGCACTCAACACCGGCATTGCCAATGAAGGCCGCTCGCTGATGGGCGGAGATGTGGAGTTTTCCACGCTTTACGACACGCCAAGCAGCGACCAGCGCAGCTTTATCGCTGCAGCGGGCCAGGTCAGCAAGGTTGCCACACTGCGTGCCATGGCGGCTGTTCCCGACAAGTCGTCAACCCTTGTCGAGGTAAAGGTCGTTGACAATGCCTATCCGCTTTACGGCCGGTTGCAGCTCGATCCGGCAATGCCTCTCGGCGATGCCTTGCAGCCTGACGCGTCCGGCAGGGCCGGCACCGTGGTTGAAACAGCCCTGCTTGCGCGTCTCGACATCAAGGTCGGAGACATTGTCCGGGTGGGCACATCGGATTTTGTGATCAATGCCGCCATCGTTCGTGAACCAGACCGGATTTCCGACGGATTCGTACTTGGCCCGCGCCTGATGATTTCAACCGATGCTCTGGCTGCAACAGGCCTTTCACGTCCCGGCAGCCTGATTAAATGGCGCTACCGGGTGGCGCTGCCGCAACCGGCAAACGACAGGCAGGTCAAGGAACTGGTCGATCAGGCGGAACCGGTTCTGCAGGACCAGGGATGGCGGGTGCGCTCACGCGAGAACGCAGCCCCCGGTGTGCGCCGCTTCATCGACCGGCTTACGTTTTTTCTGTCTCTTGTCGGTCTCACCTCGCTCATTGTCGGCGGCGTTGGGGTGGCTAACGCGGTCAAGGCGTTTCTGGAACGGCGCACCAAAAACATTGCAACACTGAAGTGTCTTGGTGCGTCTGCACGGCTGGTGTTCTGGACCTACTTCATGGAAGTCCTAATCGTCGCCACCGGCGGAATCATTGTCGGCGTGCTGGCCGGTCTCGCCACGCCACCGCTGGCCGGGGCACTGTTGTCAGGCCTGCTGCCGATCCCGGTATCCGTCGGCATCGAGCCGTGGCCGGTTATTCGCGCCGGGCTGTTCGGCTACCTGATTGTCATCGCCTTTGCGGTATGGCCGCTTGCACGCGCCGGCCGTATTCCGCCCAGCGCCCTGTTTCGCGACATGCTGACCAGCAAGATCGCCTGGCCCGGACCCGCTTCATGGCTGGTCATTGCCCTCGCACTTGCGGGCATCTTCATCCTTACGCTCACGGCATTCCCGGATCCGCGCATCACCTATGGCTATGCCGCGGGCATTGTGGCCAGTTTTGCCATCCTGACCGGCATGGCCCGATTGATGATGTGGATCGCCTCGCGCACCACCCACGCCAGGTCGGCCGTGATGCGCCTGGCCATTGCCAATCTGCACCGGCCCGGAACCCCGACACCATCCGTCGTTCTGTCGCTTGGTCTGGGCCTGACGCTGTTCGTCAGCCTGGCACTTATCGACAGCAATATTTCCAAGGAGCTGAGGGACAATCTGCCTGATCGTGCGCCCAGTTTCTTCTTTCTCGACGTTCACTCCAGCGAAGCCGATCAATTCGCTAAAACGCTGGAACAGTCAGGCGCTTCAGCTGTCAGCCGGGCGCCCATGCTGCGTGGCCGTATCGTCAAGGTGAACGGCGTATCGGCCAGTCAGGTCAAGGCCAGCGCCGATGCCGCC
>Ga0316187_10001811_pt1 | contig 18703 bp, 18 predicted proteins | sample CroRivburrow1_MG_FD_204927 | JGI IMG/M metagenome (GOLD analysis project Ga0316187, IMG submission 204927) | Coastal sediment microbial communities from Maine, United States - Cross River worm burrow 1 | ecosystem: Environmental > Aquatic > Marine > Coastal > Sediment | place: USA: Maine...
GGGAATGACATTAGCATAGATTGTCAAGCCGACACGTTGCGACCTGCGCAGCGAAGATGGCTTACCAGCCACCGCCGCCACCGCCGCCACCTCCTCCACCTGAGGAGCCGCCCGAGGAACCCGATGATGAACCCGGGGCTACCGACGAAGACGCGATTGCCGAATCAAACGAGCCTGCGAGGGCGCTGGAAAAATGACTGCCGGAGTGACTGTGTGCATGATACCAGCCCGGGTGTGAATACGAGCGCTCGACCAGTCCGGCGGCGACGGCGCGATTCAGCTTCGCGGTCCACTCGTTTTCGAGATTCAGTGCGATAGCATAGGGCAGGTAGGTTTCGTAAATGTCGGTGCTGAACTCGGGTGCATCGCGCAGTGCAATTTCGTCTTCTTCGGCCACCTGTAGATAATGTTTGAAACCCTCGACCTGGTCGAGCAGGCGCCGTCCGGCAAGCGTCGGCGCCTTGAGCCACTGGTAGAAAAAGTAGTGCATCGCCAGCATGGCGATCAGCCCGCCAACCAACGGTATCGGCACGTCCTCGGCAAATTCAGCAAACGGAAAACCGGAATAAAAAAAGAAGCCAAAAAAGATAAACATGGGCACCAGGAAAATACCGTAACGCACAAAGCCATTTTTCCCCATACGGATCAGTTTGCTGACGACGGTGTAGATGACGGCTAGCGGAATCAGGGTGAATATACCCAGGAACAGGGCTTCCATGCTGATTTCTTCGGAGGGCAGATTGGCGATAGCGCTCACGGCGATAAACAGGGTCAACAGCACAGCGGGAGCGACTAACCAGCTGTTGGTTTTGAAGTAGTTTTTCTCATAGTCGCGTTTGAGCGACTTTTCATGTTTGCTGATGGCGTTTGCCAGCACGCGGTGATTGCTGCGCACGATGCTGATGCTGTCATCGCCATCGGCAAACAATCCGCCGATGACTGCGCTTTCGCCGGCGGCGAGCGCACTGCTGGCTGGACCGGACTTCACCAGCTTGAATCTGCCGGCATCATCATCGATTTCGAGTGCGCCTTTCACCGCGAGGTTGATTATCGCGGTGGTAAAGCAGGTCTTGTCGTAGCCCATACGCTCGATGAAGCGCATCGATGCCGGTGAATAACCTGCCGGTGCCCGATATCGCGGGATGATGACGCCTGCCGGTGGATCCCGGCCCAGCCAGAACCACAGCAACAGATAATAGATCAGCAAGGCGAGTGTTCCGCCAATGGTGATGATCGATGCCTTGTTATCCGCGATGAACCAGGCGCGTTGTTGGGCTGCGTCCGGTTCCTCTACCAGCCCCTTGGGCCAGCCCGCGACGATGGTCATGCCCTCGTAGCGGGCAAGTGGTTGCGTGGTCTGGAAATACGCCTGACTATCGCCGATTCGGCGGAATTCCAGGTGTTGCTCGGTGCCGCCCTGGGGGCCGGTATAGCCAGTCAGCGAGAGATTGCTGGCCGCGTCCGGCAGCGTCAATGCTGCACTCGCCCTGCGAATATCAAAAGCCCAGCCGGTGCCGGTGACGTTCCAGTAAAGCTCGTCGAAATCGTCGAAGAAACCGAGCTGGCGGCTGCTGCGGTAGCGAATCTGGTAGTCGTAAAACCCGCTCGTCAGAAAGACGTTGCTATCGCCGATATACACGCGGATGCCATTGGACAGGTTCGTGGTATGAAAGGGCTCGCTGCGATGGTCGCGCTGCACCGATAGTAATTCAAAACCGACCTGGTGATTGCGTCCTTGAATATCCTCGTAGCGCGTCGGAAAGTCACGATAGATACCGCGTTTTATCTGCTTGCCCTCGGCATGCACGCGTATGGTTTCGGTCACCAGCAAGTCGCCATTGCGCTGAATTTCGATATCACTGTGAAACGACTCGATGTATTCATCTGCCACGGCAGTTGCCGACAACAGCAGTAGCAAAATTGGCGCAATAAACCTGCCTGCATTCATCACGGAACAGAATCCTCGAATTCAAAGTACTCTGCTGGTGCGAAGGCAAACATCCGCGCCAGCAGCAGGTCGGGAAAGCTTTCGATGCGCGTATTCAGGTTGCGGACTGCGCCATTGTAATAACGCCGCGCAAACTGAATATCAGCTTCGACTGCGCTGATGTCATTTTGTAACTGCAAAAAACTCTGGTTAGCCCTGAGCTCGGGATAGGCTTCCTGCAACGCAAAAATCGAACCCAGGCTGCGGCTGATATCACTTTCCAACGGGCTTTGCCGTGCAGCCGCTTGCAGGTCGACCGCCCGGGAGCGCAACGCGGTGACCTGCTCCAGGGTGTTCTTTTCGAAGGCCGCGTATTGGCCGACGGCATCGACCAGCTTGGGAATCAGATCATGGCGACGTTTCAGTTGCACGCCGATATCGCTCCACCCGGCTCGAGTTAACTGACGATCGCGCACCAGTCGATTGAAGATGACAACCGCATAACACAGCAGTGCGACCAGCAGGCCGATGAGGAACCATAAGGTCATGATCTTTCCTGCTTGCCTTTGCCGGTGTAGACGCTGTGGTTAGCGATGTCCAGCGCTACGGGCCCAACCGGCAGGCTAGTTTTCCACGATCGAGGTATCGGGAACCGGAAAACTGCGTTGGCCTTCATAGACGATCTGCCACTGTTCGGGATCTTTGTGCCAGTAGAGTTCCTTGGGGGAATCGATGTTCAGGTTATTGCTGCGATAGCTTTGCTCGAATTGCATCAACAGCAGGTTGTCTTCACCGGGATAATTGAAAACATTGAGCTTGCTGTATTCGATTTCCACCCAGGTCCTGTTGCGGTTGACCCAGCGCTTGTGGCCTTCCCATTCTTTGAAATTACGGCCATAGGCATCGAGTTCGGTGCGCGAGTAATGACTGCTGTACCTGTCATGGTCGAGGCTTTCCCAATCGAAAATCCAGCTCGATAGCAATTGCAGGACCTGCTGGCGCTGCGCCTGCCATTGCTCACGGGAAATCCAGTTGACCTGTTCGGCGATGATTACCGGGGTAGAGATTCCGGGTTTGATAAAGTTGCTGATGTGCAGAAAGTCCGGATTGCTGACAACAATGCAGCCATCGCTCGCCCAGGGGGAGCGGTTATAGGTATAGGATGGCGTTCCATGCAGCCAGATGCCACCGCCGGTGCGTTGTTTACGTATATCCCAGGGGTTGGGGTAGTTGAGCGGAAAGGCGCCTTCGCCATACAGGTCGGGCAGCTCTGAGCCGTCTATGTGGCGGGTGACGTGATAGATGCCGATGGGCGTCTTCTGGTCGCCGCGCTTTTCCTTGCCGTAGCCTTTCAGTCCAATGGTGATGAAATAATCGGTCTCTAGCTGCAGGTCACCGCCCTGGTTACGATAGACGTAAACGCGTGAGCTTTGTTGATCGACGAGGATCACATACGGCTGATCCTCGGCGAGGAACAGGATGTTTTCGGGGTACTGGTTTTCATGTGACTGGTTGCTGTCGTGTTGCCAGCGCTGCTGTATCTCGTAACGAAAGTCGCGCATTGCACTATCGACTTCGATTCCCGAACCAATTTCAATCAGCGGCTCAGCCTTGGCCAGCAGCAGATCGCCATACAGCATGTGCCCGAGGCGGCTATGCGGATATTTTCGAATCAGGTCGCGGCTACTATTCAATGCCTGGTCGTAGTCCTGGCCCTGAATTTCCTTGATGGTTTCCAGCAGGCTTTGCTCGTAACGATTACCGGGCGGCTCTCCGGCCATCAAGCTGGTGGGCAGCGCCAACAGTAAAATGAGCAAAACAGGCTTCATAGAACTGACAATACCCGCTCTGAGACAATTTTCCATTGTGAACCGATGCGATTGAAATCCAGTCGTTTGACCACGCGGTCGCTATAATTGGGGGAACTGAAAGCCTGGGTGAAATCAACGCTTACTCGATTGGGGCCACGCTGCTTAACGGTGAAATTGGCGACCTCTACCTTGATGCCGCCGGGACGCATAATGCGCCCACGCCGGTGGTTAACCCATTGTTCATGCGTGGAGAATCTGTCCCGGTAATCGACGATATAGGATGCGGTGTAGTTGGCAAAATCCTTGCTGGCCCAGGCCTTCGCCCCGTCTCTGACTTTTTCGATCAGCAAGGTATCCCGGTTTGCTGCATTGACCAGGGTTGATTTCGCCTCGTCTGACTCTGCGGCAGCCTCGATTACGCCTGGCTTTTCTGCAACTGGAGCTGGCGCGATGGCGCTGGTTAGCGGCAGGGACGCAATATGGGTCGCAGTATCTGCGAGCTGGTTGTCGAGCCAGGTGATCGCGGTCAAATTGAAATCGTGGGTATATTTGGCCGGTTCTTCCGATTGGCTGATGGCCCGGCGATAGGCTTCGCTGGCGATGCCCTTGTAGACCTCGCTCAGGTTGGCATAGGCGATGGCATAACTGACGTTGGTATTGATCGCCGACACCAGCAACTGGCTGGCGTGATCGTAATCGCCTTTTTCGAGGTAAATCATCGCCAGGTTGTTGCGCGGTTCGGGCAGTTCCGGTTCATCTCGAATCAGCGCTTCGTACAATTTAATCGCCTTATCGGCCTGGCCAGTCATCTGCTACGCATAGGCAGTGAGAAAAAGCGTGTTCGCATGAGTCGGAGTTTGTTGCAATATCTGCTCACCCGCGCGCACTGCATCCTCATACTGTTTTTGTGCGATCAATTGCTGCATCGAATCGGCGCCAAATGCCATTCGCGAAACCAGCAGGCAACAGAGTATGATCAGATATTGCTTCATCTGCAGTTTATGTTTGTAAAATGTGGGGCGATTATAGCAAACACCGTTGTAAAATCTGTATTCCTGAGCAGGTAGTTAGCGATTTCCATGCATTTATTTCTGGTTGATTCCAGCATCTTCATATTCCGCGCCTGGTATGGTCCCGAGCGCGATCGGGTGAGCCTGTCGCAACAGCCGAACCAGGCGTTTGTCGGATTCAGTGATTTTGTCTATCGACTGTTAACCGAGCAGGCGCCGGGCCAGCTAGTATTCGCGTTTGACGAAAGCCTGTCCAGTTCGGCGCGCAAGTCGATTTACAGCGAATACAAGGCCAACCGCAGTCCCGCCCCGGATGGCCTGAGGCGCCAGTTCGCATGGTGCCGGCAATGGATAGAGTCACTTGGAATCAGCTGTGTCAGCAGTAATGAATGGGAAGCGGACGACCTGATCGGGTCGCTGCAACACTACCATGGTTCGCCGCAGATGCCGGTTGCCATTTTGACGGCTGACAAGGATCTCGCCCAATTGATTGGCGAACAGGATCTGTGGTGGTCTTATCTCGACAATATCCGACTCGACTATCGGGCGATCTGCCGTAAGTTCGGTGTGCGTCCGCAGCAGATTGCGGAACAGTTGGCGTTGACCGGGGACAAGGTCGATAACATCCCCGGCATACCGGAAATCGGTCGCAAGACCGCCGCGCGCCTGCTGAAAAAATACGACACGGTAGACAACCTGCGGTTGCACCTGGACGAAGTGGGGAGCATGAAATTTCGCTATGCTGCATCGGTGCAACGATCGCTGATCGAGCATCAGGCGGTGCTTGATATCAGCCTGCAGTTGACGCGTATCAATCGGGAAATAGTGGAAATGCAGCAGGTCGAGGTCGGACGCGGACAAGCCAAACCCGAACCACTGGAGCGCATGATGCGGGAGCATGGTTTCGAGTTGCCGCGTCTCGAGCGTTGGCGCAGTTATCTCGCTGGTCAGCAGGGTTGATGCGATGACCTGCAGCCTGTTATTCAACAAACCTTTCCAGGTGATGAGCCAATTTTCGGTGGCGGGTGACAAGCGCACGCTGGCCGACTATATCGATGTTGCCGGAGTCTATCCCGCTGGTCGACTCGACTATGACAGTGAGGGCCTGATGCTGTTAACCGATGATGGTGCATTGCAGGCGCGCATCGCAAATCCGCGATATCGGCGGGTGAAGTCCTACCTGGCCCAGGTTGAGGGGATCCCCGATGCTGACGCGTTAAGCAAATTGTCGGCGGGTGTTGATTTGAAAGAGGGACCCACGCGGCGCGCCCGTGTCGAGCTGCTGCAGGAGCCCGCCTGGCTGTGGCCACGCACGCCGCCGATACGGGAACGCAAAAATATTCCGACGCAGTGGTTACGACTGGAGATTTCAGAAGGTCGCAATCGCCAGGTGAGGCGTATGACCGCAGCCGTTGGCCATCCGACATTGCGCCTGGTGCGCATAGCAATCGATGACTGGTCAATCGATGGGCTGGCGCCCGGTGAGTACCGCCTGCTGTGATCGACTGGTCGCAGCTTTCGCTGACGCTGGCGGCTCAGCTGGAGCGACCGCTGGCTGATGCGCAGGTCAGACCGCTGGCCGGCGGCGATATCAACCGGGCCTTCAGGCTTGATTGCGGTGCGGAGCGTTTTTTTGTCAAGCTGAACGCTGCAGGACGGGAAGCGATGTTTGTCGCCGAGCGAGCGGGCCTCGAGACTATTCGGCGCAGTCGTACGATTCGGGTTCCCGCGGTATATCTGACCGGTAGTGATGGCGAATATGCCTACATCGTTATGGAATATGTCGATCTTGGCGGACCGCTGGATCCTGGCCGCCTGGCGCAGGCGCTGGCGGCGATGCATGGCTGCATGCATGAGCGCTTCGGTTATTACGGTGACAACACCATTGGCAGCAGTGCGCAGGTAAACAGCTGGAACGGGGACTGGATCGAGTTCTGGCGCGAGCATCGCCTCGGAGCCCAGTTACAACTGGCGCAATGCAATGGCCTCGACCGGCAGCTGATCGACCGGGGTTGGCAGCTCACCGAAAACCTGGCGCCGTTCTTCGCCGGCTACCAACCGCGGCCGTCGCTGTTGCATGGGGATCTGTGGAGCGGTAACTACGGCGCCGACAGCAGCGGCAACCCGGTCATTTACGACCCTGCCTGTTATTACGGCGACCACGAGGTCGATCTCGCGATGATGGAGTTGTTCGGCAACCCCGGTGTGCGGTTTTTCGACACCTACCGCGATCATTTTCCAATGGATCGCGGATATCCCGAGCGGCGCGATTTTTATAATCTCTATCACCTGTTGAATCACGCCAACCTGTTTGGCGCCGGCTATGTCACCCGGGCACGGCAGGTGATCGAGCGCATGTTCGCGCAGCTGCGCTGAAAGCTCGCAGCGCCAGCTTTGGCCGGGGATTCAGGTTCTGACCGGGAGCGAATTATGCTAGTGCTTCGCGCGTTAAAATAGTGTTACCATGTTGCCATAATTAGAAAGCATCGCGCAACGCGATACACCCGGAGAGGAACCGAATGAGCGAAGTTGACGGCGAATCTGGCGGCGAATCTGGCAGCGAACAAGCTGCCCTGGAAGTCGTCGACCTGCATAAGAGTTTCGGTAATGTCGAAGTCATTCGTGGCGTTTCGCTATCCGCACACAAGGGAGACGTGATTTCTATCCTGGGTGCGTCCGGCTCCGGCAAGAGTACCTTCTTACGTTGTATCAATCTGCTCGAAATCCCCACTGCGGGCGATGTTTACGTCGCCGGTGAAAAAATCCGCATGAAAAACGGCAAGGCCGGCACTTATGTACCCGAGGACATTCACCAGGTGGAGCGGCTGCGCGCACGCCTGGGCATGGTATTCCAGAGTTTTAACCTGTGGTCACATATGACGGTCATCGAAAACGTCATCGAAGCGCCGATACACGTGCTCAAGATTCCCAGGGCGCAGGCCATCGAAGAGGCCGAAGCGCTAATGCACAAGGTCGGTATTTACGATCGTAAGGATTACTACCCGGCCCAGCTGTCGGGCGGACAGCAACAGCGCGTCGCCATTGCCCGGGGGCTGGCGATGAACCCCGAGGTGATGCTGTTCGATGAGCCCACCTCTGCACTCGATCCCGAACTGGTCGGTGAGGTACTCAAGGTCATGCGTGATCTCGCCGAGGAAGGTCGCACCATGCTGGTGGTCACCCACGAAATGAGTTTTGCCCGCGACGTTTCCTCCAGTGTTGTATTTTTACACAAGGGGATGATCGAGGAGCAGGGCGCGCCGCAGCAAATGTTCAAAGACCCGAATTCGGATCGTTTCCGACAATTCCTGTCGAGGACGATGCAGTAAACACTCCCGTAAATAGCGGGAGACAAGTTAAAAAATTTTTAATCGAATACAACCAATGACGAGGTAATAAAAAATGAAGTTTACAAAACTAATAGCCGCAATCGGTGCCTTAACACTGATGTTTGCATTTGCCGGCAACGGCGCACAGGCAGCCGATCTGCGCGTCGGCGTCGAGGGTGCATACCCGCCGTTTTCGTGGAAGGAAGCGGATGGCACGCTGAAAGGTTTCGATATCGAGATCGCCGAGGCGGTCTGTGCCGAGCTGAAGCGCAAATGTGTGCTTGTCGAGCAAGACTGGGACGGTATGATTCCAGCCCTGTTAGCGAGAAAATTCGATACCATTATCGCCTCGATGTCGATCACCGAGGAGCGCAAGAAGCGCGTCGACTTCTCCGACAAGTACTACAACACGCCAGCCAAGTTCGTCGCCAAAAAGGGTGCCGGGCTCAAGATCAGCAAAGCAGGGCTGAAGGGCAAGCGCATCGGTTTACAACGCGGCACCACGCATCAGTGCTTCATGGAGAAGCTGTATCCCGAAGCTGAACTGGTGCTCTACGGCACCCAGGAAGAAGTTTTCCAGGATCTGGCCATCGGCCGTATCGACGCTCAGTTCTCGGATTCCATCGCCGCTGATGACGGTTTTCTGAAGACCGACGCCGGCAAGGACTTCGAATTCACCGGCGGCGATCAGCACGACGAGGAATGCCACGGTCCGGGTGCGGGCATGGCAGTACGCAAGGCGGATACAGCGCTGCGCGATGATCTGAATCAGGCGATCAAGGCGATACGCGCCAACGGTACCTACCAGAAGATCAATGCCAAGTACTTCGACTATGATATTTTTGGCGGCTAAAAGTAGAGTCGTGGATTACCCGGCCCGTGAGCGATACGGGCCGGGTAAGTCGCCTGCACGAGGAACAATGTCGTGGATTTGATCCTCGAGTACCAGGCGCAATTGCTCTCGGGTACCTGGGTGACGATTCAGCTGGCGTTGATTTCGCTGGTGTTCGCGGTGATGTTTGGCCTGCTCGGCGCCTGGGCCAAGCTGTCGAAGAATTTCCTCGCGCAAAAAACCGCGGTCGCCTACACCACCATCGTGCGCGGCGTACCCGACCTGGTGTTGATCCTGCTGGTGTTCTACGGTGGTCAGCAAATGATCAATTCGTTCGGCGCCATGACCGGGTTGTGGGGTTACGTCGAGATCAGCCAGTTCGCAGCTGGCGCGGGCACAATTGGCGTGGTCTTCGGCGGCTACATGACCGAAACCTTTCGCGGTGCGATCCTCGCCATCCCCAGGGGCCAGATCGAGGCAGGCATCGCCTGTGGCATGAATCGATTAACCATTTTCCGGCGCGTCATCTGGCCGCAGATGGTGCGCTACGCCCTGCCTGGTTTCTCCAATAACTGGCTGGTACAGATCAAGTCGACGGCGCTGGTTTCGGTCATTGGCCTGCAGGACGTCGTTTACAACGGATTTGTCGCCGGCCGTTCCACGCGCCAGCTGTTCACCTTCATGTTTGCGGTGTTGATGATTTACCTGGTATTGACCGCGATTTCAGACCTGGGCCTGCGCTGGCTCGATCGCAGATACAGCAAGGGCATCGTGAGGTCTGACAATGGGTGAGTCGATTATCGCTTTCCTCGATGCCTGGTCACCGCTGGATATCGTCCTGATCGCGCAGAATTTCGATCGCTTCCTGTGGGGTGCGCTGGTTACGCTGCAGTTAACCGTGATTTCCCTGGTGGTTGGTGGGCTGATGTCGATACCGCTGGCGATTATTCGTTCCGGTAATAACCCCTTCCTGAATGCGCCGGTATGGGCCTTTACCTATTTGTTTCGCGGCACCCCGCTGCTGGTGCAGACTTACCTGATTTACTATGGCCTCGGACAGTTTGAATGGATTCGGCAAACCGTTGTTTGGGATCCCATATTGTCGCAGGCCTGGTGGTGCGCATTGATCGCGTTTTCGTTGAATACTGCCGCCTACACGACCGAATTACTGCGCGGCGCCATCGAGACCACCCACAAGGGCGAGGTCGAGGCGGCCAAGGCCTGTGGTCTCGGTAAATGGATGCGGCTGCGGCGTATTATCCTGCCGAGTGCCTTCCGCCGCGCCCTGCCGGCATATTCGAACGAAGTTATCTTCATGTTGCACGGTTCGGTCGTTGCCAGCACCATTACCATCCAGGATCTGCTCGGTGTCGGGCGCTGGTTGAACGGTCGCTATTACCTCGCCTACGAGGGTTTCATCACCGCTGCGGTGATGTACCTGATCATCGTGTTACTGGTTTCGCGCGGCTTTCGTCTGTGGGAAAGCCACTGGCTGAAACACCTGTATCCGCGCGATGCTGTCGCTGTCGAGCCGAAGAAAGGTGCCGCCTCCATTCGTATCTAGCCCTCCTTTAGTGGGATATCATCTTTAAGGAGTGCCGGTCGTGCCGCTACAATCCAGGCAAAATTACGATACCCTCATCGTCGGCGGTGGGCTGGTCGGTGCCGCGGTCGCCTGCGGTATCGCGGCAACGGGTGCCGGGGTGGCAGTGCTCGATGGCGGCGATCGCGACTTTCGCGCCTCGCGCGGCAACTTCGGACTAGTCTGGGTACAGGGTAAAGGCGCTGATTTTCCCGCTTACGCACGCCTGAGTGGGGTAGCGGCGCGCCAGTGGGCTGATTTTTCTGCTGAATTGGAGGATGCCACCGGTATCGATGTGGGTTTGCAGCAAACTGGTGGCTACGATTTTTGTCTGACCGGTGACGAATGGCAGCAGCGCGAATGGGAAATGCGCCAGGTGGCACTGCATACCGGGGGTGAATTCGAATATCAAATGCTCGATGCGGCGGAACTGCGCCAGCGTATTCCTGAAGTTTCTGGCGAAGTGTTGGGCGCGAGTTATTCGGCTGCGGATGGTCATGTTAATCCACTTTACCTGTTGCGTGCGCTGCACCAGCGTATGCACGACCTCGGCGTCAATTATGCTCCCGGCCAGGTCGTTCAAGCGAGTCGGCGGCACAACGACGAATATGTCGTGAGCACTCTGCAACAGGACTATCGCGCCGCGAAGCTGGTGTTTTGTGCGGGCCTCTCGAATCAACGTCTATGCCGGGACCTCGATATGCACATCCCCGTGCAGCCGTTACGCGGTCAACTACTGATCACCGATCGTGTCCCCGTGTTTCTGCCCGCGGCCACGCTGCAGGTGCGACAAACGCGTGAAGGCACGCTGCAGATCGGCGATTCGCACGAGGACGTCGGCCTCGACGAATCGACCACGCTCGACGTCATTACGCGCCTGGCGCAGCGTGCAGTGAGGATATTTCCCCACCTTGCCGCGGTTCGCGTCAATCGTGCCTGGGGTGCGCTGCGGGTAATGACGCCGGATGGTGTACCGATCTATCACCAGTCGGCGGAGCATCCCGGCGCCTATGCGATTTCCTGCCACAGTGGCGTGACCCTGGCGGCGCTGCACGCGCGTGAAATTGCCAACTGGATTTGCAGTGGTGCACAGGATTCCCTGATCGCGCCATTTTCGGCGGAGCGCTTCAATGTTTAAAATTCTTGGTGATACAGGCGAACACCTGGTCGTTGAACTCGACGGTGACGAGGTGACGGTGCCGGCAGGCGTTTCAGTAGCGGCGGCACTGTTATACCTGGACCGGATTCCGACACGTCACAGCGTGGTTAACGGGCTTCCCCGGGCGCCGTATTGCATGATGGGAGTCTGTTTTGAATGCCTGATCGAGGTTGACGGTGTTGTTGATCAACGCGCCTGCCAGCTGCAGGTCCGCGCAGGCCAGCGCCTGCGCCGCCAGCTAGCGACGTCGAAGGTAGAGAGCGCTTGATGCAATCCGCTTATCAAATGGTAGTAATCGGTGCCGGGCCAGCGGGTATGGCCGCGGCACAAACGGCTGCGCGCCAGGGTGTCGAGGTCGCGGTAATCGATGAGCAACCCCATCCGGGTGGTCAGATCTATCGCAATGTTAACGCCAGCCCACTCGCCGATATCGATCTGCTGGGCAAGGACTATGTTTTTGGCCGGCAACTGGTGCAGGGCTTTGAGTACGCGCATCTCGATTACTTTGCCAACAGTGGGGTCTGGTTTCTGGATCGCGCTGGCGAGCTCGGTATCGTCCAGGACGGCGTGCATCGCCGGGTCAGCGCACAGCGTATCGTAATTGCCTGCGGTGCCCAGGAACGGGCGATGCCGTTTCCCGGTTGGGATAAGGCTGGAGTAATGACCGCTGGTGCTGCACAAATACTGATGAAGTCAGCTGCCATGGTGCCGAGCGAGGCACCGGTGTTGGCTGGTAATGGACCTCTGCTGTTGTTACTCGCCTGGCAGTACCTGCGCGCCGGGGTAAGGCTGCGGGCCATCGTCGATACCGCGCAATCGGCAAATCGCTGGCCTGCGCTGCGATATTTCCCGCAGGCCATCGCCGCCAGTGATTATCTATTCAAGGGGCTAAAGCTGGTGTCGGCGATTCGCCGTGCACGGGTACCCTGGTTCCGTGAGGCCAGCGATTTGCGCGCGCTGGGCGAGGAGCGACTTTCTGCGCTTCATTTTACCTGTCGGGGAAAACCGCAGCACATCGATACCACCCTGCTGTTGCTCCATCAGGGTGTGATACCGGCATTGCAAATTGCCGCCGCAGCGGGATGCGAAACCCGCTGGAATTCGCTTCAGCAGTGCTGGCAGCCGCAGGTCGACGACTGGGGCCAGAGTTCTGTGGACAGCGTTTTTGTTGCCGGCGATGCCGCCGGCATCGGTGGCGCACGTGCCGCCTGGTTGGGGGGGCAATTGGCGGGCTTGCAGCTGGCGCATCAGTTGGGCCTGATCGACGCGGTAAAACGCGACAAACTCGCACAGCCGATTCGCAAGGCGCGCGCCAGGCACCTTGCCATACGTCCATTCCTCGATACCTGGTATCGGGTGGCAGAGTCTTCCCTGGTGCCGGGCGATGAAACCCTGGCCTGCCGTTGCGAAGAAGTGTCGGTGGGTGAGATACGTACATTGGCAGCGATGGGCTGCACGGGTCCGAACCAGGCCAAGGCTTTTACCCGCTGCGGCATGGGACCGTGCCAGGGTCGTTTCTGCGGCAGCACCGTTGAACAGGTATTTGCCAGTGAAACTGCGGCCAGTCCGCAGCAGATAGGCCGTTTCAACACGCGGCCGCCATTAAAACCAGTGACGCTGGGACAAATAGCCGGCATTGCTCACAACGAACAGCGGTGAGATATGCAGGCCAGGCCAGTAGTAATCGAGCACCGATAAAGGAGTCCACATATGACGGATAAGAAATTCAATCAACCTCTCGGTGGTAACGAGATGCCGCGTTTCGGCGGCATCGCCACCATGATGCGCCTGCCACAGGTTGCCTCCGCCGCCGGCCTCGATGTTGCTTTCGTCGGCGTGCCCTTCGACATCGGCACCTCCAATCGACCCGGTGCGCGCTTTGGACCGCGCCAGATTCGTTGCGAATCCTGCCTGATCCGCCCCTATAACATGGCCACCCGTGCGGCGCCGTTCGACTCGTTGCAGGTGGCCGATATCGGCGACATCGCGATCAATACCTTCAACTTACAGAAATCGGTCGCAATTATCGAGGCAGCCTACGATGAAATCCTGGCGGCCGATTGCAAGCCACTGACGATGGGTGGCGATCACACCATTTCGCTGCCGATTCTGCGCGCGCTCAACAAGCAGCACGGTCCAGTCGGCATCGTTCACGTCGATGCTCACGCGGACATCAACGATCACATGTTCGGCGAGCGTATCGCCCATGGCACACCGTTCCGACGCGCCATAGAAGAGGGCCTAATCGAGCCCAAACGCATGGTGCAGATCGGTTTACGCGCGACCGGTTACGCGGCTGACGATTTCGACTGGCCGGCCGAGCAGGGCGTGCGCGTGGTAACGGCAGAGGAATGCTGGTACAAATCACTGGCACCGCTGATGGCGCAGGTGCGCGAGCAACTCGGCGCTGGACCGGTGTACCTGACCTTTGACATCGATGGCCTGGACCCCGCCTTTGCGTCGGGGACCGGAACTCCGGAAATTGGCGGCTTGAGCATACAGCAAGGGCTCGAAATCGTGCGTGGCTGCCGTGGCCTCGACCTGGTTGGCGCTGACCTCGTTGAAGTGGCGCCCGCCTATGATCCCTCGGGTAACACCGCATTGACGGCCGCCAATTTATTGTTCGAGATGCTGTGCGTATTTCCCGGCGTCGAGTATCGAGCCTGACGGAGAAAACGGATGAAAATTGCTATTTACCAGGGCCCGGGCACAGCGCTTGATGTCGCTGCCAATCTACAGACCCTGTCCCTGCAAGCCGAGCGAGCGGCCCGTGAATCGGCCCGCCTGCTGATCGCACCAGAAATGATTTTGAGTGGTTACAATATCGGGCCGCAAGCGATTGCCGAGCGTGCCGAAGCGAGCGATGGTCCATCGGCGCAGGCCATTGCGGACATCGCCCGCCAACACGGCATTGCGATACTTTATGGCTATCCCGAACGCGCCGACGGCCATATCTACAACGCGGTACAATTGATCGAGCGTGATGGCAAACGGCTGGCCAACTATCGAAAAACTCACTTGTACGGCGATATCGACCGCGACGCCTTTAGTCCGGGTACCGACGAAACCGTGCTCGCCAATCTCGATGGCTGGCGGATCGGATTATTGATTTGTTACGATGTCGAGTTTCCCGAAAACGTACGTCGACTGGCGTTGGCCGGCGCCGATTTCGTAGCGGTGCCGACTGCGGTCATGTCGCCTTATGATTTTGTCGCCTCGCACATGGTGCCGACGCGCGCCGTTGAAAACCAGGTCTTCGTCGCTTATGCCAATCGTTGCGCCAGTGAAAACGGTCTGGAATATATTGGCCTGAGTTGCGTGGTCGGACCGGATGGCAAGGATCTGGCGCGCGCTGAACGCGATGAAACCCTCATTTTCGCAGATCTCGAGCACGACCTGCTTGACCACTGGCGGCGCGTGTACAGTTACCTGGCTGATCGCAACCCGGCCCTTTATGGCCCCCTGGCCGAAATCGAAGGTGACTCAAAATGACAGCGCCACATACAGCGATTACCGGGGATGACTCCGGGCAGAAACCGGTTACCATTTTCGGCCCCGATTTTCCGTTTGCCTACGATGACTGGCTGACTCATCCTGATGGCCTGGGTCAGATCCCGGCCGAGATGCACGGTAAGGAAGTAGCCATTATCGGCGCTGGCATGGCGGGCATGGTGGCTGCCTATGAGTTGATGAAAATGGGCATTAAGCCGGTAGTGTATGAATCGCGCCGCCTCGGCGGACGCCTGCACTCGGAACCCTTCAAGGGCGCCGAGGGCATCGTCGCTGAACTCGGCGGCATGCGTTTTCCGCGGTCGTCGACAGCGTTTTATCATTATCTGGACAGTTACGGGCTGGAAACGAAGCCCTTTCCGAATCCACTGTCGGCGGCGGCGCATAGCACCGTGGTCGACCTCGAGGGGCTTTCGCAATACGTCGAGAACAGCGATCAGTTAAGCCCGCTATTAAAAGAGGTTGGCGCCGCATGGCACGAAGCGCTGGAAACCGATGCCCGTTTCAGCTCGATGCAGCAGGCCATCCGTAACCGCGATGTCGATGCCATCAAGCGCATCTGGGACGAACTCATTCCAGTCTGGGACGATCGCACTTTCTACGGTTTTATCGCCAACTCCGAAGCCTTCATGAAACGCAGTTTCAAACACCTCGAGGCATTTGGCCAGGTGGGCTTCGGCACCGGCGGCTGGGATACCGACTTTCCCAACTCGATGCTGGAAATCCTGCGCGTGGTCTATACCAACTGCGACGATGACCAGCATTTCGTGCTGGGAGGAGTCGAGCAGGTACCGCGGCGTATGTGGAAGGATCAACCGGGTGGTATGGCACACTGGCCCGCTGGCACTTCGTTGAAAAGCCTGCACAAGGGTGCGCCGCGCACCGGTGCTGCAAAAATTGCCCGCAATGCGGCCGGTAAGATTGAAGTCACCGATACCTGGGGCGATCGGCGCGAATACGAATGCGCACTGATCACCTGCCAGAGCTGGTTGTTGACGACCGCGATCGATGTCGACGAGTCTCTGTTTTCGCAAAAGATGTGGATGGCGCTCGATCGCACGCGCTACATGCAGTCGTCGAAAACTTTTGTCATGGTCGATCGACCTTTCTGGAAGGACAAGGATCCCGTCACCGGGCGAGATGTCATGAGCATGACGCTGACCGATCGCCTGACGCGTGGCACTTACCTGTTCGACCTGGGTGAGGACCAGCCGGGTGTGATCTGCCTGTCCTATGCGTGGATGAGCGATGCGCTCAAGATGCTGCCGTTGCCAGTAGAAAAACGCGTCAAGCTGGCGCTCGATGCCTTGCAGAAAATCTACCCGGGTCTCGATATTCGCAAGCACATTATCGGCGACCCGATCACCGTGTCCTGGGAGGATGACCCTAATTTCCTCGGTGCATTCAAGGGTGCGCTACCGGGTCATTACCGCTATAACCGGCGCATGTACTGTCATTTCATGCAGCAGCATATGCCCGCTGAACAGCGAGGTGTTTTTATCGCCGGTGACGACGTTGGCTGGATTCCGGGCTGGGTCGAGGGTGCGGTCACCACCTCGTTGAATGCAGTCTGGGGAATCGTGAATCATCTAGGTGGTTCGGCGCCCGCACAGAATCCCGGACCCGGTGATCGCTTCGAAGCAATCAAGCCGCTGAAATTATCTGACGATTAACTTCTGCGGCGCCTGCGGGAACTGCCGCGGGTCTTTACCTGGTGTTCACCACCCGCCTGCGTCTGCGCGCCCCGGCTGACCTCGCCGAGCTCGCGTTGTACGTCTTCGAGTGTTGGTGCGGGTCCGGGCACAGTCTGGTCCAGCGCCTGGCGCATCGCGGCCACGTGTTCGGGCGAAGTACCGCAACAACCACCGACGATGCGCGCCCCGGCATCGCGCGCCATGGTCGCGTAACGCGCCATTATTTCTGGCGTTCCGTTGTAGTGGATTTCACCGTCGATAAATTCCGGGATGCCGCAATTCGCCTTGGCGACCAGGATTGGTTCGCTACCCTCGGTCTTGCTGGCCTGGAAGTTCATGATTGCCGCGACCACTTCGGCGGCGCCGATGCCGCAGTTGGTGCCGCAGGCGTGTACCCCGAGGCGCTCATGCAGTGCCATCATGTCGGCGGCACCGACTCCCATCATGGTGCGGCCGTGGGTATCGAAGCTCATGGTGAATACGATCGGTAAACCGGTCTGGCGCGCCCCGGCAACGGCGTACTCGACTTCCTCCTGCGACGACATGGTTTCGATCCACAGGACGTCGGCGCCACCCTGTTCAAGCGCCAGCGCCTGTTCGGCGAAGGCGGCGATTGCATCGTCGGCCTGCAAATCACCGAGCGGTGCGAGAATTTCACCGGTTGGGCCGATCGAACCGGCGACGACAATGTCTCGTTCGCTTTTGGCAACTACATCACCCAGTAGCGATGCGGCCGCGATATTCAGCTCCGCGACGCGCTGTTGTGCGCCATGTAACATCAGGCGATATCGGCTACCGCCAAAACTATTGGTCAGAATCAGATCAGAACCGGCGTCGACGAAGGACTGGTAATGCGCGGTGACGCGCTCGGGGTAGTCGATGTTCCACAACTCGGGTGCATCGCCACTTTGCAGACCCATGCCGAAGAAAGACGTGCCGGTAGCGCCGTCGGCGAGTAAAACCTTTTTCTCGCCGAGCATTTTTTCAAACAGATTAGTCATCAACGGGAGATTGCTAGCGGGTTCCGGATCAGGTCGGGTTTTATGCCACTAATAGTCGATTTTAGCAAGGTCTTATGCCACTGTGCGATCGATTTCAGCATTCGTCAGATAGCCGGGATTGGGCGCCAGGTTTTCCTCGGCCGCTTAATAACTCCTTTCCACGGCATAGTCGGCGAGAAACATCATCGCCTGCCGGTATTCGCTGTCATCGAGACCCGCGATAGCCTGTTTGGCCGCTGCCGCCTCGGACTGTGCGAGCTCGATGGTGTACTGCAGTGCGCCGGTGACGTCGATCACCTGCCGGATTTCATCAAGACTCTCGATTTTGCCGTTTTTAATCGCGTCTCTAAGCAGGCGCCGCTGACGGTCATTGCCGACTTCCATGGCGCGAATCAATGGCAGCGTCGGCTTGCCTTCGGCGAGGTCGTCACCTACGTTCTTGCCGAGTTCCTCGCTTTTGGCCGAATAGTCGAGTGCATCGTCGATCAGTTGAAAAGCAATGCCAAGGTGCTTGCCATAGGCCTGCAAGGCCTGCTCCTGTCCACTGCCCACCTGGCCGAGCATTGCACCGATGCGCGCCGCGGCTTCAAACAGGCACGCAGTCTTGGCGTAGATGACGTCGTGATACTTTTGTTCACTGGTGTCCGGGTCGTGAATATTGAGCAATTGCAGTACTTCGCCCTGGGCGATGATATTGGTGGTGTTGGCGAGTAAATCCATAATCGCCATGGAATGCGCCCTGACCATCATCTGGAAGGCGCGTGAATACAGGTAATCACCGACCAGCACCGCCGCCTCGTTGCCCCAGATGGTACTCGCGGTTTGCTTACCGCGGCGCATATCGGAAT
>Ga0316187_10001812_pt1 | contig 18701 bp, 20 predicted proteins | sample CroRivburrow1_MG_FD_204927 | JGI IMG/M metagenome (GOLD analysis project Ga0316187, IMG submission 204927) | Coastal sediment microbial communities from Maine, United States - Cross River worm burrow 1 | ecosystem: Environmental > Aquatic > Marine > Coastal > Sediment | place: USA: Maine...
GGGACCAACGGACTCGGCTTCGTCGTAATTACCCGCGAGGGATCGGGTGCTTCACTCGTCGCAAGACTGTATAGTAGTACCGATGGCGACTCATGGACGCTGCAGCATACATTCCCGACAGGGGAGTACTTCGAGCAGTGGGGCATGGCCGGCAAGCATCCTCTTCAACCTTCGGATATAACGTAATGGGCGGCGTAATAATTTTTGACCCCAATGATCCAGAAGTCGGCTTCTCAGTCGGAGACGACCAAGCGGCCAATGCTTACCTCGACGTTGAGAACGACGCGCTGTACATCACGGATCTGACGAACATCATAAAGTGGGAAGGCGACGCCGCGACCAACATGCAGTACACATGGCGGTCTGCCAAGCTGCGCTCCAAGCGTCACATAAACATGGGGGCTGGGCTAGTAGATGCGGAGTCGTATGACTCCTTGGTATTCAAGCTGTACGCAGAAGTCGATGGTGTCGTGACGCTCATTGCCTCACTCGGCGTCGAGGACGCTGAACCCTTCCGACTCCCCGGCGGCTACCTCTCTAGCACCTACCAGATTGAGATTATCAGTACTGATCGCATTCACTCTGTCGCGATAGGACAAAGCGTTTTCGACCTCGAATCGGAGGCATAAATGAGCGCTGTCTCGCAGGCCAACCGGGTCATCAGGCAACGACTCAAGAACCGGCGCCTCCCCACTATGGAAGTGCCGCAGGTCGATAGTTCTGCGCTCGCGCAGGCGCTGCAAAGCATCCAAGAGCACTTTCGTATGTACGAGGGTGAGTCCGGAGCACCCAAGGAACGCTTTGTCACGATGGACGAGCTCGAGAGAGCCGGCCTTATCAAGGCAGACGTCAAGTCTGGCTTCGCATATATTTCACAGGTCGTCGGCAAGGATGTAGCGCAGCAAGCTGGTTCTACAGCGAAGCCGACGTTGAAGGACCCAGTTAAGAAAGACACGAGCCGTGGTTCGAGAATTCCTGGCGGGGGAGGCGGAGGCGGGGGAGCTACCGCATCGAAGACCGCAGCGGTCGGAAGCCAACAGAAACTCGCACAGGCCGAAGACGTCGGCGTGAGCAAACCAGCGCAGTCTGAGTTCCTGTTCTACGACGGTGGCAAATGGACGAACTTCCCGCTGTTCAGTCGTCCCAATCGCTGGCGGAAGCAGCAGCGCTTTGACATGCCCATGCAGTTGATCTCGCGGCCGGAAGGTCCGTCTGGTCTAGCTGACTTTGGTTATATCTGGGCCAAAAACGACGACCCCACAACGCTGTGGTTCACAGACAGCGATGGCACCGAGTGGCAGATGGCCACATCCGCAGCCGTGCCGACGGAGCTCTCTGACCTATCTGACGTAAACACGAGCACGCCGACAAACCGGAACGTGCTCGTTGCCGATGGAGTCGACTGGGAGTCTCGCGCTCTGGTCGAGGCTGATATATCAGACTTTGGTTCTTACGAACCGGCCGACGGTACGATCCTCAAGGACGCAGACATCGGCTCTACGGTCCAAGCATATGATGCTGATCTCGACACGTGGGCGACAGTCACGCCTTCTGCGAACGGGCAGTCGCTGGTAAGTGCTGCGAACTACGCGGCGATGCGCACGCTGCTCGATCTGGAAGCCGGTACGGACTTCTATTCAATCGCAGCAGCAGACGCTGCTTTCGCTGCGGCAGCGCACACGCATACGTTCGACAGCCTGACCAGTAAGACCAGCGGCACGGGCAACTACACAACCACCGGCGACTTCATCGCTGACAACTTCGAGGCCACCGGCACCGGCCCGAACTCCGATCCTGGCGTCGACGATGCGTACATCGGAGGCTACGGCTTCCTCGGCGACCGAACCGGCACGATCTATTTCACCAACTTCGCAACGAACGGCACTGTCTCTATCGGCACGGACGGAGCACACAACGCAAACGTCCGCGCGATATTCAGTGACTATGATGTGTCCGACTATGGAACATCTGGCCGGATCCAAGACGGTATTGGCACGATGCGTCCGATCGGCTTCAACACGATCCCGGTATACGAGATCGATGCCGCTGATACGTTCGACCTCGCGCACAACGGCATGCTCTGGCACAAAGACTCAGCCGGCGCCATCACGTACACCTGTGCCAGCGACACAACGATCCCGCAAGGTGCAACGTACCTCGTAGTCAACGACGACACTGAGGACGTAACGATTTCAGCTGGCGCCATTACCTTGTACTGGTTCGAAGGCGGCGCTGCCCCAACGAGTGGCAACGTCACCGTGGAACAAGGTGGCGTAGTCACGGTGTACAAGTACTCCGATACTGAGTTCTGGGCTTGGGGTTCGAAAGAAGCTGGCGGTGGCGGTGGTGGCATCAGCAACGTGGTCGAAGACACGACTCCGCAGCTGGGCGGCGACCTCGACCTACAGACGTTCGCTATCGTCACGAGCAGCGCCGGAACAACGGGCGAGTTCGTCGAGACGGCAACCGCAGGCTCGTTCCGGATCTCGAACGGCACACAGTGGGCGGACATTGGTCCGCGCAACTCGTCGTACTGCCACTTCGATACCAACGCCTCGTCGGGCTTCTACTTCTACGACAACGTGACAGTATTGACCGACCTAAAGGTCTTAGGCGGCAGCTTCTACATGACAGAAACGACCGCTGCTGCTGCTGATGTCGCGGCCCAGGGTCAGTTCTGGGTCAAGAACAATGTTCCGAACGATCCGTACTTCACCAATGATATTGGTGTTGACTACCCAATCGGGTTCGCAACATACCGGCGCAGCGCAGCTACCACACTGGACAACATAAACCAGACGTTGAACATGACGACTGACTCAGTCGCCGACGCCATGGTAGGCGGCGCTTGGGTCAAGACATCCACGACAGCGCGTACGCTGACGCTGGAGCCGAGTACGGACACTGAGTTCCCGGTCGGTGCTCAGATAGCTATTTGGAACCGCGCCGCGTCTGGCACTATGACAGTCACGGAAGGCTCCGGCACCACGCTTTATGTGCTGGATGGTTCAAGCAGTACAGACGCAGCCGGCAGCGCGACGATCGCAGCCGGTGGTTACGCTACGCTCATCCGTGAGTCCACTACGGTTTACGTGCTCATGGGCGCGGGAGTAACACCATGATCTGGACGCCTCCTAGCTGGTATCTCGCGCTACCCAAGCAGAAAGAGCAACGTATCTCGAGATACACGAAGCAGCGGTTCTTCAAAGGACCGAAGTTTCAACGCGGCATGCTTCATCCTATGGGGATGTGGCACGACCCGGCCGGTGGTAGTGACACGCTTACGCTGAATACTCTCTATGCGGAAGACTATTCTGCCTCCGGCGCCGCTATTGCTGGTATGCGGTTCAAGACAGACGGTACGATCGAGGAAGAAAACTTCAGCACGTGGGCAGCACAGAACTCCGGTGTTGAGTGGATCGATGGATTCACTTCGTCAGTGGCTTCAGACTACGAGGCGAAGTACGATCATACTTCTGGTTCAGATATTCCTGCACGCATAGGCTTCACCGCTGAAAACACATACACGGCCATCACTACTACACTGACGTGGCGGCTAGTTGCGCTATCAGGGACCAAGTCCTCGAACGGGACCGCGTACGTGCGCGAAATCGCTGACACTGGTAACGTAGCCAGCGCAGCGTACGCCATCTACGTAGAGAATGGCGGCGGCGGCGGCTGTCCGTTGTGCTGCTTCACGCCGGATACGCTGGTCACTATGGCCGACGGAATGCGCAAGTACATCGTGGACGTTCAGGCTGGTGACCTCATCAAGGTCAGGTCTGGGGAAGAAGCAGTCGGGGAGGTCATCACCAGGACCAACCGTGTGATGTACAAGCTGACGTTCGCTGACGGACGGACGCTACGAATGTCTGAGGACCATCCGATATTCGTGCGCGACAAAGGCTTTGCTTCCATGAACAACCAGTGGGACTACAAAGACCTTGGCCACGCTGCGCAGCTTGAGGAAGGCGACTTCGTCAAGATGGAAGACCAGACGTTCAACCGGATCGTTCACATCAACGAGATAGACTACCCCGGTACGGTGTACACATTCAGCAACTCCCGCTTCTACGCTAACGGAATGTTGGTTTACTAATGACTATGATGACCGGCGTCAGCACGAACGCCCGACCGGGAGCGAGCGCGGAGTTCGCCCCGACGATCGACGGGCGAGTTGAGGCTGATGGGCACGCAGTATATTCTAGCCACTCTGACTTCGTCATTGATGACATCGCAACCGCCAATGGTGATATCTGTATCTGGCTCATCCAGACAGTCGATAACTGCTATATCCGTGTCGGTGCCGATGGTGCCGCAGGCGCGTCTGATAACTGGTACGACGATCTCGGTGCTGCCCAAGGCGACCCGGGCTCGCGCACAACAACCGGCGCAACCATATTTACTCTCGGGGAGGTGCCGGACAGCGTAAACATCTACAACCTCGCGGACACCACATTTGTCGGCGCCCCAGCATACGCCGCGTACGGCACAGCCTATACCAGTGATGACAAGTCTACGTTCTTTAGTCCCACGCAAGACGCGAAGTATGGGCGCATGATCGACTCCTACGCATCCGCTGGCCCGGGCTTCGATTCTGACGTTGAGGATGGGCATATCGAAGTTCAATACACATTCCGCAAAGCTGGCGCCTCAGATTACACCATAACCTTCTCCGGAAGAGCTAGAGCTCTGGCTACATCTGAGATATAATAGCCCCGTTAATCCAACAACCTACAGGTGAAAAAATGTTCCAACCGATAAATCAAGAACACGTTCAGAAGACGGCACAGGTTGTGCTCTCCTACCTCGACGACGAAAACAACAGCACCCCCAACCACTTGGTTGAGGGTATCGCTTCTGGTAAGAGCCTGTTTCGTGCTATCCTTAGCGGCGACCTGGTAATATGCCAGAACATTCAGACTCCGGAAGTCCCGGACGAGGTCAAGAAAGCGGTCTCGAAAAAGAAAACTGCCAAGAAGGCTGCATGACAGCCCACTGGCCCATTGGGTAAACTGTTAGGCTATGGATAGCTCTATGCACAAGGAAGTGCCTTAATGGGTATATTGAGAGATCTTGAGTCTCGCCGTCAGACGGGAACAGCCACGTTGCAAGGGAAACTGAACTCCGGAGAGATGTTCGGTTCGGCTGTGCTCAAGCACAATATCGCCCAGGGCCTGCCCTTGGAAGCTCGCGCCGAAGGTCTACGTACCCGGCACGAGACACAGGTCGGAGCGCTAGGCGGAAGGATCCGTCGCATTCAGGCCGGTGCCAACCTCGCTGCCCAGCGTGACGGTAGTCACCGCTTCGCAGGACCACGCGGCTTCGCCCGACAGATTACGCAGGCAGAGCGCCGCGGTAAAGCTCGTATGGGCATCAATCAACGCGGCGAGAAGGCCGTACAGAATCAACAGCTGAAAGATCGCATCACGATCGCTAAGCAGGGACTGTCCCGGCGCGGACAGATCATGGACTCCGCAATGAATGCTGCGAATATTCGCGCCGGCGGACAGGCTGCGATAAGCGGAGCACACGCAAGCACGCAAGCGGCTTACGCAGGAGCAGCCGGTGCCATCGCTGGTGGCGCACTACGCGGCTTCGGCGACAAACTATTTGACACAGGAAACCTCGGCCAAGGCATTGCAGATCAGCAGGCCGATGTCGATTCATTCTTCGGGGCCGGTAGCGGAGACGTTGGTGGTCTTGACAATATATTTGACGGTGGTGGATTCGATTTCTCGAGTTCAGGGACACTGTACGGATAACTACTATGACTATGATTCCAGCAAGCATTATTAAGAAAGCGGTCAGCGTTAGCCGGGGTAACACTGCGTACAACGCCGACCCCGCTAATGGATTCCTGGAAGAGTTCACCCGTGGCGGATTTACTTCGCAGAACGACTTGAATCGTCTCGAAGTCATCGGCGCGAACGAAAGCCAAGGTGCTTTCGAGCAGGTCGCTAAACAGGTCCGCGGCTTCGAGAATATCGCGAACCGTGTTGGCGAAGACAAGGCAGTTGCGAAAGCAGCAGCTGACTCCGACACGCAGTCCACTAACGACGCAGCACAGTTCGAACGCGCAACGCGCGGTATGGACCTCTCTCCGCGGCAGAAAAAAGCGGCCGGCCGGCGTCTCGGCCTCGCCCGATCGCTGAACCGTGCCAGTGCCACCGGCGCCGTACGCAGAGGCTTCACTGATCGCTCAAAAGCAGCGCTCTCCCAAAGCGGAGGCTTTGCCGACGCTCTGTTCAGTCAGCGACTGCAGGGTGAGACGGGCATTGCGTCCGCATACATGACGAAGAAGGCCAGTGATGCGCAGAATAAAGCAGCGAAGAAGCAGGGCCAGCTTGGCGCGATCGGTTCAATCATCGGTGGTGCGCTTGCGTTCTTCTCGTCTGAAGATCTGAAAGATGACCTCGGCCGTGAACCACAGCTGCTCAAGAAGCTAGAGAAGGTCCGTGTCAATCGCTGGAAGTACAAGGGCGACGACAAGACCCACGTAGGTCCCTTCTCTGAAGAATTCAACCGTGAGTTCGGTATCGATACCGATCGCCCGGACATGATCAATGTGATCGACGCTCTGGGTGTAACACTCGGCGCGATTAAGGAACTCGACAAGAAGGTTTCCGCTCATGGGTAGACCAGAGAATGCATTTCTAAACAACTTCATGCAGGGGTTCTCCTTCGTCGATCAGATCAAGCGACAGAAGAAGGCCGACGCACGGCTTGAAACGCGCCTGAAAGAGGAGCGCGAAGAGCGTTCGTATCAGCGGCGCCGGCAGCAGCGTGCAGACCAGAAACTCGACACCATCTTCAAGAACCAGCTGGAAGATCGTGCGGACGCCAATGCTGACGAAGAGAAGGCAGAAGAGGGTGCGCGCATTGCACTCAACCCCGACACAACGAACGAAGAGCTGCAGGCGCACGCTCCGTACTCACCCGAAGCAGCGGCTGAGCTCAAGCGACGCGTCGAGAAAGACCGACTCACTGGCGCAATCACCAATGTCCAGACCATTGGACAAGGTAACCAAGCAACTGCGTCACCAAATGGTCCGTCACTCAGTGAAGCAGTAGCTGCAACTGGCGCGCCCACGCAAGAAGGGGCTGGAAAACCTACTCCTGCCACGGGCGAACAACCAGCCATGCGAGTCGAGGGCAACCAGTTCCAGTTCGGCCGTGATCGCGGCGTATCCGGCATGCAAGAGGTCGATGTTGACGAAGCCAGTCAGTTCGACCCCGAGTACCAGAAGAAGGGCCTGATCGCTAAGGGTGGCGACAAACTCGCTGGCTTGGGCGCGGAGGTCACACGTGGCTTTGGCGACATAGCCAAGGGCGTCATCAACGCACCGGCCAAGATCCGCGGGACCATCACAGGCGAAGGCGACTTCGGCCTAGGCACGCAGAACGTCGGTGACGAGTTCGGCGGCAACCTCATGGTGCCTGCCGATCGCTACACTTCCCCGGCTGAGTTCGAGGAAATGGCTGCGGATGGCGCTTCACAGGCTGAGATCAGTGCAGCTCGCGCAGAAAACCAAAAGGTTCTTGCCGAGTACAGCAAGGCAGGTCGCCGGGCGGCATCGTTTATCCCGAGCTCGCGACAGGGCGCTCTGCTGGAAGGTTCCGATCAGGCTCGCCGGCAGGCAGAGGCCGCTCAGAACCAGGTCCTCAAGAGAGCGACCTCGTTCCTCGACCCAACACAAGAATCAGCGATGGAACAGCTGGCGATGGAAGACCCACGCGCTGCTACCGTCATGTATCTGCAGGACCGTGCGACGCTGGAAGGCGCCGACCCGAACCTCGCTGTTGCAATGGACCAGCGCATGATCCCGATCATCGACGCGGCCGAGCAGGACATGCGTGCAGAGATCCAGACTGCAGACCCGAACTCACTGAAAGCGCGTCAGCAGATGCGTGCTCTGGGCAATCTCCACAACGCCCGGGATGCTATTTATAAGGGGCAACCGTCGATCTCTGCGCAGGCAGAGATCAACAAGCAGGGCCTGAAGGTCGGTGACCAGCCGAGAGCAGAGTCTGTCGTGGACACGATATTCAGTCCTGACCGCGTTGTACCGACACATCAGTCACCAGCTACCGTTAGGACCGCTGCAACGGTCGCCGGGCGCATCACGGCCAACAAACGGCTGAACGCAACGCAGATCGACTCCCTCGCCACGCTGGCGCAGGCCGGGTGGATCGACAAGAACACAGCGATGTCCGTCATGATGACTGGCACATGGCCTCCGGGCCAAGACCCCGCAGCGATCGCCAAGATCCAAGAGGCCGGTGGTAACGTATATGCCATCACGAAGGGCGGACAAGTCCACGTGCTGCAGCAGGGTAAGGGCACGCTGCCTGATCCTGCTCCGTCTCGAGAAATCGGCGAGGACCAGTTCCAGTGGGTCAGCGAAGGCATCCGCTCTCAGTTCCCGAACATTGACGACAACGGCATCAAGCAGATGCAGGGCATCATGATGAAGAACCCGGGCTGGGTGCGCTCACGCTTCAACGTGACGTCGCAGGAAGACATGCGCCGCTTCGGCATCATCTTGGCTGAGTCGAAGATCATGGCCGGCAAGAAATTCGCTGAGCTCGACGACGGTTGGTTCACCAACACGAAGAACGCACCCACGTGGGAAGAGATCCTCATGGATCCTGACATGCGGGATGCGATCGCCAACGAGTTCGAAATGGAATATACACCGCTGCCGGACGTGAAAGATCTCGATGGCATCGACGACGAGGGCATCCGCCAGTCCGTACGTGAGGGCCGGGCAGGTCCTACCGCGGCCGCGAACGCCGACCGCTACACATCGGAGCAGATCAAAGAAGTTTTCGCACGATCGCAGCTGCTAGAACTCGACAGAGCTGGTAGACTACAGGTTAACGACGACGGAACGTATACGATCCTACCTGCACCCGAAGGACAGTAAATCATGGCCAGCAATCCGGACGACATCTTTGCTGAGTTTCGGACTGGTCCAGCACAGGCAGAGCCCACAAAGGCACCTGTACTAGCTCCCAAGGCCGATCCAAAGACACAGGACATCTTCTCGGAGTTCCGAGTAGACCAGTCTGCGCCGAACATTCCCCGAGAGGATAACTCCCTCGGCGAGGAGTTCCGCGCTGGACTTGGTGCTGGTATCGACTCCATGCAGGGGTCCTTGTACGGCGTTGCCGGACTAATGGGCCGCGAACTTGGCATCGACTGGATGAAAGAGGCCGGTTACAAAGGCGCTCAAGAGCAGTTCGAGGAAGCAGGCAATGCCACGCGGCAGGCCCAGGGCTTCTCAGAAATCGAATCGGCCGGTGGTTTCTTCCGCTGGACCGCAGCTTCGCTTGGCGAGGCCATCCCATCGCTCGCAACGGCCATGACAGGCGCTGGTGTTGGCGCCAGCGTTGGTAAGAAGGCAGTTGAGCTCGGCGTCAAGCGCTCACTAGCGAACAGCGTAGAGCGACGTCTGGTGGGACGCTACGGCTTTGACAGAGCAGAGGCAATGGCCTCTGCCAGAGAATACATGCTGTCCGACACAGGTCAGACAGCTCTCGCTCGTGCTCTCGGAGGAGAACGCACGGGCGCCCTGATCAGTAAGGCATCCCAGCTAGCCGGTGTCCGTGGTGGACAAGCCGGTGCTGTGGCGGTGAGCGCGCTCCCGCAGGTTGGTGCGATCGATCAGGAACTGGTAGGTGCCGGGATCGCCGACCCGGGATTGACTGCGCTACTCGGCGGCGTTGTTGGTGGTGCTCTTGAAGCAGTGCCGGCATTGCGCCTGATGGATAAGATGTTCCCGGGAGTCGACCGTCAGGTTAGTAAGTCATTCATAAAGGACTTCGCAGTCGCCACCGGTACGCAAGCAGCACTGGAAGGCAGCACTGAAGCTGCACAGGAAATGATCCAACTGGCCGCTATGGCCTATCACGACCCTTCCTTCGACATGTTCTCTGCAGATGCGCGCAAGCGTGTTGTCGACGCCTTCGCTGCTGGCGCACTTGTCGGTGCAGTCACCGGTGGCGGCGCAGAAGCGATTGGGGCTGTAAATTCTCAGGAGAATCGGAACAAGGTGAAAGCCGCTCCGCCGAAGTTCAAGGCGTGGGTGATGGAAACCAACGAAAAGCTGAACGACAAGGCAGAGACAGCGCTGCCCGAAGGCTTCGTCGCGGCCGACAACACCGTCTATCAGGAAATCAAGGGCCGCATCTACGGTGCAGTCGCTCCCCAGATCGAAGGCATGGTCAACGGCTTGCAAGCGCAAGTACAGAAGGTCACCGACAGCCTCAACGAGAACCTCGAAGGCGGCGTGAACGCAGACACGGCCACGATCGCACAGACAGCCAAGGCTGCACACAACGCATTCCTAGAGAAGCATGGCAAGCAGATCGAAGCTGCCAAGACTTACATGAACAACCAGATCGAGAATATCACGCGAACCGCGAAAGATATCAAAGATCCCGAGGCACGCGCCGCGTACATTGAAAAGAACGTACAGGCCACCCGTGCGAAACTCGCCGGCTGGATGGAAAAGCTGCGCCAGGCTGCTGCCAAACGCGACAAAGACTTTCAGGCCGAAGTCGACAACATGGAGTTCCCGGATGACATGTTCGACGAGTTCAATTTCGGTCGCGAGGACGTCATTGAAGAGGAAGAACGAAGGGTAGGACCTTCAGGTAGGACCTTCAAACGAAGGGTAGGACCTGCGCCTGAAGAGGGTGACTTGCAGGGCACAACCGGCCCGAACGTCGGCGAGACAGACTCGGCGACCGTCACCACGTGGGGCCGCAACCAGCTGAATCCGAAGACGGACGTCAGTGGTAAAGAGACCGTCGTACCTTACAAGACGAAAGCCGATGCGGAGAAAGGACGCTCTAATCTCCGCAAAAAGTTCCCCGAAACGTCACGACAGGAAGACGCCTTCCGCATCGTCCAGCACGAGAGCGGCAAGGGTTGGGTCATCGAGGCGATGGACCCGACAATCCGAGAAGGGCAGAAATTCTTCTCCGGCATCGATGCGGCTCGCAGCAGCGCGGCACGTACGAAAAACAATACGCGGAACAACACGCGGAAGTTCACCGTACCCCTCGATGGCTCAAAATTTGGCTATAAATTCAAGAACTTGACCGTCGATCTGCTGACGCTGGCATACCGCGGCAAGAACATCGACAAGAACGCCGACACTCTCGAGAAAGGCTTCCATGCCATGCTGGGAGAGATGCTCGCGCGTGAGATGGTGAACCCAACACAAGCGAAGGAAATGGTCGACCAGTTCAACGAGCACTTCGGCGATACGAAGAAAATTAAGCTCGACGAGTTTGCCGCACCCACCAATTTCCCTACCGAGGGTGTTGCAAAAGCCAATATGATAAACTTCATCAACAAGATGAAGGAACGCGGCATCAAGATGCCGTACAACATGATCAATACCGTCCAGAACGAGGACGGTACTTACAGCTTTGGAATCGACGATGTCAGAACCTTTCGCGCTCTACGCACAAAATCTCCGCAGGATGCTCAGACAGTTCTCACTGAGCTTAAGAAGGAGCGTAGACAAGAACAGCTGGCAGATGCAGCTCGCGAGGAAGGCGAGTTCAGCGGCAACGCGGTGCTGGAGGGCGGCGGCGATCTCGGCGATACTCGGGGTGATACTGCGGGCGCTGCTCGTATTGCCACTGATCCTATTCGTACTGGTCGTACTGGCGAAGGAAAGCGCACGGCAACACGCACCAAAACTGGTGGGCAAGGCCCGGTCCTGTTTGATGGCGCTACCTCTGGCCAGTCAGCGGCTACGACGCTGGACACTGATCCGCAAGCTGATGATCAGGTTACAGACCCCAAGACCAAGCCATCGGAGTTCGATGCGCGTTTCAAGGCGAACGATCCTGCTCTCGGGAAGGTCGACAGGCAGAAGCGAAACAATGCAGAGAAGCTCAGCGACCGCGACAAGGCAATCCTCAAGCGATATGGACGTCCTGGGGGTGTAAAGAACCTTCTCAACGGCCCGACTGCCAAGGCACTCGGCGAGCTCGCCACATTTGTACGCAAAACTCTTGGTCTGAGCAATCAGGTCATCATCCTCGACGAAGCCGGGATGCAAACGCTTCTGGACGCGGGTCACGTACAAGGGGCTGCGTTTGAGCAGGCGATCGCCAGAGGCAAGCCGGCTAACATTCGCTTGGGCGACAACTCATTCATCTATCTACCGAACAAGATCGCTTCTGATCCCGCGCTGGCTACGCTGGCTATGGGTCATGAAATGGGACACCACCTTTACACGGTCGCGTGGGACAACCTGACCGACTCAGGAAAAGAACGCCTGCGCAAGGCGTCCAAGACGAAGACCGACGCTGAGTTCAACGAGTGGATGGCTGACCAGCTAGCAGCGTGGATCACGACGCGCCGCGCGCCGAAGACTAAGGTCGAGGCATTCTTTGCAGAAGTCGGCGGCAAGATCCGGCGTCTGGTCGACTTCATTACTGGCAACAAGCGCTTCCAGCTGAACCCGACGTATGCTGAGTTCGCTGACGCTGTTGCGGCTCGTGCTAAGGACCCTGCGTCACCGAATGCTAATCCACTGAGTGACGCAGAACTAGCAACTTGGTTCAAGAACGAAGGCGTCACCATGTATAAGTGGTTTGGTCAGAGTCTTGAGAACGACAACATGGACTTCAGTCCTGTCACTGCGGAGGGACGCAGAGCACTTGCGCGCGTCGAGCAGAAGTTTCCGGCGATAGTCAAACGCGCTATGGCGATCCGTAACTGGATGAACTCCGCGTATAAGCTCTTGGTTGCTCCGTCAACCAGTGTCGTGCGCTCGATCAGTAAGCGTGGCATCACGGCCGCAGACCAGCTAATCCAGATCTTCAACCGGCAAGACCACGGCAAGGCTCGTGGCCAACAGAACTACCATCAGGCAGTCGAGCTCATGCGTGGCCAGTTCCTCGCGCAGTACAAGAAGCTGGAAGGACTGTCTGTCGAGCGCAAGGCCGAGATTGCGAAGTCTCTGGCCGCGAAAGAGGGCGACCCCAACGCGGAGTTCGACGCTGACGAGCAGGCCATGCGAGATATGTTCGACGCACTGCACGCATATGCGATCGAAGCAGGTCTGCCTGTGCGCAAGATCACCAATTACTTTCCGCGGCAGATGAGCCGTGAGCTGCTCACAGCGAACAAGCAGAGGATCCTCGACCACTTGACGAACACGCGCAGCATGCCGCTTGGTAAGGCTCGCAGTTTGTACAACTCACTGATCGATCCGAACGCTAACGACGGACGCGCGACGACCGACGCTACCGAGACCCCGGGCTTCAAGGCTATGAACTCTCGTAAGGAAGGAATCATGGCCGACAAGTTCTTCGACCAGTTCCGCGAGACGAACATGGACGGGCTCGTGGGCAACTACATCAACCAGGTCGTCAAGCGCGCAGAGTTCAACAGGCGCCTTGGCGAGCCGATGCCTGTAACAGGGCTCGACGCTAAAGAAGCGGTAAAGAAGGGTCTGTGGGATCCGAAAGGAAAGATGCACAAGATTCTGGCTGACGCCAAGGATCAAGGTGCGACCGACGAAGAGCTCGTGTCTCTCGAGAAGTACATCGATGCCAACCTCGGCCAGCTGGGCCGTGATGACATCAAGCCGGGTGTCCGCAAGCTCATGGCCGGCGTCATGGCATACCAGAACATGCGCACGCTGCTGTTCACCGTCTTCGCATCGCTGCCTGACATGGTCGGCCCGGCGATCCGCGGTGGCGGCATGAAGGCGCAGTTCAACACGCTCAAGCGTGAGATCCACAACATCGCGAAGACCGACAGCGACCTTGCCATTATGGCGAAGACGCTCGGCATCATCAGCGACGCACACAACGAGCACATCATGACGGAGTACGTCGACAACCACTACATGCCGCCGAAGCTGCGCAAGTGGAATGACGCATTCTTCAAATGGACCGGCCTGAACTACTACACGGACTTCACGCGTAAGATGGCGCTGGCAGTCGGCATCGACTACATCAAGCAGAGCTACGTGGACTTCCAGTCTGCAGACAGCCGTGTCTCAGCACGAGGCAAGGATATGCTTGCAGAACTCGGCCTGACACCACAGCAAGTCGCACGCTGGCAGCGAGCCGGCCAGCCGACGTACGATTCGCAGTCGCATCAATCGACCAGCGATACTCGCGCGGTGGCAGAGGCGCTTGTCCAGTTCGTCGACGAGTCAATCATGCGTCCGAACGCATCACAGCGGCCGATCATGGCTTCGCATCCGGGCGCCATGCTGGTGTACCACCTGAAAGGGTACATGTATGCCGTGCACGACATCGTCTTGAAGCGGATGAAATTCAACATCGACGAGGCACAGTCGCCGGCGCAGTACGCCGCCGCGATCAGCCCGGCGATCGCTATGATGTTGCTCACTGCAGTGGGGCTGGAATTGCGAGAACTGATCCAGTACGCCGGTAGCAACAGACAGCCGCCTACCGACCGCATGGACGGTTGGGAATACACCTTCGAGCTCATGCAACGCTCCGGCCTGACCGGTTTTGCGCAGATTGCGATCGATCTTGAAGGCGCAGAGGATCGTGGCATGTCGCACGTCGCCGGTATCGGTGGTCCGACGCTGTCACAGCTCGGTGATTGGATGAGCAAACCCAGCACACAGACCATTCCGAAGGCGATCCCGATCGTCTCTCAGATCCCAGCCTTGCGCGATACAGTGCGCAGGGGACTATAAGTTGCAGCCCTCCTATGGACGTATACAATAAAGTCATGAGCAAAATAAACCCGCAAAGACACGAGTACGAGACCCCTGACGGTCTGTCAGTGGCGAAAGACATAGCCTGGGTCATCAAGACATTATGGTCCGGCGCAGTTGTTTTTATACTGGCCTCGGTGTGGGTTATCGCATTGGCGCAAGACGTCAAGACGAACTCCGAAAAGATTGACGAAGCCGCTACCCAAGAGCAGATGGCGCAGGTCCTGGAAGGGATCAAGGACATCAAGAAGAGTCTGAACGAGGCCGACGACCGCCAGCGAGCGATCAAGTCGCAAGTGGATAAGCTTGAGACGAAAGTCGATTCTATCGAAAAACGCGACGAGTAATTGCAGCCCCTGTAACGATGGGGGATAATTCAAGAACTCCCCAATGATGGGGACCAACTCACTACCAAGGAAAGGATTATGAGTGGAGAACTAATCTCTGTATTCGGCGGCAAAGTACCGCAGCGCGCTCTTCGGCAGCTGGATAAGCTCCCGTATGTCGCTTCTTATGAGATCGAAGAAAACCAGACCCTGTTGGGTGTGGATTTCGGTGGATCAGACAGCACGTACATCATCCAGACACATGGCTCCAAGCGTGCGAAAGTTGTTGAGGCTCTGATCTACGACATCTCTGAGAACTTTACTGGCGACGTTTCAAAAGCCAGTATTGAGTTCGGTGATGGCTCGGACGCTGACGGTTTTGCTTACACGGACGACGTCGCTGACGCTGAAGCCACCACGGCTGTTGGCTCGAAGCACTTCTCGTCTGCTGCAGGCTCAATCACGCCGGGTGCACTGAACTCCCAGGGTATCATCGAGGCTGGTGACTACCTGACCGTAACCTGCGTTGCTGGTACGACGACTACAACCGGCATCGGCCGCGTCTCTGTCTCGCTTCTGTACTTCGACTAGAGGTACGACGATGGAGCTCGAAGCGCTCCGGTTTAGCTCTGGTGAGGAGGCCACACTCGGCCTCCTCCTAGACATTACCGGCTCTGCGTCGGAGTTCCTATGCTTCACGCTGGAAGACCAGTACCGAGAGGGAAAGGTCGCCGGTGAAACCCGCATCCCTGCCGGTCGGTACGAGATCACCCTCCGTACCGTCGGCGGCAAGCACGCGAAGTACGGTGCTCGCTACCCCGACATGCATAAAGGGATGCTATGGGTCCGGAACGTGCCCAATTTCGAGTACATTCTTATACATGTCGGGAACGACGACGATGACACCGAAGGGTGCCTCCTCGTCGGCGATACGGCTGTCCAGAACATCACGGGGCGTGGTATGATCGGTGGATCAGGCAACGCCTACCAACGGATCTACCCACTGATCGCAGATCGGCTCGCAGCGGGTGAACAGGTCTTCATTACATACACCGATCAGGGCTAGATAATGAGCGACATGAAGAAGAAAGAAGAGGCGCGACAGACTCGTACCGAGCGCGAACTCGAAGCACTTGGTGAGGGCTCGAGCACAGCGCCCAGAAAGCCTGCTGCTGCTGCACCGAAGCCGACCAAGCCGAAAGAGAAAGTAGGCACTGGCCGCAACGACGCACAATCCAACTTCGAACGCCTGTCGGCTGGTCTGCGTTCACGTATCCAGACCGCACGCGCCGCCGGCAACAAAGACCTCGCAGCCAAGCTGGAAGCACGGCTCGCCGAACTGAAGAAGATGACTGAGCAAGCACAATGAGCGACCTGAAGAAACCCAAATCCGTACCGAAGGTAATGCCGAAGCGTAAGCCGCTTAGCAAGCCCCGCACTCAGGTCGAGCTCGAAGCCAAGTTGAAAGCTCGGGTCGACAAGATCAAAGCGCAGAAGAAGAAAAAGAAGAAATGATATGGTCTACGAAGTTCCCTCTGAGTCTTTCAAGGAAAAATTAAATAGTCGCAAGCTCTGGCTCGCGATCCTATTTGAGGGGCTGGGTTCAGTATTTCTAACCCTTGGCTTGATCCAAGCCGACCACTGGGTTACTGTAACTATAACGATCGGAGGCGCCTACTTGGCGACACAAGCATATGTTGACCGCCCTCGCTAGATTGGCATTCAAGACAGTTGTAGGCCGCTGGGTCACAGCGTCACTGATCGCTCTGTTACTTGGTGGCGGAGCGTGGAAGTGGCACGCCTTCAAGGAAGACTTAGTCCATAAAGGCCAACAAGTATGTGTCCAGGAAATAAACAAAGAGACAGTAGAGCAGCTCCAGGCTGCGCTTGCGGCCTCCAAGTCTGCAAATGCTCAGCTGCGTGCCAACCTGATTGCGGCTGCAGCTGTGAACCAAGAAGCCAGAGACCGAAAGACGGAGCTGGAGAACAAACTGACAGATCTGGAACGCCAGATGGCGGAGCAGAGGGAAAATGACGAAACGTATCGCGTCTGGAGCGATTCTGATTTGCCTGATGGTGTTGCTTCCCGCTTGCGCGACGAAGCCGCCGCAGATAATCCGAGTCCCCTTCGAGACGATTAAAATTGAGAAAGAGAGTGTACCAGCCGAGTTACTTGAGCCTTGCTCAGAACCGAATCTGGATACACTCGAAACCACAGGGGATCTTGAGAGGGTTGCCCTCGAAGGCGTTGCAGCTGCGAAATGCGGCAATGAGGACAAAGCAGCGATTCGGGAGTGGCAATCCAGATGACGACTATCGTAGCTGACCAGAAGATGGGTTACATGGCCGCTGACTTCCAAGTCACGTCCAACGACGGTGAGTTCAAGATTCCATGCAATACAAAAATTTTCGAAGTCGACATAGGGGGTGATCAGTATCTAGTTGGTTTGGCGGGGCTCGAGAGTCCAGGACTGATATTTCTCGACTGGTTTGAAAATGGAGACTGGGACGAGCCCCCCGAACCGCTTAGCACTGATGATGGCGAGGAGTTCACTGCCATCGTACTCGGCCCAAGCGGCATCGAAGTAGCGGACAGATTTATGCGCCTGTGTCCCATCAATCACAGATGGTACTCGACAGGCACTGGAGGTCCGATTGCATGGGCCATTTTGGAGGCCGGATGTGGCATTGATAAAGCGATGGCGACAGCAGTCAGACTTGATCCCTCTTCAGGTTTCGGCTACGAAGTTAAATTCAGAAACGGGGACCACAGGGACTGCCGTGAGGAAACGTGATATGCTTCTAATCGCGATCTTGGCCGTGTATAGCGGCTGGCTCACGCTGGAACGTGTCAAGTCAATCGGCTTCTCGCAAGGTGCGCAGGCCGGTTATCAGCAAGGACTTAACGAGGGATACAGGCAGGGGCGTGACAGCATCTGCATGATCAAACCAATATGATTAAAGAACTCATGAAAATTAGCAGGATGGTCGGGGAGACACGAGTCTACCTGTGGCCATTCGTTGCCTTCTCGGCGTTTCTCAATGTCATCTTCATCATCGACTTGGTGAGACTGTATGGCTTGGTTTAACGTATTTCTGATCGGCATCTTCTGCATCGTCCCGGCAAAATTGCTGGCGCCGATCGCTGTGCTGTTCGTCGATCGTAAGAACCACCCGATCTGGGGCGTGAGAGACGCCACCGATCTCGGCTACTGGAACACTGGCTTCCGGAACAGCGCGCACAACCTTCTCAACAAGCCAGCTGTGCGGTTCACACAGAACGGCAACGACTTGGCGAAACGCGACTGGTCGCTAGAGACACTTCCCGGCTTCCAGTGGCGCACACGTAAGTCGGTAGACGGCAAGTACGTGAGCCTTCGCATCACATGGGGCGAGCCGCGTCCGTCGAAAGGCAAACGCGAGTTTTACATCGGCTGGACTATGAACAAGACCCCGACGTTTGGTCTGTCCTTCGTACAATTCAGGCCGTTCTAATGACACGAAGACGCGACCCAATTAGCTTTGCCGACACGGTGATCCAAGAAGAACACCGGATGATCCATGATGGGTTCATGTTTCACTTATCTGGTAAGGTCACAGGTATGGTCGACACCAATGTCGACGACTACCTGATCATCGT
>Ga0316187_10001814_pt1 | contig 18688 bp, 12 predicted proteins | sample CroRivburrow1_MG_FD_204927 | JGI IMG/M metagenome (GOLD analysis project Ga0316187, IMG submission 204927) | Coastal sediment microbial communities from Maine, United States - Cross River worm burrow 1 | ecosystem: Environmental > Aquatic > Marine > Coastal > Sediment | place: USA: Maine...
GCGCGATTGATCCTCGACCCGAAGGGCGAGTGGATGACGAGATGGGTGTCTCCCGTTTCGTCGAAGAACCGTTCGAACACGATCGTGGAACGCGTCGGCAGCAGGCCGAGGGCACAGTGCGCTGCCCCAAGGTAGTCGATGATCTGGGCCCTGACGACGGGCTCCAGCCCCAGGCCGTCTAGCCACTCGTCAACTCTCCTCCGGTCTTGCTCCCAGATCTGGGCGAACTCCTCCCTGAAGCGGGACACCGCGAACGAGAGTTCGTCACTGCGCCCCGGCGCCTCGCCGAACCAGAACGGAATGTTCGGCGGTTGCCCGCGGGCATCCTCGACCCGGACTATGCTGCGCTCGACCCTGAGTATGCGATACGAGGTGTTGCCGAGCTGGAAAATGTCCCCCGGCAGGCTCTCGAATGCGAAGTCCTCGTTCAGCGTACCGACGAACTGACCCTCCGGCTCCATGATCACGTCGTAGTCGAACTGGTCGGGGATGGTGCCCGAGTTTGTCAACGCGACCAGCCGCGCGGCACGCCTTGGTCTGAGTCGCTGGCCGACGACATCGCGATGAAGGTAGGCCGAGCGCCGGCCGCGACGGGTCGAAAACCCGTTGGCGACCATGTCCACCACGTCGTCGAACCGCTCCCGCGTCAGCGACCGGTACGGCCACGCCTGTGTGTACAGCTGGTACAGGTCCGGCATGGCCCACTCCCTGCCCGCGACCTCGGCGATGATCTGCTGCGCCAGCACATCCACCGGTTGATCCGGAATCGAAAGTTTCTCGAGTTCGCCCCGTCCCACCGCATCCAGCAGGGCCACGCACTCGATGAGTTCGTCCCGGCTGGTGGGGAACAGTCTGCCCATGGGGACCGCTTCTACCGCATGCCCCGACCGGCCCACCCGCTGCAGGAAGGCGGAAATGGATCTTGGCGATCCGATCTGGCACACCAGATCGACGTCGCCGATATCGATTCCGAGTTCCAGCGAGGCGGTCGCCACCAGCGCCCGCAGCTGGCCGCGCTTCAGGCGCTGCTCGGCATCCAGCCGGTGCTCGCGTGCAAGGCTTCCGTGGTGGGCAGTGATGGCCTGCTCACCCAGTCTCTCCGCAAGGTGCCGGGTGAGCCGTTCCGCCAGCCTCCTGGTGTTGACGAATATCAGGGTCGTGCGGTGCTGTTCGACAAGGTGCGCGAGTTGTTCATAGATCTCGGACCAGGCCTCGGCCGCGAGCACCGCTTCCAGCGGGGAACCGGGCAGCACCAGCGCGAGGTCCCGTCGACGGGCGTGACCGACATCCACGATCTCCCTCGCGTCGGCGTCGTTTCCGATCAGGAAGTTGGCCACCTCCCCAATCGGCTTCTGCGTGGCCGACAATCCGATGCGGGTGGGGACGGTGTCCGCCAGCGCCCCGAGCCGCTGCAGCGACAGGCTGAGGTGCGCGCCGCGCTTGTTGCCGGCCAGGGCGTGGATTTCGTCGACGATGACGGTCTGCACCGTGCGCAGGGACGACCGACCCGATTCCGACGTCAGCAGAAGGTACAGGGATTCGGGTGTCGTCACCAGTATATGGGGCGGATTGCGCCGCATGCGCTCACGGTCTCCCTGCGGCGTGTCGCCGGTCCTGACCATCGCCCGGATGTCGACATCCGGCAAGCCGCTGGTCATCAACTGGTCGCGTATCCCCTGCAGCGGACCCTGCAGGTTTTTCTGAACGTCATTGGACAGAGCCTTGAGCGGGGAGACGTACAGGACCCGGATACCCTCCTCCAGGAGGCCACCCCGCGCCAGACCCTGCTTGAGCAACGTGTCGATGGCGCACAGAAAAGCAGCCAGCGTCTTGCCCGACCCGGTCGGCGCAGCAATGAGCGTGTGCCTGCCCTTGTCGATGGCGGGCCAGGCTGCCTGCTGGCAGGCGGTGGGGCTGTTGAAACCGGATCGAAACCACGCCGCCACGGCGGGGTGGAACTGGGAGAGGGCCATGCCTCAGTTAATCACTATTGGTGTGCTATTGTAAACAAACGAGCGGACCATCCTCTCGCCGGCGAGCGAACACTACGAGAGTTATGCAATGACGATATCAACCTCCACCGTTATTCTGGTTTTGATCGGCCTCATCGTTGCCTGGGCCATATTCACCTACAACCGGTTCATCAAACTCGTCAACCGTGTCAAGGAGGCGTGGAGCGGCATCGACGTCCAGTTGAAGCGGCGGTTCAACCTGATCCCGAACCTGATCCAGACGGTCAAGGGCTATGCGAAACACGAGACCGAGTTGCTGGAAGAACTCACCCAGACGCGGGCAGGATCCCAGGATGTCAACCAGCGCGGTGTCGAGGAAGGCCACATCTCCCGGGCCATCGCCAATCTGTTCGCCGTGGCCGAGGCGTACCCGGATCTGAAAGCGAGCCGGAATTTTCTGGAACTCCAGGGCAGCCTGGAGACCATTGAGAACGAGATCCAGATGTCCCGGCGTTACTACAACGGCTCCGTTCGTGACCTCAATATCCTTGTCGAGTCGTTCCCGAGCAACCTGATCGCGCGATACTTCGGCTTCGCAACGGCCGAATTCTTCGAAATTGAACTGGCGAGCCAGCGAGATGTTCCGAAGGTGGAGTTCTGAAAATACGGCTCCCCGTGAATACAAGCCGATCTCCCCTTTGAAGCACAGCGCGCCAACAATCCCGGTTACCATGTTCCGCCTGGCGTGGCTGGCACTGGCCCTGCTTGCCGGCGCCGGAATCGCGGCGGCGGAAGAGCGGATACTCTCGTTCCACAGCGAGATCGAAGTCGACGAGGACGGTTCGATGATGGTGACAGAGACCATCCATGTCACCGCGGAAAACAAGCAGATCAACCGCGGTATTTATCGGGATTTCCCCACCCGCTACACGACGCCGCGCGGGGACAATTACGTGGTGGATTTCGACCTCCTCCACGTCTCCCGCAACGGCAACACCGAGCCTCATCACACCCAAACGACATCTGATGGAATCCGGATCTACATCGGCGACAAGAACGTCACCCTCACGCCCGGGGAGTATGAGTACCGCCTGACCTATTACACCAACAGGCAACTCGGATTTTTCTCCGACCACGACGAGTTGTACTGGAACGTGACAGGCAACGATTGGGCGTTCCCCATCGACCGGGCTTCCGCCCGGGTCAAATTGCCACCGACGATTCCATTCGAAGAAATCCGGGTTGAGGGATATACCGGCAGCCGCGGGGCGCAGGACGGAAACTACGACGCGGAGGTGACGGGCACAGGGGTGGCGGAATTCTCAACCAACCGGGGGTTGCGGAAGGGAGAAGGCCTCACGATCGTCGCCAGCTGGCCAAAGGGGTACGTCCGGGAGCCGTCGGTCTCGGACAAGGCCGGATATTTTCTGCGAGACAACAAGGTCGGTGTGATCAGCCTGATCGGCCTCGGGGTGCTGCTGTCCTACTATCTGCTGGTGTGGCTGAAAGTTGGCAGGGACCCTGAAACGGGAACCATAGTCCCGCTGTTTTACCCTCCGGACGACCTGTCCCCCGCCGCGATGCGGTACATCTATCGCATGGGATACGACAACAAGGCGTATTCCGCCGCGCTGCTCAATATGGCGGTCAAGGGTTACATGACCATCGAGGACCACGACAACACCTACCGGCTGAACCTGGTGGACGGCGCCGATAAATCTCTATTGACCACCAGAGAGGCAAAAGTCGCCTGGAATCTGTTTGGAGGAAAGCGATCCACCACACTGGAGCAAAAAAACAACAGCTCAATCCGTAAATCGGTCAAAACCCTCAAGACCCTGTTGAAGAACGAATACCAGAGCGTCCAGTTCCACACCAACCGCTGGTACCTGATTCCCGGGGTTCTGCTGTCCCTGCTCGTTCTGGTGATCGCCGGATTCAGCCACTCGGGTGAGGCGGCAGCCACCGTGATGATGATGAGTGTCTGGCTCACCGGGTGGTCTTTCGGCGTGTTCATGTTGATCCGGCAGCGTCAGATCCTGATGGCGTGCATCTTCGTTTTCTTCGAGATCTTTGCACTGATGACGTTTTTTCAGGTGGGCTCGTGGGCTTTTCTCATCCTGCTGGGATCCCTCATCATACTCAACGCTCTGTTCTACTATCTGCTGCAGGCACCCACGTCCACCGGCAGAAAGCTGATGGACAGGATCGAGGGATTCCGCCTGTACCTGGCTACCGCGGAGGAGGACCGGTTGAACGCGCTCAACCCCCCTGAGCAAACCCCCGAGTTGTTCGAGAAGTACCTCCCCTACGCCCTGGCTCTGGGGGTGGACCAGGCGTGGTCGGAACGGTTTGCGGCCAGGCTCCAGCGCGCGGCGCTCAGCGACCGGAGATCCGGTTACAGACCGGACTGGTACCGGAGTTCCAACTGGAGTTCCTTCGATCCTGCCGGCTTCGCCTCCGATCTGGGCTCGTCGCTGTCGAGTGCCGTGTCGCGCTCCTCGGTAGCCCCCGGCTCGAGCTCAGGCGGGGGTGGGGGTGGATCGTCCGGGGGTGGGGGCGGCGGCGGTGGCGGCGGCGGCTGGTAGCCGAACCATCGCTCACGTCGACATGGATGCGTTCTACGCATCCGTGGAAATCCGGGACAACCCGGAACTCGAAGGACTGCCCGTTGTAGTCGGAGGAGATCCCGGCAAACGGGGGGTAATCGCCGCCGCCAGCTACGAGGCCCGCCGTTACGGCGTACACAGCGCGATGCCATCCAGGACCGCGGTGCGCCTGTGCCCGGACCTGGTCTTCGTTCCCGCACGTCATGCCCTTTACGCAGAGGTGTCACAACAGATCCGCGCAATACTCGAGCGCTTCACGCCCGTGATCGAGCCGCTCGCACTCGACGAGGCATTCCTGGACATCACCTCGAGCGGACGCCTGTGGGGCGAAGCGGAAAGCATTGGGAGGCGCATCAAGGACGACATTAGAAACGAACTCGATCTGACGGCATCCGTCGGCATCGCACCCAACAAGTTCGTTGCCAAGCTCGCCAGTGACCTCGACAAACCGGACGGTCTGGTCGTCGTCGCTGCCGACGCAGTTCAGAAGCTGCTGGATCCCCTGCCCGTCAGCCGGATATGGGGCGTCGGAAAATCAGGGGAGCGCCGGCTTCGGCAACTCGGCATCACGACCATCCGTGATCTGCGCGAGCAGCCACCCTGCAGCCTGGAAGACCGCTTCGGAGTCTGGGGAAGTCATATCTGGAAGCTTGCCCGCGGCATCGATGCCCGTCCCGTCGTCACCGACTCTGAGGCAAAGTCGATTTCCCACGAAACGACATTCGAACAGGACATTGCGGACCGTGAGATTTTGACCGAGGTGCTGCTGGATCTCACCGAACAGGTGGCGACCCGTCTGCGCCGCCATGATCGCACTGCGCATACGGTCAATGTGAAAATCAGGTACGGCGATTTCACCACCCTCACCCGCGCCCACAGCCGGGACGGCAGTACCAACATCACCAGAGAAATCTGGCAGACCGCACGCGCCCTGCTGAACCGGGCGCTGACCGAGCGGCCCGACCCCGTGCGGCTGCTCGGCGTCGGTGTAAGCGGCTTCAACGAAGCCACTGAAATACAGGCCGACCTGTTCGACGATTCACGCGACAGGCAGCGCGAACTCGACAGCGTCGCCGACGACGTCAACCGTAAGTTCGGTGCCCGCGTTTTGCACCGGGGTGCAAAACGCGGGTAATCGCCCCGAATCCCTGCAACAAAAAAGGCTAGCCTGCCAATGCTTCAAAACTGTCGGCCAGGATGTCCAGCCCTTCTTCGATCAGCGCGTCGGAAATGGTCAGCGGCGGCAGGAAGCGGAACACGTTGCCCCGGATACCGCAACTCAGCGCGACCAGTCCCCGTTTGTAGGCTTCACCTATCAATGCCTTGGTCAGGTCCGGATCGGGCTGCTCTGCATCACCATTCCTGACCAGTTCCATCGCGATCATGGCGCCGCGGCTCGCGCGGATTTCACCAATCGCATTCGGGTATTTTTCCTTGAGGGCGTGCAGCCTCGCAGAGAACAGTGCACCGATCTGGGTGGCTCTTTCTACCAGGTTTTCATCCTTGATGACGTCGATCACCGCGAGCGCCGCAGCGCAGCCCACCGGAGAGCCGCCGTAGGTCCCGCCCAGTCCCCCGGGTAGCGGGGCATCCATGATATCGGCCTTGCCCACAACCGCTGCCAGCGGAAAGCCGCCGGCAATGCCTTTGGCGACCGTCATCAGGTCCGGCTCGACTCCGGAATACTCACTGCAGAAAAACCGGCCGGTGCGGCCAAAGCCCGTCTGAATCTCGTCGACGATCAATACGATGCCGTTCTCGTCGCAGAGCTTGCGCAGCGCCTGCATGAACTCGTCTGACGCCGGGTAGAAACCTCCCTCTCCCTGGACGGGTTCGACGAGGATCGCCGCCACGTCGCTCGGTGCGATGTCGACCTTGAACAACATGTCGAGGGCTTTCATCGAGTCCTGCAGACTGACCCCATGGTAGTCAATCGGGTAAGGCGCATGGTAGACCTCGCCAGGAAAGGGCCCGAACAGGTTCTTGTAAGGTGTGATTTTTCCGGTGAGACCCATCGCCAGCATGGTCCGGCCGTGGAAGCCGCCGTTGAATGCGATCACCCCTCGTCGCCCGGTATGCGCACGCGCGATCTTGACGCAGTTTTCTACGGCTTCCGCGCCGGTGGTGACGAACATCGATTTTTTCGGTGTCGTGCCGGGTGCCAGCTGATTCAATTTTTCCGCCAGCTCGACCGCGGAATCATAGGGCGTCACCATCACGCAGGTGTGGCTGAACCGATCGATCTGCTCCTGGGCGGCGGCCTTTACCCGCGGGTGGGTGTGCCCCGTATTGCAGACAGCAATACCCGCTCCGAAATCGATGTATCGGTTGCCTTCCACATCCCACATTTCCGAATTCAGGGCACGCTCGATATAGATCGGTGCGATGCACCCCTGTCCGCGCGCCATGGCGGCTTCCTTGCGCGCATGCCATTCAGCGTTCGATTGGCTGGTGCTGAAATCCGCTTTTCGCTGAGCTTCACTCATTGGTCAATACCCCCCATGCACATGTATTTGATTTCCAGGTAATCGTCCAGGCCGTATTTGGAACCCTCGCGGCCCTGGCCCGACTCCTTGACTCCACCAAAGGGCGCCATTTCATTGGAGATGATCCCTTCGTTGATTCCGACGATCCCGTACTCCAGGGCTTCCGCTACCCGCCAGATGCGGCCGATATCTCTCGCATAGAAATAGCAGGCCAGACCGAACTCGGTATCGTTTGCCATCGCGATCGCCTCTTCCTCCGTGCTGAATTTGAACAGGGGCGCCACCGGGCCGAATATTTCCTCGCGGAATACCCTCATGTCGTCCGTGACGTTGGTCAGCAGGGTAGGTTCCACAAAGCAACTGCCCAGACTGGACCGCCGACCTCCCGCTGCGACGTTCGCGCCCTTGCCCACGGCGTCGTCTATAAAGCCCATCACATCGTTCGCCGCGCCGTCGTTGATCAGCGGACCCACGGTGATTCCCTCCTCGGCCCCGTTCCCGAGCTTCAGGTCCCCGATCGCCGACAGCATCTTCCCGGCAAACTCATCGTAAATGCTCTCCTGCACCAGGATACGATTGGAGCATACGCAGGTCTGCCCTGCATTGCGGTATTTGCTGGCCATGGCGCCCGCAACCGCGGCATCCAGGTCGGCGTCGTCGAAAACGATAAAGGGTGCGTTGCCGCCAAGCTCCATCGAGGTGCGCTTTACGGTGCCTGCACACTCGGCCATCAGTTGCTTGCCAACCGGCGTCGATCCTGTGAACGTCAGTTTTCGCACAATCGGGTTGGAGGTGAGTTCCTTGCCAATCTCAGCGGTCCGGCCGGTGACCACGTTGATGACCCCTGCCGGTACGCCTGCCCGCTCCGCCAGTTCCGCAATTGCGTAGGCTGACAGCGGCGTCGCGTTGGCCGGCTTGCACACCACCGTGCAGCCTGCAGCCAGAGCGGGCGCGAGCTTTCTGGTCAACATTGCGTTCGGGAAATTCCAGGGTGTAATACAGGCGACGACACCCACGGGTTGCTTGATGCAAATCAGGCGCTTGTCGTTGGACGGCTGCGGGATGGTGTCACCGTATACACGCTTGCCCTCTTCCGAGAACCACTCGACATAGTTGGCGCCATAGGCAATTTCGCCCCGTGCTTCAGCCAGCGGCTTGCCCTGCTCCGCGGTCAGGATACGAGCGAGATCTTCCTGATTTTCCATCATCAGGTTGAACCAGTTGCGCAATATGGCAGCCCTTTCCTTGACCGTACGCTGACGCCAGCTTTTCTGGGCTGCACCCGCAGCTTCGATCGCCCGTCTCGTTTCAGCGGCACCGCAGTTGGCCACTTCGGCAACCACCTCGCCGGTGGCCGGATTGGAAACAGGCAGGGTTCCGCCTTGATCGGCATTTACCCATTCACCGTTGATGTAGGCACCCGTCTTCATCAAAGACGGGTCTGATATCGATATTGTCATCGTTTCTCCCCTTGTTTGTTCATGCTGGACTCAGAATAAAGGATAGCTGTAAAATTTTTTCTAACCTATTGATATATTTTTGTCGTATTTGTGAGATTTTCTCACAAATACGACTGCAGGAGGTGACCATGTTCGACCGACGCACCCTCCCTCTCTCCGCACTTCGTGCCTTCGAGAGCGCCGGGCGCTGCCTGCACCTCGGCCGTGCCGGCGAGGAACTGGGGGTAACTCATGGTGCGATCAGCCACCAGATCCGCGCGCTCGAAGAACGCCTGGAGGTCAGGCTTTTCGTTCGTGCGAACAACCGCCTGAGGCTGACCAGCGCGGGAGAGCGGCTGCTGGCGGCCGTCAGGGAGGGCTTCGACCGCATTATCGACGGCGCCCTGCATCTGGACCCGGACAGCCTCACCGGGGCTCTGGTTATCGGTTGCACCCAGACAACGGGAGCCAGCTGGGCAGTCAAACATATCAGCGAGTTTCAGGTCCACTACCCCCAGACCGAGATTCACGTCGTCGAAGTCAGACCGCGGCAGAAAGATGTGCCCCGCGAAATCGACGTCGCAATCTGCTATGGCGAACCCGATGCGGGCGACAGGCGGGTCGAGGAGCTGGCCACCCCGCCGGTGTATCCCGTCTGCAGTCCGCAGTTCCTCCACGGCAGAGCACGTGTCAGCCGCCCTGAACACCTCAACCGTCTGCCCCTGTTACACGACAGCCAGAACAGCTGGTCGCGCTGGTTCGCCGCCATGGACGTACCCGAACCCGAAAACGAAAGACGAATCTATTTCTCCAGCACCAACATGTCCCTCGCCGCGGCGCGCCAGGGATATGGCGTTGCCCTTTGCAATCCCTTCGAAGTGCAGGAGGACCTTCGCCAGGGCCGTTTGGTCAAATTGCTGGAACGGGCCGTACCCGAATCACACGGATACTATCTCCTGACGGATCAGCCGGACCGACAGTCTCTCAGAGCCCGCCTGTTCGAGGAGTGGATCAAGGAGGTGATCAGCGAAAACATGGCGGGCTGACGTTGGCGTTGGTTGGTCTCGATGAAACGTTGGTGATGGCCATTGCCGGGCAGGTGGGCAGCAATGCCGTTCCGCTGGACCAGGCCTGCCGCAATCGAAGACTTCGGGCCGAAGACTATCCGCCCTGGGTGCTGAGCGGTTCTTTCGACGGCTTGCGCGCCTTCGCCACCGGCACGATCAGCTTGTCCCCTACGGCGGGCCTCGCGGCCCGGGGATTGAGGTTGGTCAGTACCCAGTACGGCAGCTCCAGCTTCTGAGCGATCTTCCACATGCTGTCGCCGTTTTTCACGACGTAGGTATCGACCCCAAGAATTTCATAGTGCTGCTGAAACTGATCCACCAGGGTGCGGTGGAACGCCTTTCGCCGCTCCGCGAACACGCGCAGCTGCTCGTCCGTTTTCACCGGGAGTATGATCTTCTTCCCGACGATGAGCTGCTGGCTGCTGCCCATTCCGTTACGCTTGCGGATGGGGCGCGTGCCGCCAATGCCCAGCCAGTCCGCATAGTGCCCCATCGTTTCCTCGGGCTGTACGACGATACTGAAAATATACCTCCCGTTCTGCTTGCCCGGGATTACATCAACAGAAATATTATCGATCAATGTCTGATAGACGCCCGAGGTATCGATAACCGGTTTGGGTGGGGGTGGAGGTGGGGGTGCTGCAGGTTTTTTGACCGAAGCGGTATTTTTCGATTTTTCACTGTTATCGAATATCTGCTTTTCGACTTCGGCGACTTTGTTCTGTTTCTTTTCGACTTTCGCCACCCTTGCACCGGAGCCTGCCTTTGCCGGAATTTCCAGCTTTTGCCCCACGCGTATCAGCGCTCGCCGGCCCAGGTTATTCAGCTGGACCAGGTCGCGACACGTCACACCGTGCGCGCGGGCGATTTCGCACGCCGTATCCCCACTCACCACTACGTACTGATTACCGCTCAGGAGCGTACTTTCGGGCTTCATCTTCTCCAGCTTCGCTACCTGCTTCTGCCAGCGGTCCTTGCGGTACGGAAGCCTCAGCGAGTACCCGTCGGGAATCAGGCGCCAGCCTTTCCACACGTTGCTGGTCAGGGCGGGGTTAAGTTCTTTCAATTTTTCCGGCGCGACCTTGAACACCCCGGCCGCCCTCTCCACCGAGGTGGCGCTCTTCAGTACTACGATGGAATGCCTGAAAGCGTCGTCGGCTTCGATGTTGCCGAAATACTTTGTTGAATTCTGCGCCACGTAGCGGGCGGCCAGGAAACTCGCATAGAAATTCCGCACCGCGGTGCGGAAGCTTCGGGATTTGTACTTGTTCAGGACCGCGATGTAGTCCGGACCCACCTGGTCCATGGCGCGACGCATTCCGGCCCGCCCATAATTGTACGAAGTAATCACGAACGGGTTGATTTGCGTGCTGGTCACCGTCGGATCGATCTCCCTGGCCTTCGCGGTGAGGCTGTCCGTGCTCTCTCTGAGGTAACGGGCGGCCGCCCAGGTCGAGGCCTCCGCATCGAAGCGCTCGTCGATCGTCGCGCTCAACTGCAGCCCGAGAGTGCGTGCCGTGCTGGGCATGATCTGCCACAGACCGGCGGCGCCGACGCGGGAATAGGCCCGCGGGTTATAGGCCGACTCGACGAACGGCAGGTAGACTATGTCCTTCGACAGACCGGCCTCGTCCAGCACTTTCAGGACATGGTCCTTGTAGCCCTCGTATCTTTTCAGCGCATCCACGAACCGGTCCCGGTTCCCCTGCTGGCACCTCACGTTTTCCGCCGCTGTGCGCACCTCCACGGCGTTCCTGGACGGGAAAAGCGACAGCAATTCTTTCTCCTCGCTGGTATAACTGGGCTGGGCCTGGGTGAGCTTTTTGGCCACGCCCAGAAGACCCTTCTTTATTCGGCTACGCTCCCGTTCGATGCTCTTCGCCGGGTTCCGGCGGCTGCACGTGTATCTGGATTTGCTGACGGAGTACACCCGTTCGGGCCGGTTGGCATCATGGAAAATAATCTGGTTCGTATTCCAGGCCCTGAATACCATCACCCAGAAATCAACGCGTCGCTGGATCTCGGGCGGGCACGGAAACGTGCTGCCGCAGTTGAGGTCATGCCTGTCCACTTTGGGCGGACTGGCATTCGCACCCAGGCACCAGCCAAGGGATGCCGCGATAAACAGGAATCTCAGGGTATACAAGCGAGTCAGTGAATAGGCCAATTCGAATGCTGCGGCGGTGCCGTGATCGGGCGAACACTAACCGATCTGCCAGACCCTGACAACTCAATCAGCTGGACCGGATCACTGTGCAGCGGACCCGGCCCTGCGAGTGACGCATTCCGATCGAAACAAGCTATAATGTGATCACAAAATGAATTCCGAGCGGAAAATCACAAGCGTGCGGAGCGCGCCTCCAGCCACTAAAACCGGTCAATTCGTCACCGTCCAGGAACGCGTGTATCGCGAACTCAGGACGGCGCTGGCTCGGGGCCAGCTTGCGCCAGGGCATTCCATCACCCTGCGCGGGCTGGCGGAAATGCTGGACGTCAGCCCGATGCCGGTCCGTGACGCAGTTCGCCGGCTGGTCGCGGAAGGGGCGCTTGTCAAACTTTCCAACCGGCGGATTGCGGTTCCGGCCGTGACGCGGGAAACTTTTGACGAAATCCGCCGGGCCCGCCTCGCTCTCGAACCTGCAGCAGCGATGCGGGCCCTGCCTGGCATCGACGAAGAACGCCTGTCGGTGCTTGTCGGGTTGGATGAGCAATGCGATGACGCCATGGAGCAAGGCAACGTCGACAAGTATATGCAGACGAACCAGGCATTCCACTTCACGCTGTACAGTTCGGTGCCTCAGAGGGTGTTCATGCCGATGATCGAGAGCCTGTGGCTCCAGTTCGGGCCGTTCATGCGCACCGTGGTCGGCCGCTGGGGGGCCTCGAAATTTGTCGACCAGCACCAGAAAGCGATCGAGGCCATAGTGCGTGGTAACCGCCGGGCGCTCGGGAAAGCCATCGAAACCGATATCACGGACGGCATGCGAATTATCGGTGAGCAGGCATTGACAGACTATTGCGAACGATAACGAAACACATCATGAACGAAATCGCCAAATGGCTGAAAGAACACCGCATCACCGAGGTGGAGTGCATCGTCCCCGACATGGCCGGTGTGAGCCGCGGGAAAATCATGCCCGCGGAAAAATTCGCCAACGAGGGCGGGATGCGGCTGCCGGAAAGCGTATTCGCGCAGACTGTGACGGGCGGCTACGCGGACCGGCCTTACAAACTGGGGATAACGGACGCTGCGGACATCGATATGGATATGCGCCCGGACCCGAACACGCTGCGCGTCGTACCCTGGGCCAAGGACCCAACCGCCCAGGTCATCCACGACGGATTCTATCTGGACGGCAGGCCGGTCGAGATCGCCCCCAGATACCTGTTGAAAAAGATTATCGGCATGTACGAAGCGTCAGGCTGGCGCCCGGTTGTCGCACCGGAGCTTGAGTTTTACCTGGTCAAACCGAACCTCGACCCCGATTACCCGCTCGAGCCACCGGTGGGCCGTTCCGGCAGACCGGAATCAGGAAGCCAGGCGTTCAGCATCGACGCCGCGAACGAGTTCGACCCCCTGTTCGAGGACGTCTACTCGTTCTGCGAGGCACAGGAGATCGAGATCGATACGCTGATCCACGAGGCCGGCGCCGCGCAGATGGAAATCAACCTCAGCCACGGTGACCCGCTGGTGCTGGCCGACCAGGCATTCCTGTTCAAACGTACCATGCGGGAGGCGGCGCTACGTCACAATGTGTACGCGACTTTCATGGCCAAACCCATGGAAAACCAGCCGGGCAGCGCCATGCATGTCCACCAGAGCGTGGTAGATATCGAGACCGGCAAGAATATTTTCAGCGACAGCAGTGGCGAGGTAAGCAAGGCGTTCCTTTCATACATTGCGGGCATGCAGAAGTATCTGCCGGCAGCCATGTCGTTGCTGACACCGTACGTGAACTCCTTTCGCCGCATCGTCCGCCACGGCGCCGCTCCAATCAACCTGCAATGGGGATACGACAACCGCACCGTCGGTCTGCGGGTACCGCACTCCGGGCCGGCCGCCCGGCGGGTGGAGAACAGGTTGTCGTCCGCCGACGCCAATCCCTACATTGCAATCGCCGTGTCCCTCGCCTGCGGCTATCTCGGCATGGAGGAGAAGCTCACTCCTACAGAGCCGTTGACCGGCAGCGCCTATAACCTGCCGATGGAACTGCCCCACGGGTTGTTCGCGGCACTCGAACTGCTCAACCAGAACCCCGAACTACAGGACATCCTGGGCAGGAAATTCAGCGCCGTATACACCGCGATCAAGGAAACTGAAGTCGAGGCGTTCAGGCGCGTGATCAGTCCCTGGGAGCGGGAGTACCTGCTGCTCAACGTATAGCCTTCAAAGTTCGGATCAACCGGAGTAACTCATGAACGATCAAATCGACACCCAGGCCGTCACCTCGAGATGGCAGGATCTGGATTCCCGACACCACCTGCATCCTTTCACGGACTACAAGAACCTCCACCGGAAAGGCAGCCGCATCATCGTCCGCGCGGAAGGTGTCTACCTGTGGGATTCCGACGGCAACCGGATTCTGGACGGCATGGCCGGGTTGTGGTGTGTCAATGTCGGCTACGGGCGCAAGGAGCTGGCCCAGGTAGCCAAGGAGCAGCTGGAGCAGCTCCCCTACTACAACAGTTTCTTTCAGACCAGCCACCCGCCGCTGATCGAGCTGAGCGAGCTGCTGTCGGAGGTCACCCAACCCCATTTCGAGCGGGTGTTTTTCACCAATTCGGGATCGGAGGCCAATGACACCGTGGTCCGCATGGTCAGGCGCTACTGGGACCTGTGCGGTAAACCGGACAAGCAGATCATCATCAGCCGGGAGAACGCCTACCACGGGAGCACCATTGCCGCCGGCACGCTGGGCGGCATGAAAGCGATGCACGATCAGAGCGTCGTCCTCATGCCCGGTGTCGAGCACATTGCGCAGCCCTACTGGTACGGAGAGGGAGGGGATCTCGACCCGGACGAGTTTGGCATCAAGGCGGCCCGGGCGCTGGCCGAGCGCATCGAGCAGGTGGGCGCTGAAAATGTCGCGGCGTTCATCGGGGAACCGGTTCAGGGCGCCGGCGGTGTGATCATCCCACCCGAGACCTACTGGCCCGAAATCGCTCGCATCTGTGCCGAGTACGACATCCTCCTTGTCGCCGACGAGGTCATCTGCGGATTTGGGCGGACCGGAAAATGGTTCGGCTCGGATTACTTCGAACTGACTCCTGACCTGATGCCGGTAGCCAAGGGGTTGTCCTCGGGCTATCTGCCCATCGGCGGCGTCATGGTCAGCCGGAGACTGGCCGACGTCCTGGTGGAGAAAGGCGGCGAGTTTGCGCACGGCTTCACTTATTCAGGCCATCCGGCGTGCACGGCGGTAGCCGCCGAGAATATCAGGATCCTGCAGAGAGAGCGGATCGTCGAGCACGTGGAGCAGGAAGCCGCCCCCTATTTCCGGCGCAGGTGGGCGGAACTCGCGGACCATCCCCTGGTGGGGGAAGCCCGGAGCCTCGGCCTGCTGGGCGCACTGGAACTGGTCAAGGACAAGACGTCACGGGAGTTTTTCGATCCTGCACTCGAGGTCGGGACCCGATGCAGGGATCTCTGTTTCGCCAACGGCCTGGTGATGCGGGCGGTCGGCGACAAGATGGTGGTCTCCCCTCCCCTCGTGATCGACAACAGCGAGATCGACGAGCTGGTGGAACTCGCGGCCAGGTGTCTCGACCTTACCTGGAAAGGCCTGGGCAAAGCGGGCTAGATTCAATGGGCGGCCAGCCTCACCCCGATTCCTACTACGCAGCGACCGCGAATCCTGCGCCGGAGCACCCACGGCTCGAAGATGCCGAAACCTGCGATGTCTGCGTCATCGGCGGCGGCTTCACCGGCATTTCCACCGGGCTGCACCTGGCTGAACGCGGATACGACGTCGTACTGCTGGAATCCGAACGTGTAGGCTGGGGCGCGTCGGGGCGAAACGGCGGACAGCTCGGCAGCGGGCAGCGCAAGGGGCAGGACGAACTGGAGGAGATGGTGGGGCTCGAGCAGGCACGGCTGTTGTGGCGGCTTGCCGAGGAAGCAAAGGAGACGGCGAGACAGCTGATCGAACGGCACGACATCCAGTGCGATCTCAAACCGGGCATCCTGCACCCGATGCACAAGCAGACCTTTGTAGCGGACGCCCACCGATACGCGGACAAGCTGCGTGATGAATACGGCTATGAACACGTGCAAAACGTCTCCACCCAAGAAATGCGCGACATGCTCGGGACGAACGTGTATCACGGCGGTTATCTCGACACCGGGGAGGCCCACCTTCATCCGCTCAACTACGTGCTGGGCCTCGCGCGCGCAGCGTACGGGCTGGGAGTGAGAATTTACGAGGGATCCAGGGTGATCCGCTATGATACCGGCGGCAAGGTGACCGTTCATACTGCCGACGGAACCGTACGGGCGAACCTGCTGATCATCGGCTGCAACGGCTACCTCGACGGGCTGGAGCCGCGAATCGACGGCAAGATCATGCCCATCAACAACTTTATCCTGGCCACCGAGCCCCTCGGCGATGAACGGGCGCACCGGTTGATCCGCGACGACGTCGCCGTTGCGGACTCCAAGTTCGTGATCAACTACTACAGGCTGTCCGCCGACAAGCGGCTTCTGTTCGGCGGCGGCGAAAACTACACGCACCGATTCCCCTCGGACATCAGGTCGTTCGTGAGGAAGTACATGCTCAGGATATATTCCGACCTGGATGACGTCCGGATCGACTACGCATGGGGCGGTACACTGGCGGTCACACTCAACCGAATGCCGCACTTCGGCCGCCTCGGAGACAGTGTGTATTTCGCACAGGGTTTTTCCGGGCACGGCGTGGCCATGGCCACCCTGGCCGGCAAGGTCATCGCCGAGGCCATTGCCGGTGACAGCGGCAAATTCGAGACCTTCGCCAAGGTACCCACCGCTTCGTTTCCGGGCGGGCGCTACCTCCGCTGGCCGGCGCTGGTCATGGGGATGCTCTACTTCAGTCTGAGAGACAAACTCTAGATCGAAAAGTCGCCACCCCGACACCCCGCAGCAGCATCTATAATTCGAAGCGACAATGATAAAAAACGCACACACTGACGAGGCCCGCCGATTCCTGGGAGAAAACCCCGATATCCGGGCCGTCGACCTTCTCATTGCCGACCTGAACGGCATCTACCGTGGGAAACGCGTCTACCCGGGCGCACTGGAGCACGTGTACGACGACGGCATACAACTTGCCAAATCCCTGTTCGCATCCGATATCACCGGCGCTACCTCGGAGTACGCCGATATCGGACTGCAAACGGGGGACATGGACTGCGTGTGCCTGCCTCTGCCTGACACCCTGCGCCGGATCCCGTGGAAAGACAGACCGACGGCACAGCTCCAGATGTTCATGACGGCGCCGGGAGGCGAACCCTACGCGGGGGACCCGCAAAACATCCTCGACAGCACCGTCCGGCGGTTCAGTGAAATGGGTCTCACGCCCGTCGTCGCAATCGAGCTCGAGTTTTACCTCATCGACCGGGAGCGGGACGAGGCCAACGAGCCCCAGCGTGCGATATCGCCAGTGACCGGACGGCGCCAGAACGCGACCCAGGTCTACAGCATCAGCGATCTCGACGACTACTCGAATTTCATCGACGATGTCATGGAAGCGACCCGGACTCAGAACATCCCCGGCGACGTCGCAGTCGCGGAATACGCCCCGGGTCAGTACGAGATCAACCTTCACCACCAGGCGGATGCCCAGGCCGCATGCAGACACGGCTTATGGCTGAAGCGGCTGATCAAGGGCGTCGCGGAGAAGCACGGCTTCAATGCCACTTTCATGCCCAAACCGTTCCGTGGGCTCGCCGGGAACGGCACGCATGTCCATGTCAGCCTGGTAGACGCAGAAGGCAGCAATGTGTTTTCCACTGCGGGGACACCCAACAAGCTCCTGCGCAGCGCGGTCGCCGGCCTGTTGGCCACCCTGCCGGAGACCATGCTGGTGCTCGCTCCTGGTGCGAACTCCTACCGCCGATTCGCACCGGGCATGTACGTCCCGATGACGCCGAACTGGGGGTTCAACAACAGGACAGTCGCGGTGCGCGTGCCGGCTGGCGGGCCGGCCTCGACGCGCATCGAGCACAGGGTGGCCGGCGCCGACGCCAATCCGTATCTGCTCACCGCGTGTGTACTCGCCGGCATGCACCACGGTATCACGCTCGGACTGGAACCGCCGCCGGCCGCAACCGGGGATTCAATCAGTCAGGGCGTCGACTCGAGATTACCCGACAGCTGGCGGAAAGCAATCCACAGTTTCGAATCCGCAAAAATCCTGCCTGAATACCTGGGCCAGGTTTTCTGTGAACTTTTCGTCGCCACCAAACGACAGGAAGCGGAGCTTTTCGCCGCGGAAACCACACCCCTGGAGTACGAGTGGTACTTGCGGAACAGTTAACCCGGATTCAATGAGCGGCCATCCCTGAGATTCACTGCGGGTATCACAATCGATATTCCTGACAATAATCGGGCGGATACAGACTCTGCAAATCCGTCACTGACGTCGCTGCATATGGAAAACGGTTCGATGCGGCGCCACCTGCTGATCCTTTTCTACCAGCAGGGATTGACTACCCAGTATCTCTCCATCGTTGCGATCGGCATTACCTTGATCGGGATGTGGTCCGCGATCGATCACACGATGTTGCTCACCTGGAGCATATGGATGGTGCTTCTGGTTGTGATCCGGACGATCTATATGAAGCGCTTCCTTGCGAGTGCAAACTCGATCACAAACCCGGAGCCCTGGTGGGCGTGGGGACTGATCGGGACCACCCTGGGCGGGCTCAGCTGGGGTGTGCTGGGACTCGCCTACGATACTGACTGGCCTATTTTCTACCAGGTATTTCTTCTGGTTCTGCTGGGAGGACTCGGCGGAATCAGCACGGCGTCCTACTCATCGTCACCCAGGGCGAACATGTTGTTCCTGTCGGGTCTGCTCACTCCCATTTTTGTGCGCTTCCTGCTGAGCGATTTCGAATATGCCCATCTGTTCGTCTTCGCCATCGTCGCGCTGGTGG
>Ga0316187_10001815_pt1 | contig 18688 bp, 14 predicted proteins | sample CroRivburrow1_MG_FD_204927 | JGI IMG/M metagenome (GOLD analysis project Ga0316187, IMG submission 204927) | Coastal sediment microbial communities from Maine, United States - Cross River worm burrow 1 | ecosystem: Environmental > Aquatic > Marine > Coastal > Sediment | place: USA: Maine...
CCCAGTCTCACTAATGGGGGATTCTTCATCCCACAAAAGCGGGAATCAGAAAAGGGAGTTGGAGGAGATTTCGTTTCCCGAGGGAGACCAGTGAACTAATGAACCAATGAACTGATGAACCAATGAACCAATGAACAAGTGAACAATGAATAAATTTGAAACTCAATGCTCTTCCCACCCTTTTCTGAGGGAGTAAGCGACCGAAGAATCCCCAATCTGAAACACCTTCCCGGCTTTATGCCGGGATCTTTTCATCCCATCTCACTAAGGGGAGATTCTTCACTCCGCCTGGGGCGGGTTCAGAAAAGGGAGTTGGAGGAGATTTCGTTTCCTGAGGGAGACCAGTGAACTTATGAACCAATGAACCAATGCACCAATGAACTGATGAACTGATGAACTGATTTACTTTCCATCACCTCTCATTCATTTTCTCTTTTCTATACTCCGAAGGAGTCATGCCAGTATTTTGTTTAAAAAGGGCGTTAAAAGATGATTTTGAATTAAATCCGCTATCCAGACCGATAGAAAGAACGGTTTCCTGAAAAAAATCAGGGTCGGCTAATCTTTTTCTGGCTTCCTCCACTCTGAATTCATTGATGAAAGTAAAAAAGTTTTTATTCAAACCTTCATTGATCATTTTAGTCATATAAATCCTGGGGATATTTACCTGGTCAGATAATTCCTGAATGGTGAGTTCAGGATTGAGAAAAATGTGTTTTTTCTTTATTTCTTCTATTAATTTTTCGAGTGAATATTTCATATCCTCCGCAGTTGGTTTCCCTCCTTTTTCATATGAATCAGCAGGTTGTGCTACATCTAATTCAAGAGAAGGTTGTACCAATCCATAGTAACTCAGGCTGAAACTAATAAGGGTCAATCCGAAAGCAGGGATATAATGTGAAGAGAATTCAAATCCAATATTCAGATCAATTAAGAAGAATATAATCAAACTGTAATAAGTGAAAATAAAGACAAATGAAATGTATTTAATCCAGGTAAGGGTGATTTTACTTGAAGAATAGGAATAGGTATCTGGCAGGTTTTTCTGATGTTTCAGGATAATATTGATAACCCGAAAACTATAATAAAGAAGAGAAACTAGTAACGCAGAAATTTTAATGAAAGAGAAAACCACAAAAGCATCGTCAAACATAAGCCCACCACCCTTCATTGGCCTATTAGTAAAGAAAACCAGGTGGATAATTGTTAATATTAAATATGGGAGAAAATGAATAATATCAGCCTTATATAGTTCCCCATTACCGGTAAGTAATTTTTTCACATAGATATATAGAAAAGGGCCAAAAGTAAGCGAGATAAAGCTGAAGTTAGAGGTAATTCGAAATAAAGAATGATCATTCAATTGAAGCAACATATGTGTTAGCTCAAAGGCAATAGCAAGCATCCACGCCGCCATTATTTTATCTGGCAATAAATTTTTTGATCTTGTGATCAAGACGAATGCAGTAAACACACTTTGAGCAATACCTATGTGAAAAATTGCTTCCATTAATAGATCTTTATATTAAAGATTCGAAAAAATAATAAGCCATTAACGCAGTAACTACAAGTTTCAATGTCACTCCAAATAAAAAACCTATAAATGATCCAAATCCTGCTTTCAATGCGAGATCAGTTTCCTTTCCACCTGAAAGTTCACCAATAAAAGCGCCTAGAAAAGGGCCAATTATGAGCCCGATAGGTGGGAAAAAGAAAATGCCGATTAGTAATCCAATTATACTTCCCCAAACTCCCCTTTTTGTCCCGCCGAATTTCTTGGTGCCTATAGCAGGAACCAGATAATCAAGAACAGTAACTAAAATTGTAATCAGAAACCAAATTATAAGAAATTTGGACGAAAAATGATTTTCATCTTTCAGGTTTTGTAATAATAGAGCGGCGAAAGCTATTGGAGGTCCCGGAATGCCAGGTATTACACAGCCAATGATTCCAATCAAAATCAATAGGACTCCAATGATAATTAATATGATATCCATCAGGACCTAAAAGTAATTTTAGATTCGCAATAAAGGAAACGAAGTCATATCATTTTTAATAAACTTATATAAAGAAGAGCATTTAATTTATATGCTGATTCCGTTTTATGAAAACAACATCTGATGAATTACAGATTAACGAGTATATTATTGAAAATTAATCCAGATTAACTAATTATCGAAAGCGACTTTGGAATAGTTAATCCCATGTGAATCATAATAATTAGTGATTTGCTGCAGCCTAATATAAAAACTATCCCAATTTTTATGTTCCGGATCTGACCAGGCTGTCTCAGCCACTGCGGCTATTCTGGGGAAAACCATATATTCAACATCATCAGGAGTTTCCATATATTCAGTCCAGACATTGGCTTGCACACCTATAATATGGGCAGCTTCCTTCTCGCTCATTTCATCAGAAATAGGTTCATAAGAATATACGGTGTCTAAAGGAAGGAATCCTCCTATTGCCAGTGGTTCATCTTCACTTTTACTCTGATAATAATCAAGATAATAATAGGTATTTGGGGACATTACCACATCATGACCCATTTTTGTCGCCTCGATACCCCCTTCTTCACCACGCCAGGACATAACAGTTGCATTTGGTGCAAGACCACCTTCTAAGATTTCATCCCACCCAATTAATTTTTTTCCGTTGGCGTTTAAAAATTTTTCAATTCGTTGGATAAACCAACTTTGGAGTTCATGTTCATCCTTCAGGCCCAGGGTCTTGATTTTTTCCTGAATTGCTTCCGATGACTCCCATTGGTCTTTTGGTGCTTCATCTCCTCCAATGTGAATGTATTCTGAGGGGAAGATTTCTATTAATTCAGACAATACATTTTCAAGGAATTTAAAAGTCGAATCATCTACATTAAAAATATAAGGAGAAACACCCCATATTTTCATTACTTCAACATTTTCATCGGTACAACCTAATTCAGGATAGGCAGCTATAGCAGCTCTTGCGTGACCTGGCATTTCAATTTCAGGAACGATGGTCACATATCTTTCTTCAGCATATTTTACTATATCCGTCATTTCTTCATGGGTATAAAAGCCACCATGTCGAACACCATCGAATTGATGCGGCTTGTCATTGTAATGCCCCACAAGTGTTTCATCTCTCCATGCTCCGACTTTTGTAAGTTCAGGATATTGTTTGATTTCTATTCGCCATCCCTGATCATCTGTTAGATGTAGTTGTAAAACATTCATCTTATGCATGGCCAGGTAGTCAATATATTCTTTTATAAATTTAGGAGGCATAAAATGCCTGCTAACGTCCAGGAGCATTCCTCGCCATTTGAACCTGGGGAAATCTATTATTTTTACTGCATTTAGAGTTATTTCAGATTCAGATTTATTTGAAAAGAGTAATTGTTTTAAAGATTGAATCCCATAAAATAAGCCACCAGCGGCATTTGCTTGAATGAGAATATTACTTTTATCGATGAGAAGGATATATCCTTCATTGCCGAGGCTATCCACCGAAACCAATTTTAATTGAATCTGGTTTTTGGGTTTTTCAGTGTCGACAATTTCAAGTTTGGATCCTATCAAGCCGGATATGGTTTGCTGAAGGAAACTCCGGATAAAAGGGTATTCTATAATTTGAGGATCACTATAAATTGTATAAGTGTTGTTTAAAATCACTTTGTTTCGCAAGATTTGCACCGTATGAGGTGCAGGAATTATATCTGATCGGTTAACAGAATAATTTTCCTGTTTTAGATTGCAGGATCCCATAAATAAAAAAACACTAAATGAAATGGATAGAAAAGTTTTCATGATGTATAGTATTACATTGAAAAAAAATCGAATTTATAAGAAAGATCATCTGATCTATTATGAAAATTAATGATAATTTAAATAAAGTATATACACATTCTTTAATATTTCTAAATCAAGCCAGTAATTAAACCCAAACCTATTATTAAAAGAAAAATAGCCACCAGATTCCTGATACTTTTATAGGTGATTTTCTTTAGTAATATTCGTCCCCCAACCGCTCCGGCAAAAGCAGATAAAATAGCAACTAAGAGTACAGGTAAATGCACAGATATTCCAGATACCACATAGTTGGAAGCATAGACCGACATTCTTACAATGTCTACTGTAAGAGCAATAGCTATACTAGTTGCAATAAAGCTTTCTTTTGTAAGCCCACTGTTTATCAGGAAGGCGCTGCGTAAAGCCCCCTGATGTCCAGACAAACCACCAAAAAAACCACTAATCATCCCACCTACTATTAATTTGTTCCTGTTAAGATTCAAATTCTGATAACTTTTACTCATGTCCAGGAGGGCAAAAACGATCAAAATTGCTCCAATTATTGCTTTTATAGGAACAATGGTTAGTGTGATTCCAAAAATATCCAGATTTAAGGTTTTTTGTATCTCTGATAAGTAAATCAATAAAAGTGCTCCTATGAAAGCAGTTGGAATAGCAGTAAGTCCAAACCGTATATATACGTACTTGTCTATTTTTTTTCCAGTAAGAAGAAATTTTATAATATTATTCAAAAAATGAACAATAGCAGTAAAAGTTATAGCCAGATCGATTGGGAAAAAAATAGCAAAAACTGGCATTAAAAGTGTACCCAGGCCAAAACCGGAGAAGAATGATAAAAGTGAAGCTAACAATGAAACGATACCGATTATAACATATTCCATTGTTAAATTAAGTCAAAATTTATATGGCTTGAAACTTTTGGTATAAGAAATATTATCAGAAAAGATTCAATTTAATTGCCAGTTCTAAGGTGATCATATCAGAATCAGATTTTGTAACTTGATAGTCCAGGTTTCCTGTTGCATAATTTCGGCTTATATCACCTTTGCGAATAAATTCTGTTTCACCACCATCAACGTATCCAATTAGAGCTTCGAATTCTAAAGCATTGCCAATGTGAGCATTGGCCCCGACTGAGAATCCGTATCCCCAGGACCAGTTTTTAAATTCTTTTTCTTTTATTACCTCCTTATTGTTATCAGTCCCAAGTAAAAATTGCAGGAAGGATAAATCATCATCAGAGGAATATGAAGATACGGTATTAAACCCACGTGGACCTATAAAAAAATCAAAAACAGGGACAATGATCATATTCTGCCATGGCATAATACGGATGTCAAAATATGGGAAATATATATTGTAATTTCGAATTGTTTTTACATCAATAGGGGTGGAATCAATAATCACTTCCCGGGTATAAGATTCAATTCCATAGTTCAAATAGGATAATCCAAATCCGAAAAAGAACTTATTCGCCTTTCGTGGGTGATATAAAATTGCTCCATTAATTCCTAAAGCCAGCATAGGATCGTTGTTATAGTAAAAGTCACCCAATGGTACCGCACACATTCCACCCAGGCTAATTGTAATTGATTTAAATTTGGTACTATCATCCTGGCTGATAGCTGGTGTTGATAAAACGATAACCTGGTAGATCATAAGCAGGAAGCTTATACGAAATGTATAATTTTTTAAAATGTTTTTACCTCTGGATATCAACGGCAGCATATAGGTTTATTAATAATTATTGATATAATAATTAAATGAACAAAAAAGATGCCAGATGATATTATGATCAATAGTTGTTAATTTGAGTTAAAAAATGTTAATAGATCATACCCTGATCAGATATTTACGTAATAACATTAAAAAAGCAGACTATGAAAACCACCCTTGCATGTATCTTTCTCATCGCTATTTTTACATTTCATCTTTCTGCACAGGAAAATAAAGATGAACCCAAACCTGACGAAAAATCAGAAGCATTTAAAAATCAGAAATGGTATCAGGAGAATTTCTCAGATGAAATTCAGGATAAAATGGATGAATTTGCTAAAAGGTTGCGTGAAAATTTAGATTCATATGAGGATGACTTTGGAGCACATTTTCGTTTTAATCCAAGTGATACGAAAAAATTTGAAGAACTTTTTAAGGATTTTAAAATTCAATATGATGATTTGGATATAACAATTGATTCTATTGAACATTTTTTCAAGGGTAAGCAATTTAATATGGATAATTTTGACGTTCAGAAATTTCATTTCAATCCTCTCAATGAGGAATTGATAGAAAAGTTTGAGGATGATATTAAAAGGTATTTTGAAGATGAAGAATTTCAAGAAAAAATCAACAAATTCAAGCAAAGCCACAAGCATCAAATTGAAGAGTTACTGGAGGAGATGAAAGAGTATAAAAATACAACTAAAAAAGCCATCTAGTCGACATTCCCAGACGATTCACAATTCTCCCATATGTTCTTTCACGGACGTTTCTGCACGATGCCGGACAATAATAATTAATATATATTTCAATTAAAACTCTGAATATCAGGTTCTTGTCCATTTGGCATGTATCTTGTTAATTCTGATATGCCAGTAAATATTGGTGTGGGAATGTTATACCCTGATTTTAATATTTATATGAATAAATATATAATTTTTCTTCTTTTTATTCCTGTTTTCGCTAGTGCTCAAGATCCTGACAGGAGAGCGGTTTACAATTCTGCTATGAATTACATTGATGCTATCTATAATGTTGATTCGGATAAAATCGCCAACAGCGTTCATCCCGATCTGGTAAAAAGAGGATTTTACTGGAAGGGTAATGAGAAGGACTTCAGTAAATTGGTTAATATGTCCTATGCCCAATTAGTTTCTATTTCAAAGGAATGGAATAAGGAAGGTTGGTTGCCTGATGATGCCATCAAAGAAGTAGAAATTTTGGACATCCAGGAGCAAATTGCGATCGTTAAAGTAACGGCTTATTGGGGAGTAGATTATCTTGAAATTGTTAAAACTCAAAATGGTTGGTTGATATTAAATATATTATGGCAAAATATTCCCAGGCGAAAGGATGAAACTGGGCCGGATAATGATTAAAAAGATAAAATAGTATGATTTTAAATTTTATAAAATTAGGCGTTCGAAATCTTTTCAAAAATAAATTATACAGTATAATAAATGTGTTGGGGCTCGCTGTAGGGATGGCAGGTTGTGTATTAATTGGCTTGTTTGTGGAGGATGAGTTATCTTATGACAAGTTTCATGATAATGCAGATCACATTTATAGACTGGCGCTGGAACGTAAATACCCAAGTCATTCAACATATTATGCTATTACCCCACATTCTTTTGGGACAGTTTTATCTGAAGAGTTGCCTGAAATAAGGGAGGTAGTTCGTTTATTTAATTTCGTAAACCCGGTAGTTTTCAGGTATGAAAATGAAGAAGGAGAGATGCTGGTCATCGAAGAAAAGCATGTATTGCTGGCTGATTCAAATTTCTTTAAGGTTTTTACAGTTCCACTAATTAAAGGTGATCGTGAAACAGTAATGCGCGGAGCAAACAGTCTGGTGATGACCGAATCAGCTGCAAAAAGATATTTTGGGGATTCAGATCCAATAAATAAAATAGTAGTAACTGGTGCCGGTGAGTTCAAAGTAAATGGAGTTTGCGAGGATTTACCTGAAAATTCTCATTTTAAGTTTGATATTATTGGTTCATTAAATACCCTTGCTTTTTTTAACAATCCAAACTATACTGGATTCTCAGCTTATCAGTACCTTGTATTAAATGAGGGAACAAATCCTGAATTTGTTGAAGAAAAATTACCTGAAGTTGTAAAAAAATATGCCGGACCTCAAATAGAGGATCAATTAAATGTGTCTTATGAAGAATATTTAGCAGCCGGGAATGGCTATCGCTATTTTTTACAACCACTCCCAAGCATTCATTTGTATTCTCAATTGGAAAATGAGATGCAGGTGAATGGAAACATTTCTATTGTATACATATTTATCTCTATCTCAATATTCATATTGATAATAGCTTGTATAAATTTTATGAACCTGGCCACTGCCAGATCTGCTGAAAGGGCAAAAGAAGTGGGCGTACGTAAAACATTAGGATCTTCAAGAGCAAAAATAATGGGCCAGTTGATAATTGAATCCATAGTAATTAGTCTTTTCAGCTTAATAATAAGCGGAATAATTATTAATTTCTTTCTTCCATTTTTTAATCAAATTGCCAATAAAAACCTTGAACTTAACCTTGAAAGTGTAATACTGCCATTATTAATTCTGTTCGCTATTGTGGTTGGATTAATATCCGGATTATATCCTGCATTATACCTGTCCTCCTTTAAAGCATCAGAGGTTTTGAAAGGTCGCTTTTCTTCAGGGAAACATGGTATATGGATGAGGAATGGTTTGGTCGTATTTCAGTTCTTTATTTCCATTGTATTAATCGCCGGAACTTTATTGATTTATAGTCAGTTGAAATATATTCAGAACCAGCAGCTTGGCTTCGATAAGGACAATGTAATAATAATAGAGAGAGCATTCGCCCTTGATGAAGGATTTGACTCCTTTAAGAAAGAGTTGCTAAGTTTTTCATTTGTAAAAAATGTAGGTGTATCGAGCTCAATTCCTGGAAGAGACCAATTTTTTGGAGCTTTTTTCCAGGTGAATGAAGGATCTGAAGTATTAACTACAAAGAATATGATGGTTGATGAGAATTATCTTGAAACATTAAATTTGAAGATGGCTGAAGGAAGAGACTTTGATGAAAACTTTGAAGATTCTCTTTCATTGATAATAAATGAAGCAGCTGTTCAAGCCTTTGGGATTGAAGACCCTATCGGAGCCACTTTGACAAATCCCGGGAATGGTGATATCCCGGATATAACTTATACAATAGTCGGTATTGTAAAAGATTTCAATTATCAATCACTTCATAATCAGATTACTCCATTAACTCTTTTGTATGCGAATAACAATGCACAGTATATTAATATAAAAATTAATTCAAAGAATTTTTCATCGAGCTTGTCAGAAATAGAATTATTATGGAAAAAGTATGTGCCAGAAGAGCCTCTTAAATTTTCATTTCTAGATGAAGATTTGAATAATTTATATAAGGCTGAACAAAACTCAGGTAAAATTTTAATGATCTTTGCAATTCTGGCAATTGTGATAGCCAGTATTGGGCTCTTTGGATTGGCAGCGTATACAACCCTTCAAAGAAAAAAAGAAATTGGAATTCGGAAAGTAATGGGATCCTCAATCTCCGAAATTATCAGCCTTCTTTCCAAAGATTTTGCCAAACTGATTATAATATCATTTATTTTAGCAATACCACTCACCTATTATATGATGGCTGAATGGTTAAATGGCTTCGCTTATAAATTGAATTTTCTATCTATATTTCCTTTGGCCATACTTCTGGCAGGATTTCTGGCATTTTTAATTGCGTTTATTACAGTTAGTTATCATTCTGTGAAAGCTGCAATTTCAAATCCGGTTGATTCCTTAAGGTATGAATAAGCCGTATTTGTAAGAAAATCTTCTTTCTTAAGACAACTCTTAATTATGATAAAAAATTACGTAAAAATTGCCTATAGAAATCTTGTAAGAAATAAAATATTCTCTTTTATAAATATTTCAGGATTGGCCTTTGGCATGGCGGCGTGCATATTAATCAGTTTATATATCTTCGATGAGTTGAGTTATGATAGGTATCATGAGAATGTTGATCGGATATACCGAGTTTCCCGTGAGTTTCTGAATGAAGATGGAGCAACGAACTTACACCTGGGACAAGTTGCGGCCCCTTTTGGTCCTCTTATGGCCAATGACTTTGAAGGTATCATAGAAAAAACAGTTCGCCTGTTACCATCTTATGGATCACTGATGAGTTATGAGGATATTCATCTGGAGCAGGATGGTGTATTTTTTGCTGAACCCACCGTATTCGACATTTTTTCATTTGACTTAATTAAGGGTGAAAAGGGTTCAGTGTTGAACGAGCCTAACAGCATTGTTATTAGTGAATCTTTCGCTGAGATATACTTCAAAGATATAGATCCAATGGGCAAAACAATTCGATACGAGGATATGGTCGATTTAAAAGTCACTGGTGTTGTGAAAGATGTCAGACATAACTCTCATTTTCATTTTAGTTGTATGATCTCATTTGTTACTGTCGAGAATTTTTATGGAAGAGAGAATATGATGAGTGATTGGGGCGGCAATAATTATGCTACTTACATCCTATTAAAGGAAGGATATGATTATGCTGAAATTGAAAGTCAGTTTCCGGAATTTCTTAATAGACATATTCAATCAGATGACTCTGATGTAAAGGCTTCAGATTTTACACGGCTGAACTTATGGCCTTTATCTTCAATACATCTGCGTTCTCATCTGGATACGGAACTGGAAACTAATGGGAACATCACCTTTGTGATTTTATATGCAGCTATAGCCATTTTTATTTTATTGATTGCCTGTATTAATTTTATGAACCTTTCTACTGCAAGATCCATTAAACGATCGAAAGAAGTGGGCATCAGAAAAGTAATGGGAGCCAGGAGAGAAAATTTATTTAATCAATTTATTGCTGAATCTGTTATTTATTCCTTTTTGGCTGTAATTATAGCAATGATCATCGTCGGTATTACATTACCCTATTTTAATAACTTTATTGGCAAGGACCTTCAATTAAATTTGCTCGCTCGACCCGAACAGTTGATCATATTTTTTAGCATAGCTATTTTTACAGGTGTTTTTGCTGGAAGTTATCCTGCAGTATACTTATCCGCTTTCAATCCAATAAAAGTAATAAAGGGGACAGTTACAGATAAAAAGGGCTCGATTACATTCAGGCATATATTGGTAATATTTCAATTCGTTATCTCTATTGTTTTGATTATTGGTGTGGGAGTTATAAATGATCAGTTGGCATTTGTGAAATCAAAAGATCTGGGCTTCGAAAAAGAGAATGTTATTGTATTACCAGCGAGTTCAGCTATATACGATCAATATGATATAGTAAAGAATCGCCTATTAGAACATCCTGACATCTCAAAAGTAGCGATGTCGAGCCGGGTACCCTCAGGTAGGTTACTGGATTCTAATTCTACTAAGGCAGAAATAAATGGCAATTTAATGCCTATAACCTTTCGGATAGCTGACATTCATGTCGACCATCATTTTTTCAATGCATTAGGAATAAATATGATTGCAGGAAGAAATTTTGATGACCAGCTGGCAAGCGATTCTACTGGAGCATATATATTAAATGCAAGGGCGGTGCGTGAGATAGGCTGGGATTCTCCGGAAGAGGCCATCGATAAAGAATTTCATTATGGTGACACGCCTGGCCGGGTAATAGGGATTGTTAATGACTTTCATTTTGAATCTTTGCACCAGGAGATTGCCCCTATGATTTTTTTGATAACCCATGGACGAGCCAGGAATATAATGGTTAAATTTTCTGAGAAGAATAATGATGAAGTGATGGCCTTTTTAAGTGAACAGTGGTCAACACTCAGGCCAAATTATCCTTTTAGTTATTTTTATGTCTCCGAGAATTTCGACGAGCAATATGAGTCTGAGGAAAGGTTAAGTAAATTAATCAATTATTTTTCCGGACTGGCCATCATAATTGCCGTATTGGGTTTATTTGGACTTGCATCTTTTGCTACAGAACAAAGAACCAGGGAGATTGGAATCCGCAAAGTTATGGGTGCCAGTGTAAGGGACATATTGTTATTATTAAATAGTGGATTTTTAAGATTGGTCCTGATTGCATTTATTCTTTCTGTACCTGTAGCCTGGTGGGGGATGAATGCTTGGTTAAACACGTTTGCATATCATACAACTATCCAAATAATTACCTTAGTTGTTTCAGGGCTCCTCGCTTTTTTTATCGCTTTATTTACGGTTAGTTACTGGACCTGGCGATCAGCTAATATGAATCCGGCAGAAACTCTAAAATATGAGTAATCTTTTCCTTCACTGAAGTTTCGGAATACAAGGTTGAAGAAATTGCCTTATTGAAGAATTTGTAAATCATCAAATCAACTAAATGGGATATGAGTAGACGTGAAAATGAGTAGACGTGTAAACGAGAAATAAAAATTAGGCCATAAAAAACTTATTTCAGGACGAGACTTTAATTCACTAAATCACCAAATCGATAAATCGCCAAATAAGCCTTGCTGTAGGGGAAGGATTCGAACCTTCAAAGAGTAGTTAGTTATGAAATTTCACAATTTATCCTATTTTTCTCTACCCCCGAGACAGGAGGGCATGGCTGCCTGTTTCATCACCCTACAATTTTAATCATTTCGACAAATGTAATAATAATAAATATTATATAAAAATATTTAAACATAAATTTGATAAAATTACAAATAGCGCAAAAAAATTAAGATATATTAGAAATATAATAATTTGAATTATCGATTATAAAAAAAAATTTTAAAAATTTTATAAAAAAAACCTCAAAGTATTTTTGTGAAAATAAATTTTTTTTTAAATTTGGTATACATAGCTGGTTGAACAAAGGACTTGAGTGCAGATAGAAACCCCTTTTATCTCCTCAAGTCTTTTTTTTTATAGCTTATCTCCACAATTTTTACAATACTCAGCATCTTTATCATGACCTTCAATTCCACAAGAGCTACATTTAAAAAGCAGCTTTGTTTTTTTCTCTTGAATGAATTCGCTGGAAACAATTCCGGTAGGAACCGCAATAATCCCATAGCCTAGTATCATGATTATTGAGGCTGTAATCTGCCCCATAATTGTAAAGGGTACTGTGTCCCCATAACCTACAGTTGTAAGTGTAACAATTGCCCAATAAATACTTTTGGGAATGCTAGAAAATCCACTGTTCTGACTACCCTCAAAGAAATACATCATGGTACCCATAATAATGGTAAGACTGACTACTGCTACTAAAAAAACAGTAATCTTTGGCATGCTTGCTTTTAAAGCTTGACCGATAACATTAGCCCCTTTGGTATATCTGGCAAGCTTGAAAATTCTGAATACCCGTATTAATCTAAATGACCTGATTACAGTGAATGCGTGACTCCCTTTAAAAAAAACACTTAAAAATGCAGGTGTAATGGCTAGCAAATCAATAATTCCCAGAAAACTAAAAATATATTTTATAGGATTTGCAGCCGAAAATATTCTGAGAATATATTCAATTGTAAATAGAATGGTAAAAATCCATTCGATGATTTTTAGTTCTTTACCTATTTGAGCAGATATAGTAGGTACGCTTTCAAGAATTACCACCAGAACGCTTAATAGGATTGTTATCAATAAAACAACATCAAAAAGTTTACCCAGAGTTGTATCAGTACCAAAAATAATTTCATTCAATTTATAACGCAATCCTCTTTTAGCAGGATCGGGCTCTATAATTAATTGATTATCCATAAGATTTGTTTCAGTTAACTAAATAATGAATAAATACACCCTTTTTTATCATATCTAAGATTCATTCATTTAAATTTACAGATATTTTTGAAAGTGTTTACTTATTTGATTATTAGTAGATACAATTATTAAAATAATTATGGGAAACCAATATTTTGGATAAGCAATATTTAAAAAAGCTACTTGTTCGGATTTCGCATCATTCTGATGAAGAAGCTGCCCGGGAGTTTTTTGAAATCTTTCACCCTAAGCTTGTCAGGTTTGCTGTTATATACACTTCCTCCATAAACAATGCAAATGATCTTGTTTCAGATGTTTTCTTGAAGCTATTCAGAAATAGAAGTAAAATGCATGAAATCAAGGACATTCAGTATTATTTATACAGAGCTGTGAAGAATCAATGCTTTACCTTCCTCGGAAGAAAAAACCAGGAGGTCTCAATGGATGATATTGAATGGGAATCTTTTGGTTATAACTATGAAATTCAAAACCCTGAGAGTGAGTTTTTAACGAATGAGCTGATATATGAAATTGAAGAGATTATAAATAATTTTCCTCCAAAAAGAAAAATTATTTATAAAATGGTTGTTATCGATGGCTTAAAATATAGAGAAGCAGCTGAAATACTGGAGCTTTCAATAAAGACTATTGAAAACCATTTATCACTTGCAGTTAAGGAAATGAGATCAAAAGTACGGGATTATTTGAAGTCCAACGATTTAAATCTTCCGGGAACGAAGAATATTAAAAAAAATAATTTCTAACCCATTAGGGGGATTCTGATTTTGTAAAGTCTTATATATAGTAAGAGCAAATTAATTATTGATGGCCCCAACAAATAAGGAAAATAAAGAAATTGATCGATTGATTGCAAGAAACCTTGCCGGGGCAGCTACTACCAGGGAAGAAAAGGCTCTCAAGGATTGGATTCTAGCTTCAGATGACAATTATCAACAATATAAAATTCTTCAGGAATCCTCGATTGTATCTTTCAAGGAAAAAAAATTATTAATTACCGATGAAACCTTTAATAAGGTTTGGGCAGAGGCAGCCTCGGAGGAAAAGACCCCACATAGACATATAGGATTCACAATATTTAAGGCGGTGGCTGTAAGTGCTGCCAGTTTGGCTTTGATACTTATAAGCATTTTCACTTATCGACAGGTGATTTATAATCAGCAGGTGGCTGAAAATGGCGACCAACCAGTAATAATTGAAAAATTCAGCCCTGTGGGTCAGAAAACAAAAGTTTTTCTTCCTGATGGTTCGCAAGTTTGGTTGAATGCTGATAGTAAATTACAATATTCCTCATCCTTTGGTGATTCACTTCGTAGTGTATCGTTAACCGGAGAGGCATATTTTGAAATAAAGGAAGATATCAGCCAACCTTTTATTGTAAAATCAGGAAATATGGCTATCACTGCTCTTGGAACCAGATTTAATATAAATACTTATTTCAATCATAGTGATATCGAGATTGTTTTGGATGAAGGTGAGTTGCTTATCGAGAATTTATTTTCCTCTTTGATACCTGGAATGCCTCTAAAAACTACCTTGAAACCTGGCAATAAGGCTTTGTATTCTATACGTGATGCAATATTTCGAATTGATAGTGTAGATAATCCTTTTGACTACACATGCTGGAAAGATGGGATATTATCATTTCATCAGGCGGATTTTGAAACAGTGATCAATTCTCTTGAACGTTGGTATGGAGTTGAGTTTTTATATGAAAACCAACCGAATATGGGATGGAATATTACAGGAGAGTTCAATAATGAATACCTGGAAAGTGTACTTAAATCTTTGGGTATAGAAGAGGATTTCTCTTATGAAATAAAAAATAATGCTGTCCAATTGATTTTTGAGAGATAATTGGCCAGCCAAAACTATATAATGCGTAGATAGTTCTTTTGGCTTATTGATATGGGATACCATAAAACATCATTATGGGATGACCCCGGCAGTATTTAATGATATTTGATTATTCATAACAACTGAATTAGATTTCTTTTATAATACTGTATAATGTAAGTAATATGAGTGCGGCTACATTTAATTTATTACTTACAATAATGTACAACTGCCGGGGTCAGATCCTAGATCAAGAATTAATCTACCTCAAGATCCCAACTACTCCTCTGCAGCAAGTTCAACTTCTGAATTGTTTCGTTTTAATTTGGCTAGATATACATACCCGGGAGGAGCCAAAATTATTGTAGGAATGGTCGATTCAAAAGGTTTGGGTGTTCCTTTCATGCTGTGTACAATATAAACCATGCCAATAGTTAAAATAGATGCAGAAATTATTGCGGTAAAATAAGCTATGGTTTTATTTTTTATACTGTTTACAATTATATCCAGGATCTTTATTATAATACCTCCTACAAAGAAAGTATATATTGCCTGCTTCATTGCGGCAATGGTCGCTAATGTTGCTCCATGATCAGAATTGATATAACCCACTACGCTTCCCATAAAGACAGCACCTATGATTCCGAGCCTATAGTCAATTATATTCCCACAAAATGCAATAAATCTCTTTATAATTTTGCCTGGATCCACGTTTAAGCTAATTGAATTTTAAAAAATATTGAATGGAGTTTCCTGTCACAATATCAATGTTTAGGCAAAATAATAAATAATGAGGGTGAATTCAAAATAAGAAGGACCAGAGTTATCATACATTTTATATAATTATTTGAAATTTATAAAGTCAGGAAGTATATAATTTAAGATATATCTTCTGAATTTTCTTAATGGATATATTGATTTGTGATTATACCTATTTAAATTGAGTGAGAATATTCATGTAATATATTCAGCATAAAATGAAACATAAAACAATAATTGAACCCTTTAAGATCAAGATGGTAGAGACCATTCCTTTAACTGATGAAAAAGAACGGGAAGAGTTTCTTAAAACTGCTCATTATAACACATTCCTATTGAAAAGTGACCAGGTAATCATAGATTTTTTAACCGATAGCGGCACTTCAGCTATGAGCACAGATCAATGGGCGGGGATAATGCGGGGCGATGAATCCTATGCAGGGGCTCGAAGTTGGGATCGTATGCGAGAAGCCATACATGATTTAACAGGGTTTCAATATATAATTCCCACTCACCAGGGACGTGCAGCAGAAAGCATACTTTTTACACTCCTTGGAGGTAATGATAAGATATTTATCAGTAATACTCATTTTGATACTACAAGGGCAAATATTGAGTATTCCGGAGCAAAAGCTATTGACTGTATTATTAAAGAAGGCATGATCCCATCTTCCCTGCATCCTTTTAAGGGTAATATGGATATTGAAGAACTTGAAATAAATATTAATAAGTATGGGGAGAAGAATATAGGAGCGGTCATATTGACCGTCACTAATAATTCTGGTGGTGGCCAACCTGTAAGCATGCAGAATGCAATTGAGGTCAGAGAAGTTTGTAAAAAATATCATATTCCTTACCTGATTGACAGTTGTCGTATTGCTGAAAACTCTTATTTTATTTGCAAAAGGGAAAAAGAATATAAGAATCATGATTACAGATCAATTGCTCAAAAAATGTTCAGCCTTGCAGATGGTACAATAATGAGTGCCAAGAAAGACGGATTGGTTAATATGGGCGGGTTTATGGCTCTAAAAGATCAAGAAATGTCTGATGCATGCACCAACCTTTTGATCATAAGAGAAGGCTTTGCAACTTATGGTGGACTTTCAGGCAGGGATATGGAAGCCATCGCACAGGGCCTGGTAGAAGTATTTGATAAAGACTATCTGCATTATCGCATTCAAAGCACAACCTACCTGGGAGAAAACATATTAGCAATGGGAATTCCAATTGTTCAACCTGTTGGAGGGCATGCTGTTTATATAGATGCTAAATCATTTTATGATCATATTCCTGTGGATCATTTTCCAGGACAGTCATTAGTATGTGATCTATATTTGCAGGGAGGGATTCGAACAGTTGAGATTGGATCTGTTATGTTCGGGAAGTATGATGATAATGGTATTCTAATCCCCGCACCTATGGAGTTAGTAAGATTGGCAATACCCCGCAGGGTATATACCCAAAGTCATATTGATTATGTAATTGAGACTTTTGAATTTATTTTAAAAGGGAAAGAAAAAGCTAAAGGATTCAAAATCACCTATGAACCAAAATTCCTGAGACATTTTACAGCGCATTTTGAACCGGTCAGCTAAACTTGATTGATCTAGGCACTTATTGTAATACCAAGTTTTTTGCCCAAGTCGGTTTTGATTTTATTAAGTTCAATATTCACTTTCTGAAGACGGATAACTTCTTCAGAATCAGTGAGTTTACCTATTTCATTGGTATTTTCTTCAAGAAGACGTTTGATAATCCTGTGTTTTAACCTGATAATATTCTCAAACGCGGATTTTGTTAATAACTCCTCTTCCCTGGGAACAATTATTTTTTTTGATAACCAGTTTTCACTGATTTCATAACGTTTTGTTACAAGCTCAATAACCTCATTCTTGATTTCTTCTCTCGAATTTTGAATGTAATGATTTGCATCAATTACTTGCCCTTTTTTCAAATGCTCTTTGAAAATATCAAAGATTTCCTTGTATAAAGGGGTTTGAAACTCGACATCTTCCAGTTCTGATAATATGTATTCATATAATTGATGCTCTTCCTCAATTCTGTTAAGACCATAATTTATCAGAAGTCTTATGCTTTCCCTCTCCTGTAAACGTATACTTTCTTCTAATTGATTTGGCGGTTCAGATATTGATTCAATGGCATTTTCAATCAATTCAGTATCAGGCTGTTGAGTCTGTATTCTCTTTTTGTTCCTTTCTGAAATAAATATTTTATTAAGTTCTGAAAGGAGAACCGATTCATCAATTTTCAATAATACCCCGGTTTCCTTTATATAGATTGATCTAAGAACAGGATCAGGAATTTTTGAGATACTATTGATGATCTCTTTTATAGTTTCAGCCTTTTTTATTGGATCTTTAGAGGCATCCTTTGAATATAATTCAGCCTTAAAAGAAATGAAATCCTTAGTATTACTATCTAAATATTCTTTGAAAGCATGAGGGCCAATTTTTCTGGAATAACTATCAGGATCCTCTCCATCAGGAAAAATTACAGCCCGCACATTTAATCCTGACTGTAAAATCATGTCAATTCCACGAACCGATGCTTTGATGCCAGCCTCATCTCCATCAAAAAGGACAGTTATATTATTGGTATGCCTTTTTATCAAATTAATCTGGCCATCAGTAAGAGAAGTACCCGAGGAGGACACAACATTTTCCACTTCGGAAATATGAAGTGAGATCACATCGGTATATCCTTCAACCAGGTAACAATTATCTTGTTGTCGGATGGCTTGTCGGGCCTGATAGAGTCCATATAAAATATCGCCTTTATGATATATCGGGGTTTCCGGTGAGTT
>Ga0316187_10001816_pt1 | contig 18683 bp, 18 predicted proteins | sample CroRivburrow1_MG_FD_204927 | JGI IMG/M metagenome (GOLD analysis project Ga0316187, IMG submission 204927) | Coastal sediment microbial communities from Maine, United States - Cross River worm burrow 1 | ecosystem: Environmental > Aquatic > Marine > Coastal > Sediment | place: USA: Maine...
GTTACCAACCACGTCCATCATGAGCTGGTGGCTCCGAAGACCGGCCACGGCTGAGTACATAGATCGAATCATTGCTGATCTCCTACTGAGTTTCTGGTCTGCACCAACGGTGTCGGCGGCAGTATCGGAGCGGGAGGTACCTCGGTTGACGGGGTTGCGGGTGACGGGTCGGCCGGAGCCGGGGATGTCGGGGTTGTGCCCGGTGGTGCTGCGGCCGGAGCGGCGGTCTGGCCGGCCATGGCACCAACGGAAACAACTTGATCAAGGCGAACTGCACCCTGATCAGTAACGAGAATCACCTCACCAGAGGTGATCTCGCTTCGTTCAACGACGGCGCCAAATGAGCCTGCTTTGCCAATGGCGGTGATCTGGCGGCCCTGTAGTGAACTGGCCGTGGTCAGGGAATTGATCAAGGCGGTGCTTTCTCCCTGTTTGGTCAGCTCATCGAGCTTCTCGACCACGGTGAACTGGGCCGAGGTGGCAATGAACTCATCAGAACTCGATGGATTCATGGGGTCCTGATACTTGAGCTGGGCTACGAGGAGTTGGAGGAACTCGTCTTTACCGAGATCGCCGCTCGGCGCTTCCGGCGCCTGGGCCGAATCAAGGCTGAGCGTCGGATTGTTGAACACGGGGGCGTTGACGGCCGCCCCAGCGGTGGCTACTACCGATTCGGGCATCGTATTGGTGCTCCTGTTTGGTCTGGGCGGGGTTTCGGTCGTTGGTCTGAGAGATGGCTGGTGGCCGGCGGCTGAGCGGCCGGCCGCGAATGATCAAAGGTCAAGGTCAACCAGTCCGGACGACGGTGTCCTGACCCTGCGGTCGCGGCCCGCGCTGTTGGGATCGAGGCGGGATGCGGCCTCGCTCAGTGCTCCCGGGGTGAAGCCACCGCGGGGTGGGCGACGGCCGTCGGCCTCGGCGCCCAGGTCGGGGCGCGTTTGACCCTGGCCGCTGGTGTTGACATCAACGGCCACCCCTCGGATGCCGCTGTCCTCGAGTTCCCCGATCAGCTGCTGGCGTTGTTGCTGCAGCTGATTGGCGGCCACGGCCGAGTCGGCCACGAGGGCAACGGCAGTACCGCTATCACCGGTGCTGATGCGAACCATGACCGATCCCATATCCGCCGGCCTCAGCCGGATCGTGAGCTCCTGGTCGCCCTCGGCATTGGCTCGAACCGACCCGAGGGCCCGCCTCACCTGGCGCCACAGCGGGTCGGTGCCGTCGGCATCTTCGACCGCGCCCGGCAGCGAAGCCTCGGCCGGGGCATCGACCGGTCGGGCCGTTGCCTGTTCCGCCCGACCCACCTGCCCGGCCCCGGTCACCGCTGCAACTGGTTGTCCGTCGCCGCTCGGGCCGGCAAGGCCCGGAGACGATTCGCTTGATGCCGAGCGTGCGGCCACCGAGGTCGGGGCGGATACGGCCGTGTTCGCCGACTCCTGGGGTGCGGTATTGTCGACCACGGACCCCTGATCGTTGGTTGTGCCTTCGTCTCCTGCCGGGGTGTCGGTGGTCGACGGTTGAGACCCGGTGGTGGCGGCCGATGACTCGCCATCGGGCCCGGCCCCGGTTTCGTCGACCGCGCCAACCGCCCCCGCCTCCGCATCGGGGCGGGCCTGTTCCTGCCGACCCGAGTCCTGTTGGGTTTGGCCGGCAGGACCCCCGGTGCCGCTGCCCGGAGCCAACACGGCGTTGCCGTCGGCGGCCCGATCGGTGGCGGCGCCTGGCGGCTGCTCACCCACCGCTCCTGCGACCGGCTCCGCGCCGTCATCGGCCAGCGCCGGTTCAGCGCCTGAGGAGGCGTCGTGGTTCGGGGTAGCGGCGGCGTCGGATGCACTGGCCGCCACGGCGGCGGCAAACTCGGCATTGGCGTCGACCAGCGGTTCATCTTCATCCCCGGTCGTCTGCTCGACGGAATCGTCAATCCCACCCAGCTCGTCGGCCTGCTCAGCCCCCGAGCCCGTCGCGGCCTCGCCGTCGGCACCCGCAAGATCGTTGCCGGTGGTGAGGTCCTCGCCACCGTCAGCTACCACCGCGTCCGCCTCGTCAACCTGCGGATCGGCTCCGTCGTCTCGACGGTCGTTCGCGGTGTCGGCCGATCCGGCAGCCTGCTGGGCATCGTTGACCAGGTCACGGGCCATGGCGTCGTTGGCCCCGTCGCTCGCCTCGTCCGACGCGGCGCTTGATCGGTCCCGCTCAACGCGCTCGGCATCGCGACCGCGGTCGCGGGCGTCGGCGATCCGGGCGTCGGCATCGCGCTGATCGAGACGGCGCTCGACGTTGCGGCGGGAATCGTTATTGGCGTGGCGCTGGTCCTGGGCCGAGTCGGGCCGTGGGCGGTGCGAGGTCCGGGCCTGGGAATCGGTGCGATCCAGGTGATCCAAGCGACGCTGCTCAGCCGCCGGACGGCTCCGCTCGATACCCTTCGATGCCGACATCTCGGCCATACGAAGCGAGCTCTCGAATTGGTCGGCTCGCATCACGGCACCCGGAAGGGGCCCGGCGTCGCGTTTGGGTGCCATGGACTCCTCTCCGAAGAGTGAGGCCAGGCTCGGGGTGGTGGTTACTGGTTGGCTGCTCATGATCGACTCCTCCAAGCGTCAAGCACCTTCTGGACATAGCGTTGGGTCTCCGGGTACGGCGGGATGCCGCCGTGGCGGGACACCGCTCCCCGACCGGCGTTGTACGAAGCAACAGCCAGGTCGACCGAGGTGAACTGGTCGAGCGACTTGCGTAGATAGCGGGCGGCGCCATCGATGGCCGAAGCCGGGTCGAGCGGGTCGACCCCCATCTCGGCCGCAGTGGCGGGCATGAACTGCATCAGGCCACGGGCCCCAACCGGGCTGACGGCGTTGCGGTCGAAGGCCGACTCGGTTTTGGCCACCGCCGCCAGCAATGCTGGATCGACGTTCCAACGCTGGCCGGCCTGGGCAAACAGGGGCTGGTAGAGCTGCTCCAGTTCGCTGATCCCGGCCGGGGCCGTGGGACCGGACGCGGTCACCGCCCCCGCGGCGTTACCGCTCGGGGCGGCGAGGCGGAGACCTGAGCCGAGGGTTGCCTCGACCCCGGCCGCTGCGGGGGTGACGATGCGACGAATGGTGGCGATCGGGCGATCGATCGGCCCGATCTTGACCACTTCACCGGTTTTGGGTGCGTGCAACATCTGCCCGTCACCCATGTAGAGCGAAACGTGTGACACCGGCTGGCCGAAGGCGATCACGTCGCCGGGCAGAGCCTCCTCGATGGAGGCCACCTCGGCACCCATTGTTGCCTGGTGGCGGCTCCACTTCGGCATCTCGACCCCGATCTGGCGGTAGGCGTCCTGGACCAGGCCGGAGCAGTCGAAACCGTGCTCGGCGTCGGTCCCGCCCCACAGGTAGGGAACACCGAGATGGGTTTTGGCTGCTTCAATGACGGCCTGGCCCGAGGTGGCGGGCCGCAGACTCGTGCCGTTGAGCAGCGCAGCCGTCGGGCCATCGGCCATCGACAACAGGTTGGCAAGACCGGCCGCCGGCTGGGCCTGCGTCTGGGCCGCCACCAGAGCCGACGACGAGCGCGCTTGGGCGTCAGCCACCAGATCCGCCGTCGTGACCTGGCCCCACTGGTCGGTCGGCTCGCCTGCCTTGGCCAACAGGGCCTCGAAGCTGACATTGTCCGAACCAGTCGAAGGCCGACCCGACCCAGAACGTCGGCCCAGCGCCGCCAGCCTGGCCGACGGCGCAACCGGGGTGAGCTGCATTGGCGCGGTCATGACTGATTCCTCCGGGCTCTAATGGAAACCAGATCGCTCATGTCGGCGTTGGCCACGCGCTGACGCTCGGCCTGTTCGGCCCGTTCAGCACGTTCGGCCACCCGCTCCAGCGATCGCAGCCGAACGACGGCCGCTTCCAGATCGGTCTGGGCGGCAACGACGGCCTGAGTGAGTTCGGTCTTCTGCTGCGAGAGCAGCGAGAGATAGTTGGCGCCGGTGGAGACCAGAAGTCCCCGTAGTCCAACCGGCAGATCCTGCTCGCCAAGCTGCGACGCCCGCTCCAGAACCGCCTCCCGTTCGACATCGGCCGACTGCAATTGGGCGGCCGCCATCAGCCATCCGGCCCGGGCCCGTTCTTCAGCCTCGACCGCCAACCGGGTGACCGCGGCCATACGTTTCTGGCGGCTCATCAGCCCATACCTCCGGCGCCGAAGCTGACCGGGGTGGCCAATATGGCGGCCAGTTCATTCCACGCATCACCGATGGGTGAGCTCTCGTCCATGCCCTGGCGGCGGAAGTTGTCGAGTAGCGGGGCAAGAACCACGGCCCGGTCGAGCTCGGGATCGTTGCCCGGGCTGTAGGCGCCAACCTCGATGAGATCCCGGGCCCGTTGGTGCACCGACAACAATCGTCGGGCCTGCGCCGCCAGTTCCTGCTGCTCGGGAGTGGTAACGGCCAAGGCCACCCTGGATGCCGACGTCAACACGTCGATACTGGGGAAGTGACCAGCGTTGGCCAACTCCCGACTCAGCACCAGGTGTCCATCCACGATGGAGCGCACCGTGTCGCCAACAGGATCGTTCATGTCATCGCCCTCGACCAGCACGGTGTAGAACCCGGTAATCGACCCGGTGCTCGACGTGCCTGCCCGTTCCAACAGCCCGGGCAACAGACCCAGCGACGAGGGGGGAAAGCCGCGTGTGGTTGGGATCTCGCCCGCAGCCAGGCCGATCTCACGCTGGGCCACGGCGAAACGGGTGACGGAGTCCATCAGCAGGTTGACGTGCAACCCGCTGTCACGGAAGTGTTCACTGATCCTGGTGGCAACGTACGCTGCGGCCCGGCGCACCAGCGCGGGCTGGTCGGAGGTGGCAACGATCACCACGCTGCGGGCCAGACCTTCCGGGCCCAGGTCGTTGTCGAGGAAGGACCGGACCTCGCGGCCCCGCTCCCCCACCAGGCAGACCACGTTGACATCGGCCCCGGAACCGCGGATCAGCATCGACAGCAGCGAAGATTTGCCAACCCCGGATCCGGCCATGATGGCGATCCGTTGGCCCCGCCCACAACTCAGCATGGTGTCGATGACGCGCACCCCAACCGGCATTGGCTCGCACACGTGGGGTCGCTCCAGAGCCGCCGGTGGGGTGTTGTGCACCTCAACGGCTTCACTCATTGAAAGGGGCGGACCACCGTCCAGGGGTTGCCCCAGACCGTCCAGAATTCGTCCCAGCAGCTGTCGACCGGTCGCCACCTGCATTTGGCGACCGATCGACAGCACTGGTTCTCCCACCCGGTGACCACGGAAATCGCCGTAGGGAAGAACTGTTGCCCGGGTGCCGGTAGCGGCAACGACCTCGGCCATCAGCGGCTCGGAGCCGCCCATCTGGACCAGGTCACCTGGGCCGAGGGTCAGGCCGACAACATCGGCCTCGGATTGGCCGAGTCGTTCGATTCGGCCATGGATCACGGGTCGGGCCGCAGCCCACATCCGCTGAACCCGCTCCGGTGAGCCCGCCGGCGCCGTCGAACGGCCCGGGCGATGCTGAATCTGTTCCGCTACCGTCATCGCAACACTTCGGCCACTCGTTGCATGGCGTCGGCCAGGCAGCTCTCGATGGTGGTGTCGTTCACGGTTACCACGGCGTCGCCAATGGCAACCCCGGGATCGGCGACGACGGCGAGCTCACGCCCGCTCGCGGCGACCACCCCGCTGAAGGTGGCGGCGTCGTCGGGATGCAGCCGGGCCACGATGGCTCCGGCGTCGGGGGCCAGTTGCAGGCACCGGGCGATGGCGTCGGCTCCGGGATCGGAGGCACACGCCAACTCGCGCTGTACCACGGCGGCCGCGATCTGCAGGGCCAGGTCGACGGTCCCGGCGGCCAGTTCGTTGAACAACTCTTGAGTTTGCGGTTCGATCCGCGCCAGCGTCGAGTCGACCAACTTCGACAATCCGTCGAGATGGGCCGCTGTGTCCCGGCGGCCTTCGGCCACACCGACGGCGTAGCCCTCGGCCCGGCCCTCGCTGCAGGCTGCCTGGCGGATCTCGTCGACTTCCTGGGCCCAGTGGCCCACGGGTTGGATGGCAACGTCGACCACGGGGTTGAGCAGGTTGACCGACTGGGCCCGGTCCGCGGCGTCGCCGCGGATCAGCTGTCGGTGGCTGGGGTGGAACGATGGGGTCTCAGGTGACAAAGTCCCCACCTCCCCGGTTGATGATGATCTCTCCTGCTTCTTCGAGCGTGCGCACCGATTCAAGAATCTCGGCCTGCGCCTCTTCGACATCGGTCATACGTACCGAACCGAGTAACTCGATCTCGTCGAGCAGATTGTCCCTGGCCCGACTCGACAGGTTGTTGAAGATCTTGTCGCGAACCACGTCGCCGACACCCTTGAGGGCGAGTGGCAGCTTGGAAGCGTCGACGTTGCGCAGCAGCACCTGCATCTGGCGGTCGTCCAGCAGTTGCAGGTCGGCGAAGACGAACATCTTCGCCCTGACCTCGGCCGCCAGGTCGGCGTCGACCTCGGCCAGGCCCTTCATGATCACGTCTTCGACGGCCTTGTCGGCCAGCGTCAGAAGCTCAACGAGGGAGTCGATACCGCCGGTGGCGTCGAGGAACTTGTTCTCCAACACCGCGGAGAAGCGATAGCGCACGCCATCTTCGACGGCTTCGAGCGCGTCGGTCGTAACCCGGTCCATCATGCCCAGGCGGAAACCGACCTGGACCACAACTTCGGGGGGTAGGTGGCTGGTGATACCGGCCGAAAGCTCGGGGGTGAGATGCGAAAGCACGAGGGCGATCGTCTGGGCCTGCTCACCGGCCAGGTTCTCGGCGATGACGGCCGGTTCGAGGCTGTCGAGAAACTGGAATGGGATGTTGGGGGCCGAACCGTCGAGCTCAGCCATGATCTCGCGGGCCCGCCGTTCCCCGAAGGTCGACACCAGGTATTCAACGGCGAGATCGAGATCTCCCGATGGCAGTGCCTCCCCTTCCGCCGCGTCGACAAACTCGGCCAGAACGGCATCGGCAACATCAACATCGACCCGACCCAGCGACGACACCTCCTGAACAGCGGCGGCCAACTCCGAGGTGCGCAGCGTGCGTAGCAGCGGCCCGGCGCCCTCAGCTCCGAGGCGAAGCAGCACGATGCCGGCCTTGCGGCGATTGGAAAGCCCACTCAGATCGGTCATGTCAACACCTCCTCGGTCTCGTTCAGCCATGAGCGGAGCACTCCGGCGACGTCATCGGACTGATTGGCCAACAGGCTCTGCAACTTGACCTCGGGTGGTTCGGCTTCTTCGTCTGGTGCCTCGGGCAACTCGGCCGCCGCCATGCGGCCGGCTCCGAGCGCCTCGTCGTCCTCTTCTTCGTCTTCGCCCGCTTCGAGTTCGGCTGCGGCCGCAGCCGACACTTCCGCCTTGGACGAGCGGGACAGGTAACGAAGGCCCTTGAGGATGACGACCAGGGCCACCAGCGCCGCCAGCACGGTCCGGACCAGGCTGACGATGTCGAGCCCGGCAACGGCGGCTTCGGTCGGTTCGGCCGCTGCGGCGTCGATGGCCTCGCGGAACTGCTGGCTGAGGGGCATCAACGAAACGGCAACGGTGTCACCCCGGTCAGGGTTGATGCCTGCGGCCGCTGAGACCAGGGATTCGATGTCGCCAACCTTGGCTGCGTCAACCGCATCCTCGTCGAGCAGGACCGCAACCGACAACGAGGTCACCTCACCGGCACCACTCTCGGAGTTGGTGATGACCTTGTCGACGGCGTAGGTGGCGTCGCGTTCATCGAGGCTGTACTTGAGCGACTCGTCATCGGCATCGGCGGCGATGGGCTCGAGCCCTCCCTCGTCATCGGGTAGCTCGACGGCCAGCTCACCGCCCTCGGCGGGCCCGGCGTCCTCGCCACGGTAGAGCTCGTTGCGGGTGGTTTCGGCCAGCATCATCTGGGTGCCGTCGGCCGACTCGTTTGGCTGGTACTGCTCGGTCACGGTGACCACCGAGTCAAAATCAAGGTCAGCGGCCACGGTGACCACGGCCAGGCCCGGGCCGACCACGGCCGCCAGCATCGATTCAATGTCGGCCTCAAGCGATGATTCGTAATCCCGCTTGGCCCGCAGCTGGCTGTCGCCCTCCAGGCCGACCACGCTACTCGATTGGCCGGGGGCGGCCAGGACCTGCCCGCTCTGATCGGCAACCGACACCTGATCGGTATTGAGCCCCTCGACCGAGGAGGCCACCAGGTTCACGATGGCGTCGACCTGCATGGGGGCGATCGACTGGTTTGCGTTGGTCATCAACAACACCGAGGCCGAGGCCTGCTTGCCGTCGTCGACGATGAGATCGTGTTCGGGGATGGCCAGGTGCACATTGGCCGACGCCACCCCGTCGATGGCGGAGATGGTCTTGGCCAACTCCCCCTCCATGGCCCGCTGGTAGCCGACGCGCTGATCGAAGGCGGAGGTGGTGATGCCCTGATCATCGAGGATCGACCAACCCTCGCTACCGTCGGGCAGACCCTGGGCCGACAGGTTGAGGCGCATGGCGTGGACCTGATCCGATGGCACCTGGATGATGCGACCACCGCCGGCCAACTCATAGGGCACACCCTGGGCATCGAGTTCAGCGACGATGGCCGCCGCCGTTGTCGACTCCAGGTCGGCGTAGAGGGTGGTCATCGGCGTGCTGTTGGTCACCCGGGTCACCAGGAACACCCCGATGGCGATGGCCACCAGGGCCAGGCCGAACGTGGTGCGCTGGGGGCCGGTCATGCGCTGCACCGACGAGGTGGCGTTGCGGCTCAGGACTTCAACGTTGAGTCCTGCCATTAGATCTGCATCCGCATGATGTCGTTGAAGGCGGACAGGGCACGGTCACGCACGGCCACGGTGATCTCGGTGGCCAACTGGGCTTCGGTGGCGGCAACCATGTAGTCGCTGACCGAGGCCAGATCGCCAACCGCGGCCTGCTCGGCCGCGTCGGTCACGGCCCGGTCCATGTCGCTGACGGTGGCCAACGCATCGCCGATGGCCTTACCAAAGCCGGACTGTTCGCTCTGCTCGGACTGGGTGGCGCGGGCCGCACCGGCTCCGTTGGCCGGGTTGATGCCGGTGACCCTGACGGGTGCGATACCCGACGATTGGATGGGAGAAGTCATCAGCGTCCGATCTCCAGTGCCCGTTGGTAGGCATCACGTGCGGTGCGGAAGGCCGAGGCGTTGGCCTGGTAGGCCCGCTGGGCCACCAACATGTGTGTCATCTGCTGCGAGAGGCTGACGGCCGGGATCCGGACGAAACCCTCCTCGTCGGCCAGCACATGGTTCGGTTCGTACACGACCTCGCCGAACGGGGTTCCGAACTCGAGGCGCTTCACGTCGACACCCTGGGGCCGTCCGTTGTGCTCGCGGGCCTGGGCCACGATGATGCGTTCCTGGAACGCCGGGGCGTCGGTGGCCGAGACATTGTTGATGTTGGCCACATTGTCGGCGATGGCGTCGAGCCATACCTGGGCGACGTCCATACCTGAACCGGAGATGGAGAGACTGTGGAAGGGACCGGTCATGTCAACTACCGATCGAGGTCCGTAGGCGACGGTACTTGGAGTTGAGGGCCTGGTTGATCAGCTGCTGCTGCAGGGCGTTCAGCTCGAGGGAGGTGACCTCCTGCTCCAGGTCGACGTTGGAACCGTCGATCCTGGTCGGAGCGTTCGAGTGGCTCGTTGAGATCGAGGCCCCCCTCGGATCACCCGACGACATCGCCGCCTGCAGTGAGCTTTCGAACGAGACCTTACGGGCCTGAAAGCCGGGAGTCTCGATGTTGGCGATGTTGTGTTCGGCCGCTTGACGTTGGGCTTCGAGCCCCCGCAGGGCAGCCGCCAGAAATTTGGTGTGACTCCCGCCGATGTTCACGTCGAAAAGCTCCTTGGACCGAGTTCATGCGAGCCGCGTCCATGGGCTTCTGATGTTGGTGAGCATCCCGCTCACTACTGATATCGGTGTTAGCAGGCACCCCTTGAGTAGGGCGCTGGCACCAATATTGGTAGGAACGAAATGATTCGTTTGGTCCTCAGGATTCCAATAACGTTGATTTACGCCTTTCTACAGTCTGGTTGACATGGTCGGATAGGATTGACGGCGGCGCCGAATCGGGGTTCGCGGTTCGGGCATGGTCGCCCGGCGGGCGATCAGCTCCTCCTCCAGTTCGAAGGCCTTCTGCAGCAGGCGTTGGGCCCGCTTGATCTCCTCGACCGGGATCGGCTGCGAGGTGAGATCGGCTGGTGGCCAGCGCTCGGCCAGCGGCTCTTCGTCACGATCGAGCACGGCCCGGACCTGGACCAGGTGCCGTTCGAAGTCATCAAGGGCCGTCGACCAGTCGGTCATCAGACCACCCCACCGGCAGGCATCGGCTCCTGGCCCTGTTGCAGACGTTGGTGGGCCTCCGACCACGACTCGTGCAGGGGCTTGACGATGCCCAGGCAGCGTTCAATGACGTCGACCGACTTGTTGAGGTTGGCGTCAATCAGCAGACCCAGGAGATGGTCGTAGATCAATCGCAGATCGTTGGCCCCGGGCCAGGCGTCGGCATCGAGCGCCAGGCGCAGCTCGTGGACCAGTTCCTGGGCATTGACCAGAGCCCGGTGGGCCACCTCGATGTGGTTGCCGGGGATGGCGATCACGGCCGCTTCGAGATCACGCTGAAGACGGTCGAACATGGCCAGAAGGAGCTTCTGGGGGGAAGCTCCTGCCATGCCATCGGTTTGGTAGCGGTCGGCCAGGGCCGCCCGTTGCCGTTGAGTCACTAGAATCCTCCGAGCGAAGAGAGCTGGGAAGCGAGGTGGGACGACTGCTGCTGCAGCCGGCCGAGCGTCACTTCCAAATTGGCGTAGGTTCGACGCAGCGTCGACTCCCGCAGTTCGAGCCTGCGGTCCACCGCTTCGATCTGGCGGCCATAGTCAGCGACTCGCCGCTCGCTGGACTCCGCCGCGGTGAACAGCGCACCGTCGCCGGTGGACGATGCCATCTCCGCCGCGGTGATCAACCGATCGAGAACACCGGGCTGGGCTCCTGGGGTCGCCCCGTCGCTGCGGTCGGTGAACAGCGAGGTCACGGCATCAGGATTGTCCTGCAACACCTCAGCGAAGCGGTCCCGGTTGAACGTCAGGGTGCCTTCCCTGGTCAGTTCGATACCGGCGGAACCGGCCGAGGCGATCTCGTTGCCGTCCAACGGGGCGACGATGGCGTTGCGAATCTGATCGGCGACCCGTCGGGCCACCTGGCTGCCCTGGAGTACCGAGCGTCCGCCGCTGGGCTGGTTGCGGGTGCTGTCGGCGATCCGGGTGAGGATCTCGTTGACCTTGTTGACGATCGCCTCGACGTTGTCGGTCACCTTCTCGGTGTCACGCTGGGTTGAGACGGTGACCGGGACGTCGGTGGTGTCGTTGACCGTCACCCCCACCCCGGGCAGCAGGCCCTCGAAGGTGTTGGTCGACGAGCTGATGCTGTAGGGGTTGTCGCCCTGGACCGTGATCTGGGCGTCGGACCCGGCCGACAGGGTGGTGAAGGCCATGGTGCCGTACAGCTCGGGGTCGAGGGTGATGGCCGAGGCGGCTCCGGTCTCATCGGCGGTGAGCTGGAGTCGGTAGCCGCTCCCGGTGTTGACAGCGGCGGCCGAGTAGCCGAGATCGGAGTTGTTGATCGTCGAGACGAGGTCCGAGAGCGTGCCATCACCGGGGGCGGTCTGGGCCACCGCGGCCGTGCCGACGCGCAGTGGACCGGAGATGTCGGCATCGATCGAGCCGGCACCCCCGCTGGCCAGGGTCACGGTGGCGGCCGAGGTGGTATCGGTGATCGTCGTGGGGGTGCCGTTGAGCTCCACGATGCCGTCGACGCCCGTGGCCGTGGCCGCTGCGGTCAGGCCGAGGCCGGCGAGGGCGGTGCCGCCGGTCACGGTGAGTGTGTGGGCGCTGCCCTCCCCTGTTGTCGACAGCTTGATCCGGTTGTCGACGGTGAGCGACGCCGCCGCCAGCTCTGAGGCCTCGGGATCGCCCGCGATCGCCTCGCTCACGGCAGCCGCCAGCTCCGTCTCATCGACGTAGGAGCCATGGGCCAGGGTGATGGAGAAACTGAAACCGTTGACCTGGAAGTCGATGCCGTCGTTGGTGCCGTCGACGGTGATCGGAATGCTCGGGATGCCCGCCCCCTCAACCTCGGCCGGAGCCGAGGCCTGGGTCACGGCCAAGCTGATATCGCCGGCGGCGAAACCGGTACCCGAGACGTTGGAGAGGCCGAGCGCGCTGTAGCCGGAGGCTTGGAAGATGCTGGCTCCAGGCTCGGCGACAACGGTGTCGAGGGATGCGTACTCGGTGCTCGAGTACATCGATGCGGCGCTGGCCAACGAGGTGACCTGGAACGTGACCGAGCCGGTTGAGCCGGCCGAGGTCGCCTGGACCGAAACAGCGTCGTTGTTGGAACTCACCGCTGTGACCGGATCCCAGCCACTGGTAAGGCGCAGATCGGATGCCAGGTTCTTCAACGCCGTGACATCGCTGCGGAGGCCCGACAATTCGGTTCGGGCCGCTTCCTCCTGACTCCTTCTGGTGGACAGCGCCACCTGAGGGCGCCGTTCGATCTGCATCAACTGATTGATGATGGATGTAGTGTCGAGCCCCGTCGAGAGGCCATCGATGAAAGACATGTGATCTCCTAGGACTCGCTACGAGGTGGACAGAAGAAGGGGTGCAGCGTTCGGGCCACGGCCGCGCCATCGGCCGCGGTGCGGTGGAGCTGAGCAGAGCTCACCATCGAACCGCAACCGGTGGCCTGGGCCCGAACGCCGCTACCCATCAGCCGAGAAGCCGGAGGACCGACTGGGGTATGGCGTTGGCCTGACCGAGCATGGCGGTGCCAGCCTGCTGCAGGATCTGGCCCTTGGTGAAGTTCACCATCTCCTCGGCCATGTCGGTGTCACGGATCCGTGACTCCGAAGCCGACAGGTTCTCCGTTGATACCTGGAGGTTCCGAATGGTGGACTCGAACCGGTTCTGGACCGCACCCAACGAACCACGGCTGGTCGACACCGCAGAAATCGCAGCATCAACGGCCTCGATCGAGGCCCTGGCCGTGGTGGCCGTGGTCACGTCGAGGGCAGTGAGGTCGGACCCGCCAAGTGCAGCGGCGTCGAGGGCACCGACGGTCAGGGTGATCTGGTTGCCGGCATCACCTTCCGAGCCGACCTGGAAGTTCAGGGCGGTAGCGGTGAACACCGACGCCCCGCTGAACGTGGTATCAGAGCCAATTCGTCCGATCTCCGAGGCCAGAGCATCGATCTCGGACTTGATGGCCGTCCTGGCCGAAGCATCGTTGGTATCGTTGGCGGCCTGAACCGACAGGTCACGCATGCGACCCAACATGTTGTGAACCTCACCCAAGGCGCCTTCTGCGGTCTGGGCGAAACTGATCCCGTCCTGGGAGTTCCTGGTGGCTTGGCGCAGACCGGAAACCTCAGCCCGCAACTTCTGCGAGATCACCAAGCCGGCAGCATCATCACCGGCCCGGTTGATCCGGAACCCCGAAGACAACTTCTCCAGGCTCTTGCCCAGCGACGTATTCGACATCGTCAGATTCCGTTTGGCGTTCGACGCCATTACATTGTTATTAATTCTCATAAGCCCTCTTATTTCCTTCCCTGTGAGAGCATTGCGACTTCGAATCGATCCTGATCCGAAGCCATCGGGACCCGTCAGTCCCGACATCCACAGGTTCGGTCGGCCTATACGCGATAGTAGCTCTTTGAAGGAATTACTGGCCTGGCCAGCTGCTCAGATCGGCTGTTGGGGAACGATCTTGAGCGGTTGGGGCCAAAGTCGAGCCGACAACGCCAAAGGAGCAGGCCCTGGGGCCTGCTCCTTCTGGTTTCCGTGGACATTCAACCGCTGAGCGGTCGTCTCGGGTTATCAGCTGGCGTTAGCCGAGCAGTCGCAGCACTGATTGGGGTACTGAGTTGGCTTGGCCGAGCATGGCGGTACCGGCCTGCTGGAGGATCTGGCTCTTGGTGAAGTTCACCATCTCCTCAGCCATGTCGGTGTCACGAATCCGTGACTCCGAGGCCGAGAGGTTTTCGGTCGACACCTGCAGGTTCCGAATCGTCGACTCGAACCGGTTCTGGACCGCACCCAACGAACCACGACTGGTCGACACCGCAGAAATCGCAGCATCAACCGCCTCAATCGAGAGCCGAGCGTTGGTGGCGTCGGTCACATCGAGCGCCGTGAGGTCGCTACCACCTATGGCTGCCGCGTCGAGGGCGCCAACGGTCAGGGTGATCTGGTTACCAGCATCACCCTCGGAACCGACCTGGAAGTTCAGGGCGGTAGCGGTGAACACCGATGCCCCACTGAACGTGGTGTCAGTACCAATCCGACCGATCTCCGAAGCCAGAGCATCGATCTCAGCCTTGATAGCCGTCCTGGCCGAAGCATCGTTGGTATCGTTCGCGGCCTGAACCGACAGGTCACGCATCCGACCCAACATGTTGTGAACCTCACCCAACGCCCCTTCAGCGGTCTGAGTGAAACTGATCCCATCCTGGGAGTTCCGAGTGGCCTGACGCAGACCCGAAACCTCAGCCCGCAACTTCTGCGAAATCACCAAACCAGCAGCATCATCACCCGCCCGGTTGATACGAAACCCCGAAGACAACTTCTCCAGGCTCTTACCCAACGACGTATTCGACATCGCCAGATTCCGCTTCGCGTTCGAAGCCATCACATTATTATTGATACGCATAAAACCCGTACGTCCTTCCTAGACAAAGCAACGACTCAATCCATTGAGCCAAACCACCGACCGAAGCCGACCTCCACAGCCTCGACAGGCCACCACCCGCTATAAGCGCCCCCTCGGATTTCTTTCTCACCCTCGATTCTTCCGTGCCCAGGAGCCACACGGTCAAGCTCCCGTCTGAGTCCGGCTCACTGTTGGCCGCCGCCATGCCTGTGTCATGCTCGGACCCATGAGTTCCGACAGGCCGGTCAAGAATGTGCTGTTCATCATGTGTGATCAGCTTCGGTGGGATGCCATCTCCGGCAACGGCCTCGACATCATCGACACCCCCAACATCGATCGACTGGCCGCCCGCGGTGTCCGCTACCAGCGGGCCTTTGTCCAGGGAGCGGTCTGTGGGTCCTCCCGCATGAGCTTCTACACCGGGCGATACGTACTTTCCCACGGCACCCGCTGGAACCGGATCCCACTGGCCATCAACCAAATGACCCTGGGTGACCACCTGCGCCCCCTCGGGGTGCGGACCGTGCTCATTGGCAAAACCCATATGACGGCCGACGTCGAGGCCATGAATCGCCTTGGTCTCGACCCCGACGCCCCCGAGAACCTGTTCCTGGCCCAAGGTGGGTTTGAGGCAACCGAGCGGGACGACGGACTGCACCCCGACCGTCCCGGGGTTCACGATCTCCCCTACAACCGCTTCCTTCGTGACCACGGCTTCGAGGGCGACAACCCTTGGCACAGCGCCGCCAACTCGGTGCGGGACGAACACGGCAACCTGATTTCCGGCTGGTTGCTGCGAGCCTCGCCCTACCCCAGCATCGTGCCCGACGAGTTGTCGGAAACGGCGTACCTGACCGACCGGGCCATCGAGTTCATGCGCTCGGCGGGAGAGACCAGGTGGTGTGCCCACCTGTCGTTCATCAAACCCCACTGGCCCTACGTCGTCTCCGAGCCCTACCACCAGCTGGTCGCCGCTGATGAGATCCCCCCGCCCCGTCGCAGCGAGGCCGAGCTCCACCATCATCATCCGGTGTTGCGGGCGTTTCAGGAGTCGCGCGTCGGGTGGGCCTTTCGCTCCGAACGGGCCCGCAACAGCGTCTACCCCGCCTACCTGGGGTTGGTGAAGCAGATCGACGATCACCTGGGGCGCCTGTTCGACGAGATGGCAACCATGGGGCGGCTCGATGACACCATGATCGTGTTCACCTCCGATCATGGTGACTACCTGGGCGACCATTGGCTCGGCGACAAGGACTGGCTGCACGAAGAGGCGATCCGGGTGCCCATGATCGTGGTCGATCCCCGGGCCGAGGCCTCAGCCACCAGGGGCACCTCATCATCGGATCTGGTGGAGGCGATCGATCTGGTACCCACCTTCATCGAGGCCATGGGGGGAGACCCAGCCGATGGCGAGCCGTGGTTGGAGGGCCACTCGCTGGTCCCTTCATTGCACCAGGGAGCAGAGATCGGTCGCCGAGGTGCGGTGTGCGAGACCGACTACGGCTTCCTGGAGATGTCCGAACGACTGGCCCCAAGCAGTCGGGCCCGGGACCGCAGGGCGACGATGCTACGGACGCAGCGGTACAAGTACATCCTCAGCGAAACCGGACCCAACCTGCTCTATGACCTCGACGAGGACCCCGAGGAGTTCCACGACAGAATCGACGACCCTGGACTGGCCACCGTCCGCTCCGAGCTGCACGAGCAACTCTTCGAGTGGTTCCGGGCCAGAGCCCATGACACCACCTACCGCGATGCCACCATGGCCCGGTTGGCCGCCCCGGGCGGTATGGCCCGGGTGGGCATCCTCATTGGCTACTGGGACGAGGCCGAGTTGGCGGCTGGTGTTGCGGGAGAGCTCTACTGACCGGCCCGGGCTGAAGGCCAACGGCTGACTGGACTCAAGGTGACCGGCCCAAAACCCTGACCACCAGGCCGCAGACAGCCTGGCTGGGAGCCGCCGGTTCATCCGAGGCGCCAGGTCGACCCGTCGACCCGTCGACCCGTCGACCCGTCGACCCGTCGACCCGTCGACCCGTTTAGGGGAGGACGGCGTCGGCAGCGTCGTTGATCCGCCTGATGGCGCCAACGGCGTAGCGGATCGCCTGCTTGGCCATCTCGTCGATGGTGGCGTGGCCAGGACGGTCGGCCATATGGGCCGTGCGACCCCAGTCGGTGTGGGGGATGTTGCTGAGCGTTTCGAACAAACCTCCGGCTTCGGTACCCAGCCGGTTCAGGGTCTCGTCGACGCCGGCCGTAGGCCCGGCCACCACGCTCGGGGGCTGTTCAACACCAATCACAGCGGCCGGGACCTTGGGGAAGTTGCCCTGTTTGGCCAGCTGCAGCGCGGCGTTGACGGTTCCCAGATAGGCGGCCGTCGTCGCAACCTCGTCGAGCAGAGGTACCCCACCCGTGCTCACCACGTTCGCCGATTCGACATCAGCTTCTCGCAGTTGGTTGAACGGCTCGCCAAAGCGCCGTCGAAGCGAGGCGACGGTGGTGGTCGTCTCGGTAGGGGAAAGGTTTGAGAATCGGTCGTCGGTGGTCATCGGGCTCCTGCCATCACGGCTGGTCGGTGATCTGCTGGGTTGATTTTGCTGCCCCTCGGTCGGTTCGGCCAGGGTTGGTGCGCTTCGGGCTGTTTAAGGGCGGGGTTGATTGTCGACGTTGGCCTCGTAGTCGATATGCCACAGGGTCTTGCTGGTTTGGGCGGTGAGGACAACAAAAGCGGCGACGTTGACGCCGAGTACGAGCGGTACACCCCAACTGAGGATGGCCGTCCCGGTGAAGAACACGATCGTGTTGATGGCGATGTAGCCGATCCTGACCTCGGTTGGGCCGAACCCGTAATAGGCGATCTGGAACTGGTTGGTGGCGGCGAAGGACAGGAACGACACCGCCATCGTGGCCGTGGTGACGAGCAACAACAGGTAGAAGAGGAACTTGAGCCAATCGGCCTGGACCAGGAAGGAGTAGGCAATGACCACCGAGCCTGCGAACAGTAGGTCGAGGATGTGGTCCATGAAGAAGCCCCACTTCACCAGACCCTGTTTGCGGTACTTGCCAAGGGACCCGTCGAAGGAATCGGTGAACCACTGGCCGAAGACCATCAGCGAGATGGCGTGCAGCCAGATGCCATCGATGGTGGCCAGCCACCCGGCCGCCACGATGCCTGCGGACCAGACGACGGTGAACAGCGTGAGGTGTTGGGACATGACCCGCCGGGGGATCTTGGGCACTCCCCAATCGATGAGCCTGCGTTCGGCCGGCCCCAGGATCGACTGACCCTTCTTCTTGTCGCCGCCAAAGGCTTCGGTCATGTCTGCACTCCCCCTGTTCCTGGTTCCCCGACCCGAGGGTAGTGACCCAAGCACCCACCGGCTGGTAGGGGTGGTTTACCAGGCCTCAGGCCAGGGTGAAGTCCCGATCGACGGCGAAGGGTGCCAGGTCATGCTCGACGGTGCGGCCGAGAGCCAGGTCGGCGGCGAGACGACCCGAATAGGGCCCCGAGGTGAGGCCAGTCGGGCCATGACCGGTGGCAACAACAACATCGTGGTGGTGGCCCGGAATTCGGCCGATCACGGGCCGAAGGTCCGGTGTCACCGGCCGCAGCCCGACCCGCACCTCCAGCAGTTCGGCGTCGGAGAGTCCGGGGGCCGCTCGCACCGCCTCGTTCAACACGGCCTGCACCCCGGCCACGGTGCTGGTAAGGGCGAACCCCGACCCGTGCTCGCGGGTGGCCCCGACCGCCACCCGACCGTCCGGCCAACTGACCTGGTACTGGTCGGTGAGCAACGACAGCATCGGCCAGCGAGCCGTTGGCCCAAGGGCGGAGGACGGCGCCAGGTGAATGATCTGGCCTCGCTGCGGTTGCACCGGGATCGTCACCCCCAGCTCCTGTTCGAACTGCGTGGACCAGGCGCCGCCGGCGA
>Ga0316187_10001819_pt1 | contig 18670 bp, 11 predicted proteins | sample CroRivburrow1_MG_FD_204927 | JGI IMG/M metagenome (GOLD analysis project Ga0316187, IMG submission 204927) | Coastal sediment microbial communities from Maine, United States - Cross River worm burrow 1 | ecosystem: Environmental > Aquatic > Marine > Coastal > Sediment | place: USA: Maine...
TGAGTGAGTGCGTCTTTTTCGGCTCATTTCCTGTGTTCCTCATGTTTAAATGAATTAAGAATTTAAAAAGATTTCACTTAAATTCACCTTAAAGATGTCTTAAGGATGGGGTCCACTTCTTTGCCTTATCTTGTGTTCGCTATACGCGCTTTGGCTCAGAGGAAAAAGTAGCCGCCCCAAAAGTAGAAATTTGGGGCGGCCTTCTGTTTATGCGAGCCTAGAAGGGCTTCGTGATAGCAAGGAAAGTTGCTGCGAAACCAAGAAAAAGGCTAAACCAAAGAAATGTTTGAGCCATGGCAGGCTTCTTCTTGATTAAGCTTAACAAGGCGCCGACAGTTAACCAGATTACTATTTTCAAGGTAATCCATCCATTGTCGGCCATATTCAGACCCAGTTTTGCCATCAGGCCAAAGCCTGCAATCAGAGCGATGAGCAGGCCGACGCCGTGCAAGGCGCTGAATAGCTTTTTCAAACCGGGGGATCCTTCTTTTGAGCTGACTATAGCTATCATTCCGCCAATGGACGTAAAAATTATGATGACAGACAGAATGTGCAGAATTTTGTATAGGTGTTCAGACATGTTTTCTCCTTTTTTCCATGATCAAACCAACTAATTAACGGGTATTTTTATTTTTGTTGTTTTTCGATTTTTGCCCAGGAATCTCGCAGCGCGACAGTGCGATTAAAGATCAACGTATCCGATTTTTCATCGACGCAGAAATAGCCTTGTCGTTCAAACTGGTATGGTTGGCCTGGTTTTGCCTCGCGTAAGCTGGGTTCAACCTTACAGTTCGTCAGCGTTTCAATGGAATCAGGATTCAGGCAATCGATGAAATTTTCTTCAGCGGCCGGGTTTTTCACATTGAAAAGTCTGTCATAAAGCCTGACTTCCGCATCAATCGCATGGTCTGCCGAAACCCAGTGCAAGGTTCCTTTTACCCTGCGGCCATCAGGCGAAGAGCCGCCTCGGCTTTCCGGATCGTAGGTGCAAATCAACTCGATAACCTCTCCGTTTTCATCTTTGATGACATCTGTGCAAGTAATGAAATAGGCATAGCGCAAACGCACTTCGCGACCCGGACTAAGTCGGAAAAATTTTTTCGGAGGGTCTTCCATAAAATCATCGCGTTCGATAAAAAGGGTTCTTGAAAACGGCGTTTTGCGAGTTCCGGCTTGTTCATCCTCTGGGTTATTGACTGCGTCAAGTTCTTCAACTTCATGCTCAGGATAATTTTTAATGGTTACTTTTAGAGGTCGCAATATGCCCATTACGCGGTTGGCTGCCTTGTTGAGATGTTCGCGAACGCTATGCTCAAGCAGGGCTACATCAACCATGCTTTCACGTTTGGCAACACCGATTAGCTCGCAAAAATTTCGGATGGACTCTGGCGTATACCCTCTGCGACGCAGGCCGGCGAGGCTTGGCATTCTCGGATCGTCCCAGCCTGAAACATGACCCTCGGAGACCAACTGTAGAAGTTTTCGTTTGCTGGTGACGGTGTAGCTCAGGTTCAGCCGGGCAAATTCGATCTGCTGCGGGTGGTGAATATTTAAGTTGTCCAGAAACCAGTCATAAAGAGGTCGATGATCCTCAAATTCCAGCGTGCAAACAGAATGCGTAATGCCTTCGATTGAATCTGACTGTCCATGCGCCCAGTCGTACATCGGGTAGATGGGCCATTGGTCGCCTGTTCGGGGATGCGGCTCATGCAAGATGCGATACATGACGGGATCTCGCATATTCAGGTTTGGTGATTTCATGTCAATTTTCGCCCGCAGCACCTTTTCTCCATTTTTAAATTCACCAGCTCGCATTCTGGCAAACAGATCAAGATTTTCCGCCACAGTGCGGTTGCGGTGCGGACTTTCTTTGCCGGGCTCTTTTAATGCGCCCCGGTACTCTCTGATTTCGTCAGCATTGAGATCGTCGACGTATGCATTGCATGCTTTGATAAGCTGAGTGGCGTAGTCGAATAATTGCTCGAAATAGTCGGAAGCGTAAAGTTCCGATTCCCCCCAGCTGAAACCAAGCCAACTCACATCCTGCTTGATTGAATCGATATAAAGTTGTTCTTCTTTCGTTGGGTTGGTGTCATCAAACCGGAGATTGCATTTGCCGTTATACATCCGGGTCAGGCCAAAGTTAAGGCATATTGATTTGGCGTGGCCAATATGCAAATAGCCGTTTGGTTCCGGCGGGAACCTGGTTATGACTGCGCCTTTATTTTTACCGTTCCGAAGATCTTCGTCAATGATGTTTTTTATAAAGTTCGGCGTCGGGTTTGTTTCTGCTGACATGGCTGTTGCCCCTTGGTTAGAAACCACTTCATGCTTTGAATGAATAAGTTGAAAGAATAATGCTTTTAATTGAAAATCTCAATACAATAGCTATAATAATTTTACTCAAGTTCGACGTGAGATGAAAAAAATGACAATTCACCGGTGTTCGTCAATTTTGGGAAAAACAAGCCTGCCTTGAGGCCATATTCGGATTTGAAGGGAGCGGACTCTAAATCGTTTCAGTGCGCGTATATGGCGTGTTCAACCAGGAGACGCGCTTGCACTGTCAAGAGATTTTATTTTTCTAATCGGATGGATTAGCCTGACTGTTCCCGGTTGCTTTTTTAGGTGATCTGGTCTACCTTTATATCTTGTTCAACCAATAAGTGAAACATGAAACTTATGAGAGGAAATACGTTTGAAAATAGCAGTTTCTGCTGATTTACATCTAACTTCTCGTGAAAAAAATCCCGAACGTTTTCATGCCTTGGAAAACATTTTACGTCAAATGATGGATGAAAATATCGGGCGAATCATTTTGGCGGGTGATACATTTGATGACTCCAGCCGTAATTACGCCGAATTTGAGGATGTGTGCAGACAACATCCCGATTTGCAATTTACAGTTCTCCCCGGCAATCACGATATCGGGTTGAGCCCGTCAGCGGTAAGCGCCACAAATCTCGATGTTGTAAACGAAATCCAACTGATCAAATTTGACGAATTTCAGAAAACGTTGTTATTGCTGCCTTACGTCAAAAATAAGACCATGGGTGAATTAATAGCCGCACAAAAGGAAAAACTTACCGCTAATAAATGGATTTTGATCAGTCATGGCGACTGGACGGATGGTTTGCATGAGCCGAATCCGTTTGAACCGGGCGTCTATATGCCATTGACCAGAATTGATATTCATAATTATCAACCGCTTTTGGCGCTTCTGGGGCATATTCATAAGCCGCTTGACAGTGAGCTGGTGCATTATATCGGTTCGCCTTGCGGACTTGATATTCGTGAAACCGGCCAGCGACGATTTCTTGTTTTGGATGTTGACTCCGGGCGTTTTGAAGAACGATGGATAAACACCGATTTTATCTTTTTTAAGGAAGAATTGCTCATTCTTCCAGTAGAAGATATTGCTGGTTTTTTAGAAAATGAAATCGAACAACGAATAGCCGGATGGGGTGTGAACGATAGTGATTTTGATAAAGTGCGAGTGCAAGTTACGGTAAAGGGTTATTGCGCTGATGTAGCGCTGGCGCGCAAGGCAGTCATGGAAGGCTTTGAGAAATTTACTTTTTATAAAGATATTGAACCGGATCTGTCTGAAGTTTTTCTGGCAGATGATCTGAATTTGAGAGAAATTGCCCTGCGAGCAAATCAGAAGATTGCTGAGCTTGAGTTGCGTTCTCAAGCAGGAATGCCATCCAAAGAAGCAATCGTTTTGCAAGCTTTGCACACAATCTATGGAAGTTGAAAGAGCATGAGCGCGCGTTCCATTCATATCAAAGATATCAACCTGCAAAATGTTGGGCCGCTCAATCGTTTTTCCGCTGAATTTAAAAGAATAAACCTGATTTATGGTCACAATGAGCGCGGAAAAACTTTTTTGGTTGAATTTATTGTTCAATCGTTGTTTCGAAGTGGTAGAAACTGGCGACTTCGAAAAAATGCTGGCAGTGGAAAGGTGCGGCTCGCCGGAATTGATCCTGAACGCCTTGTGGTATTTTCGCCATCTTCCGGGTGGAAATTAGAGAGCTTTTTTGAAGAACAACAGGCCGGACTTCCAACAGATTTTTCGAAACTGCTTGTCGTAAAAGGAGCCGAAGTAGGCTTAACGCAGGCGCAGGGCGGCATTGATAAAAATATCTTGCGAAACCTGCTGTCAAATAAGGGGGTTTTAGATGTCATGCAAGAGCGAATTTCAAAAACCTTGCGTGAAACTTCGTTTTCCGATGGGCGCCTGTCAGGCCCGAATCGCGGCGAGGTAAGTGGCAAACAGCAATTGGAGAGCAGACTGCAAAAGATTGAAACCTTGTTACAGCGGATCGACCAGGAGTATTCCGGAGGCTTGCGGTATACGCTTGAGGGCGAGCGTAAAGCCCTGAATGAAAAAGCCGACCGATTGTTACAGGCAAAACGCTATCTTGCTTACAAGGTCAACCAGAAGGCGCAGGTCTTGAAGTTAAGCAATGAAAAGGTGTCATTGGAAGACGCTCTCAAGTTAACCAGTGAGCTCACGCACTTCAGGAAAGAGGCGACTCAGTATAAGCTTAAGCAAACCAGACAGCTGCAAGCCGCTGAGAAATCCAGAGAATATACATGGCTAATAAATGCCCGGGGAGCTTATCAGGCTTACCTCGACCAGGAAGTTGCAACGCCGCCCAAATTGTGGTTAATTGCAGCAATTGTTTTTGCATTGAGCGCTGCGATCTTAATATTTATGGATGCGCCGCTCTATGTTTTAGGTTCAATTGTAATGGCTGCCGGATGCGTCGCATATTATGTCGTTCAACTTTATAGCTGCGCGATATCCGTCATCGAAAACAATGAGATGGAAGAGTTGCGGCAAGAGTTTGAGAGAAAGTTTGCAACGTCGCTAAACGGCTTGCACGATATATCGACTCAATTGGAATTCATAGCGGAAGATCATAATCGCGCGCAGGTTTGGGCAAAGGAGTTAAACATTGACCTCGGGCAACTCAACACAGGCAAGCTAAAAATAGCTGAACAAATTTATCGGTTTTCCGGCAAGCGTATTGAACGAGCCGATTGGGGGCGATTTGTCGGCGAGTTGGAGGAAAGCGCTCGCTTGCGCGATTCAGAATTACGCAAGAATGAACTGTTCCTGGCTCAATTAGACGTTGACGCTTCAGACTTTCAGCTTGAAGAGCCTGGCCTGGCCTATTCAAAAAGGAACATGGAAAATGTAGCGCTTGAGCTAAAACAAAATGAGAAAAAACTGAGTGACCTGAATCAAAACCTGAGCAGCCTCAAACAGATGATTTGTCAGGAAACCAACGATGATATTTCCGAGCCCTGGGAAAGTGTGATTGCAAATTTGCGCAATCTTTACAATGATGTGGTTGAACAGCTTCAGCAAAAGACAGCCGAAATATTGGGTAAACTTGCCGTCAATCAGGTCATTGAGGCGTTGCGGCTGGATGAGGAAAGCAAGATCATCAGCGGCCTGAAATCACCGTTTATTCAGGAGCCGGTTTACCAATTAACCAATCGATATAATCATGTTGAACTCGAAGCTGAACGTTTGATTGTTTCGGATAAATTCAGCAGTTTTGACCTGGAAAATTTGAGTTCCGGGGCGCAGGAACAAGTGTTGCTTGGCCTCCGCATTGGCTTTGCAACTAAAATGATGCAACGTGATTGCATGTTTTTGATTCTGGATGACGCCTTTCAGTATTCGGATTGGTTGCGCCGCAAATTGCTGGTTGACAAAGCCTTTGAATTGGCTGAAAAGGGATGGCAAATTCTCTATTTTACAATGGATGATAATATTCAAACGCTTTTCGATCAGCAAGGGGAGAAAATTGGCGACGATTATCTGACGATTAACTTAAATCGGAAACAAGATGGCCAGCCAATCAATTAAGCGCTTTAAATTATAAACAATGCCAAGCAGGGTGAAGTTGAAACGATCTTTATTGTTTTATTTTAATAGGTTTAGATTGCGTTTTTTTCTGGGAATAGTAAGAGGAATCAGGCTTAAGTAATAAGTGAGACTTGAATGTTTTATAAAACAAGTCCCGGTGAGTTGTTTAGCATGATGTCGTATCGGTTCACCGGGACTTGTTCTTTTAGGAACCACTCACCATATTTAGTGTCGGATGTATTTCTGGAAATCTTTAAACGTATCTGTCAGAAATATTTTTTAGAAGCGATTTTGTTTCCAAGTTGCATCGTTTTATAAGTTTTTGCCAGTCATTGCCTTTATAAATGTCGGAATTTAAATAAGAGAGATAGTTTTCTTGTGGCAGTCCAAAATTTGCCGGAAAATAAATTCATTTGTATTGAAATGTATTTTCTTTTTATTTAGCCCTGACCTGAGAGTTCTCAAAGCGGGTGAAAGGCTCGGCAACGTTCGTTGAATCCAACTCAAACATCGTTTCATAGATACGGTAGTCCGGTTGGCGATGACTATTTTTGGCATAGAAACTTGCGTTTGGCAAAAGTTCATTCAAATCAAAGGAAATACAGGTGAAAGTAGATTCAGATCTCCAGGCGATTCAGGAAGTGCGTAACCTCTGCCGCGCTGGCAATTCGGCGCAAGAGATTTATGCCAACTTTACCCAGGATGAAGTCGACAAGGTTGCGGTTGCGGTTGCGGAAGCAGGTTTTCGGCATTCAGAGGAGCTGGCCAAAATGGCGGTGCGGGAGACCGGCTATGGCAATGTCGCAGATAAAATCAAAAAAAATCAATTTGCGGCAAGAAATGTATTTGAATCGATTCGAGACTTGCGCACGGTTGGTATAATAAATGAAGATCGCAAGAAAAAGATATTGGAAATTGCTTACCCGATGGGTGTTGTTGTGGCGATTATTCCAACAACCAATCCGACTTCAACCACCATTTTTAAAACATTGATTTCGTTGAAAACCGGCAATGCCATACTGATATCTCCACATCCACGCGCAAGTAAATGTATTCGACAAACCGCCAATATTTTAATCGATGCGGCAATTCGCGCTGGCGCCCCTGAAGGTTTGATCGGTGTCATTACAAAGGCGACGCTGCAATCAACTCAGGAACTTATGCGTTGTTCAGATACGGCAGTCATTCTTGCCACCGGCGGCTCTGGTTTGGTGCGGGCGGCTTACAGCGCCGGAAAACCTGCTTATGGTGTCGGGCCGGGCAATGTGCCGGTGTATGTCTCCCGCTGCGCGAATATTAAAAAAGCAGCAAGTGATATTGTTTCCGGTAAAACGTTTGATAACAGCACATTATGCTCATCTGAGCAAGCGATTATTGTCGATGAACCTATTGTTTCCCGAATGAAGGAAGCGCTAATCAACGAAGGCTGCTACTTTATGCAGGCGGAGGAGAGCAAAGCATTAGCGAAAACAATATTGGCTCCAACTGGATATGTCACACCTGAAATGGTCGGCAAATCAGCCCAATTCCTTGCCGAAAAAGCGGGAATACAGATCCCGGACAAAGCGCGTGTTTTAGTAACCGAGCTGCAAGGGGTCGGCAAAATGTATCCGTTTTCTGCGGAGAAGCTTTGCCCGACGCTTGCTTTTTATCGAGTGAATGGGCCAGAAGAGGGAATCCGGCGCAGTGTCGAAATTCTGCAATATGGCGGCATGGGACACACGGCTGCGATTCATTGTAAAGATGACGAGCTTATTCGCAGGTTTAGCCTTGCGGCGCCTGCGTCGCGGATAATCGTAAATTCGCCTTCGTCAATGGGCGCGGTCGGTTACACCAATTCACTCGTGCCATCATTCACGCTTGGCTGCGGCAGCTACGGCCGCAACATCACAGCGGACAACCTTACCGCCAGCCACCTGATGAATATCAAACGGGTGGCTTATGAAACGAAACCATTGGCTGCCGCAAGGAATAATAATGGCTGGAAGCCAAATGTCAAACATGATTGGCGCAATGTCGATGCTCCTTATTCAAAAGCGCTTTCATCTGATCTCAGCCGCAAAAGCAAATCTCAGCCTCAGCCTGCCGATGAAACCGCGATGCCGAGCAAGGAAGTCCGTTATGGCTCTTCCGGTATGACAGAAGCGGAAGTCGATCGGGTCATTACAACCTTTTTAGCGCAAAAATAACGTCTGGATTGACAATGAAAAAGAAACCCATCCCCGTCGGCATTTCGAATCGTCATTTGCATATTGCAACGCCTCACTTCGAAACCCTTTTTGGCAAAGGACATCCGATGGGTGTTTATCGTAATATTTCGCAAAAAGGTCAATTTGCCGCCAATGAAACGGTTGCGGCCATTGGCCCGAAGGGGAGAATAGAACGAATCCGTATTGTCGGACCGGCGCGCGGTCAAACACAATTAGAAATTTCGCGTTCAGATGCATTTCGTCTTGGCATTGACCCGCCGGTGCGCTATTCCGGTGATTTGCAGAATACGCCTGGCGTGAAGTTGGTTGGCCCGGTTGGCGAGGTGGATTTACAGGAAGGTGTTATTGTGCCGCAGCGGCATATTCACATCGATCCACGCGGCGCGGCTGAATTTGGCGTGCGCGATCGTGAACGTGTGTTTGTTGCGCCGTTGGAAAAAAATCCGATTTCTCTGAACAGTGAAGCGCGTTCGATTATTTTTGGCAATGTTCTGATTCGCGTCGATGATACATTTGTTCTCGATTTTCATGTCGATGCGGACGAGGCGAATGCCGCTGGCTTGAAAAGTGGCGATCATGTCTTCCTGATCAAAAAGGACAAGCAATCGCAGCCCGTGCAAAATAAACGTCTGATTACTGAAAATGATGTGCGTCAGGCAATGCTGAGAGGACGTAAAATTACGCCGCCGCCCGGTGCAATTGTGACGCCCGCCGCCCTCGACCTGGCAAAAGCGCATGATGTTTTTGAAGAATAAGTCGCAGTAAAAGAGTCTCTTTATAAAAAAAGCCGCTATCTGTTTTCAGATAGCGGCTTTTTTTTATTCAATGGTTTGGTGTTTTTTAATTTGTTATTCCTTGGGGTAGAGCGCAAAGTGCGCATAGTTTTTCATGTTGAAATATATTTGCGCCGCCTCTTGCACATCCCGTGTCGAAAGTTTGTCCACCATTTTTATGTAATTTGAAATTTCGGCTGGATTGCTTTTTTGGAAGTAAGACGCTCGCAAGGCATTAAGCCAAAAGTGATTTTCCTTTACAGCTATCTCATGTGCGCGGCGTTGGCCTTGCTTTACTTTCGTGATATACTCTTTCGTTAACCCAAACTCTTTTAAGCTGTCAATTTGGCTAAAAACAGCGTCGCTCAATTCTTTAACACGATTTGGAGCACAGCCAAAACTAATCCCGATGTTATACTCTTCGGTGGGATAAAGCGTAGTGGAGGAGGTAACTCTTACGCCATAAGTTCCGCTTCGGTCTTCCCGTAAAACTTCCTGCAGGCGAATTTTTAACGCCTCTGCCATTGAAGAAAGATTGAAACGGTTCTTTTTGTTCCATCTAAACAACCCTGAAAAAATGATGTTCACCTGGCTTTTGGGTTCCAGACCCTGTTTTACTGTTTTGTGAACAACGCCCTTTGGTCGACGAATGCCAACATCGCGCCACTTTTCATTTCGATTCAATGCAGGCAAACCGCCAAGGTATTTTTCAACCAATGGCTTCATATTGTTTAAGCTGAACGTTCCAATAAAAAAGAAAGTAAAATCACTGGCGTCAGCAAATCGATCCTGATAAATTCTGAACGATTTTTTGAGGTTCATTTCATTGAGCAGTTCCAACGACCATGGTCGCGTCCGGTGATGATAATCGGACATGGTTGCCTGAAGGGTGTCACTGTAAGTGGCATTGGGGTTTGCATGACGGTTCCGTATAAATTCAGTAATCCGTTTTTTGAAAGATTTATAAGCGGTCTCATCCATTCGGGGAGATGTGAAATAGAGATAAATTAACTCCATTGCTTTTTCAATGTCTTGCGGCGCCGCGTTTCCGGAGAGTCCCTCTTCCAATTCATTGATATACGGCGTAACGTTTATCAGTTTTCCGGCGAGTTTTTTTTGCAGAGCTATCTGGTTAAAGTCACCCAAACCGCCCTGACGGATAATTGAGGCTGAGGTTGAGGCGGCGATGAAGTTTTCATCGGAAACCAGTGAATGGCCGCCCGGACTATAGGATGTAAATAGAATCTCGTCATTTTTGAAGTCAGTAGGCTTTAGAACCACCTTGACGCCATTAGACAACTCCCACTCAGTGACGCTAATTTCGGGAATTGTATTCTCCTTGATAATGCGACCTGGCTTCGGCGAATGCTGAAGTAAAGGAAGTTCTGACACTTCATCTTTAAAAGCGGCCAGGTTTGTATTATTCACAGTTTCGAATACCTGCAATAATTCCTTTTTATCGGGCAGCGTCATTCCCGTTTTGTCAGGCGCGCTCAGAGCAATGACCCGATTGCTGTCTCTTATCCATTGTCTGGCTAAATTGTTCACTTCGTCCAGTTTGATTTTCGGCAAGAGTTTTTGTTGTGTTTTATACTCAAATTCGATTCCCGGTAAAGACTCTCCTGTGAAGAAGTTGCGGATATATTCAGACGCATAGAGTTGCGATTCGGTCTTATCTCTTTCCTTATAGCCTTGTTCCATGGCTCGCAACATTTCTACTTTTGCGCGGTCGAATTCTGTGACTGTAAAACCGTGGTCGCGAACACGTTTTGCCTCGCTCAGAATTGCGTTGAGTCCGGGCAAAATTGCATCTTCTTGCACAGCCGCTCCAAGAATATAGAAATCTTTGGTGCGAACGACATTGCCCTGAGCAGAAAATCCGGTTAGAAAAGGTGGATCTTCCTGTTGCAGAAGCTCCTGTAAACGTTTGTTTAACATATTGTTGTACAAGTTTGCCAGAAGCATTTTTCGATAAGCGACCAGCGTGCCATTTTCAGGCGCTCCCTGCTTGTAATAGACAACCACTTGCGTGTTGGTTGCCTCCAAATCCGATGCAATGGTGACCAGCGTTTCTTTATGGTCGGGCAATGTGTAGGTTTCACGTTTGCGACCCGTTTCCTGAGGTGCGGGTATTTTAGAAAATTGCTCCTTGATTTTGTTTTCCATCCACCCCTTATCAAAGTCTCCAATGGCGACAACAGCCATTAAGTCAGGGCGATACCAATCTTCATAAAAACGTTTAATAACATCGTGGGGAGCTGTCCTGATGGTTTCCGGCGTTCCGATGGGCAAGCGTTTTGCGTAGCGTGAATTATGAAAAATGACTGGGAATTGCTTATCCTGAATTCGAGCCTGCGCTCCGCGTCCAATACGCCATTCTTCAAGCACAACCCCGCGCTCTTTGTCGATTTCTTCTTCTTCGAAGGCAATATTTTGCGCCCATTCGCCAAGAATGACCAGGCCGGTTTCAAGATCAGAGAGATTGTCGGTCGGAAGTTGCAACATGTAGACTGTCTCGTCAAAGCTGGTGTATGCATTGATGTCAGGGCCAAACCGCATGCCGATTGATTCCAGGAAATCAACGATTTCGTGCTTTGCAAAGTTTTTCGTGCCGTTGAAAGCAAGATGTTCAACAAAATGTGCAAGACCTGATTGATCGTCATCTTCAAGAATGGAGCCCACATTTACAGCGAGTCGTAATTCAGCTCGATTTTCAGGCTTTTTATTTTCCCGGATATAATAAGTTAAACCGTTGGAGAGTTTACCGATGGTAATTTGGGGATCAAGGGGAAGGGGCGCATTGGGTTTTGGCTGTTGTTGTTGAGCAAATGCCGAGATGGACATTAGCCCCCCCAACAAGGAGCCGATAATTAGATTTTTAAGCATTGTATTTTCCTATGTCTGTAAGAGATTTTCCTGAATGTTTTTGAGTGTCATTTTGCATCTTTGAACAGGCTGCTTTTCGAATAATTCGTTGCCGTTACAAAATTAGGCGGCTATCCGTGTGAGTCACTCTTTAATTATTTGCAGTTTCCCAGAAACAACAATTGTATTTGATTCATGCGTCAGACAGATAAAAGGTCTTTGTGATATCATTTGCTACGCGATGTCGCTGAATTCGTTGCAGAGCACGATAGAATCAATAAGTGAACGAAGGGGGAGCTTCATTTAAAAAAATATCGAAAACCCAAAGCTGCGTCTATTTTAAATTTAGTGCTTGGAATCAATTCCAACACCGGAGCAAGTTCAAAAAAGGCTCCGAGTTGGCTATTATGAAGGTGATAGTTAAGGCCTACGGGAAATCTGGCGCCAAGGGATGATTTTTTGTCGGAAAAGCGGAGTCTGTAGCCAGCGCCATAATAGAGTGGCATTTCACCGGAAGGGACTTCAATTAAGTCATATTTATGACTGACCATATCTCCGTGAAATACAAAGGAGTGATTGCCTTCAAAAGACCAGGCCGCAGAAAAATCGACTGCTTTGGTTTCAGTGAGCCATTTCTTAGCGGTAATTCCGGTGGGTTCACCGATTATGATGCCCAATCCGAAACCATCATCCTGCGCCGAGCTGGTTGAGATTAAAAAAAGTAAGATTGCAACCGATAAAGTTGTCGATTTCCATGGTAGCATTGTCGTCCCTGCCTCCGATGTTTTGCCCTTGCAAATGGGATTTATATTTTTAAATTTACACGCTTTAAAAAACGGCAATATAGAGCCTTACGCAGTAATATTCAATAAAAATCAGACATAGATATCTCAGGAGTGATAATAAAGATGAGCGGTGATTACAATTTTAAGGCCATTGAGGAAAAATGGCGCGACTTTTGGTTTGAAAACAGGTTCTTTGAGCCAGACATTGAAACCGACGCCCATAAAATGTATTACCTCAACATGTTTCCTTATCCTTCCGGGGAAATGCATGTCGGACATGGTCGGAATTGGCTGATTGGCGATGCGTATTGCCGCTATCTTTTGATGAATGGCTACAACGTGTTGTCTCCTATGGGCTATGATGCGTTTGGCTTACCTGCTGAGAATGCCGCCATAGATCGAGGAATCCATCCTAAAATGTGGACTCTTAAAAATATAGAGACCTTTCGGCGGCAGTTTAAACAGTGGGGAATTGTCTTTGACTGGCGGAGAGAACTGGCGACCTGCGATCCTAAATATTATAAATGGAATCAGTGGCTTTTTATCGAGCTTTACAAAAAAGGATTAGCCTATCGAAAAGCGTCGCAGGTAAATTGGTGCCCTGATTGTGAAACAGTGTTGGCCAATGAACAGGTTGTTGATAGTGAATGCGAGAGATGCGGCTCCGAAGTCACAAAAAAAAATCTGACACAATGGTTTTTTAAAATTACTGAATATGCTCAGGAATTATTAGATGATCTGGCAAAGCTGAATGACTGGCCTGAACGTGTAAAGACCATGCAGGCCAACTGGATTGGCCGCAGTGAAGGGGCGAGTGTGAAGTTTGAGGTGGCTGATCGCCAGGAAAACATCGAGGTCTATACAACGCGTCCGGATACGCTTTACGGCGCCACGTTTATGGTCATGGCTCCCGAGCACCCGTTGGTTCAAAAGCTGACTGCGGCTGAATGCGCGACCGAAGTTGAGGCATACATCAAAGCCGTCAGCGTGGAAAGTGATGTTGAACGGCAACGAACCGAGCGTGAGAAAACGGGAAAATTTATTGGCGCATACGCAATTAACCCGCTTAACAATAAAAAAATACCAATCTGGATTGCTGATTATGTTCTACTGGGTTATGGCTCCGGCGCAATCATGGCTGTTCCTGCGCACGACACCCGCGATTTTGAGTTTGCCAAAAAATTCAACTTGGAAATCGCGCCTGTCATCAAGCCGCATGGGGAAGATATTGACGGCGCAACCATGGAAGCCGCCTATTCGGATGATGGTGTAATAATTCATTCAGATAGCTTTAACGGCTTGCCGACAGGCAAAGAAACCATCAGCAAGTTTATCGATTTTTTGCAGGAAAAAGGCATTGGCAAGGGTGAAATAAATTTTCGTTTACGTGACTGGCTTATATCTCGGCAGCGCTATTGGGGAACGCCAATACCCATGATTCATTGCGACAAATGCGGAATCGTGCCAACGCCACAATCTGATTTGCCTGTTTTGCTGCCTGAAGTGGCGTTTCTGGGTAAGAAAGGCTTGGCGGAAATTGAAACGTTTCAAGATGTCGCCTGCCCAACCTGCAATGGCGCAGCAAAACGAGATACAGACACCATGGATACATTTGTCGATTCGTCCTGGTACTATTTACGCTACATCTCCTCACAAAATCAGGATAAAATATTTGATTCAGAGGCGGTGAATCGCTGGTTGCCAGTCGATCAGTATGTTGGTGGAATTGAGCATGCAATTTTACATTTGCTTTATGCGCGATTCATTACAAAAGCGATTCGGGATCTGGGTTTGATAAATTTCAGCGAACCTTTTACCAAACTATTTACACAGGGCATGATCACACATCAAGCCTATCGCTGCAAGGAACACGGCTGGATTTCACCGGACGAGGTGGGAGGGAGCCAACTTTGTCCTAAATGTGGTGAAAAACTTTTCAGTGAGCTCGCTAAAATGAGCAAGTCAAAGAAAAATGTGGTTGCTCCCACTGAAATCATTGAAAAGTATGGCACAGATACAGAACGGCTTTATACGCTTTTCATGGGGCCGCCTGAAAAAGAGATCGAATGGAATGATGAAGGCGTGCGCGGCGGTTATCGTTTCCTGAAACGCGTATGGTCTTTTGTTCAAAAGCATAACGCCGCGCTGGTAAACGCAGAAATTGGTGTAATAAAGCTGGATGATTTAGATAAACGTGACAAGCAGCTTTGGCGCGTGGTCAACGAAAAAATTGATTCGGTTACACGCGATTTTTTGAAATTTCATTTCAACACTGCCGTTGCAGCCAGCATGGAGTTGAGCAATGAACTTGGCGATTATAGCAATTCATGCGCAACGGGCGGGCAGGCGTTTAACGCTCCGCTGGTTAAGCAGGCCGTCGAAACTCTGATTTTATTGCTTTCACCGATTACGCCTTTTGTGACTGAAGAATTGTGGCGTCAGATAGGTCATAGTTCAGCAATACTCAAGGAAAAATGGCCAACTGTTGACCCGGCTGCATTGAAAAAAGATGAGGTAACCGTTGTCGTTCAGGTTAACGGAAAGGTGCGTTTGCAAATGTCTTTGGCCGCAAATTTGGCCAGCGACAAAGCCGTCTTGGAACAGGAAGCAGTAGCCAGGATCAAGTCAAAAATAAATGGGCGACCCATTCGTAAGGTAATTGTGATTCCCGGCAAATTAGTCAATTTAGTTGTCCCCAACTGAGCAAATTCCTTCAGGATAAAAGCCAGGTATTGTTTTTGTAGTCTTCGGCTCCGCGCCTGTTTTTCAGGCGCGGACATGGCGTAAAGTCAATTGTTTTTACCGGGTAACGGTCACGACAAGTAAAATCCCCAAACGAAAAGTTCTGCATCCTGTAACGCAAGGAACACGAACGGGCACTTGGGTTACTGGATGCTTGCGCCGATTTCGCGCCTCACTTTTTCAAAGAAGGTTTGATTTTGAGATTGTTCAACGCATAACCAGTATCACAAAATTTAAAAAAATGCGCCTGATTAGTGGTCGCTTTGAATAACAAATATTGTTTTTTATCTATAAATATGTTTAACTGAGTCCTCGAAAAAGGTGGTCAATGAAATCGAAGTATTCATCGAATATATATGACGAGTTCTTCAGGAGATGTTTTAGTGAAAGAGAAATGTGACTTCGCGCTCTGCGAAGAATACGCCATTTTTTCATAGACTGAATTTGTACTTAAACCTGCCGATCCTTGCCCGCCGCAATTAATTCCATCATGTATCATTTTTTCAAAGAAGGGAGTGTATGAATCCATGCAACTGTTTCAGCTATTTCTGTTTAAAGGGAAGATAAAAACGGTGAAGCTTCAACCAGACCCTATATTTCGTTTATTGCAAGGCGTCTGTTCTCTCATTCTATTTTTGCTTCCAACTGTGTTGTCAGGACAGCCATCTGTTCCTGTTTACAATGCGCAAGAGGAAATTGTGGTGACCGCTTCCCGTCTCCCTTTGACGCTTCCGGAAGTGAGTCGCAGCGTGCTGATTCTCGATAGGGCAACCATCGCCAATGCGCCGGTTGCCAATCTGACTGATTTGCTTGAATACGCAGCGGGCGTCGACATTCGGCAACAAGGCGTGGATGGCATGCAGGCCGATGTCAGCATTCGCGGCGCCTCTTTTGAACAGACACTGGTTTTGATCAACGGCGTCAAGGTGAGCGACCCACAGACCGGCCATCATAATCTGCATTTACCAGTTGAACTTGAAGATGTGAAAAAGATCGAAATACTTAAAGGTCAGGGTTCACGTTTGTATGGGCCAAATGCATTTGGCGGGGTCATAAATATTATCACGCGCAACACTCGGCAAAAGCAAGTGAACTTGCGTGGTGAAATTGGCGCAAATAATTTATACGGGGCGGTTTTTTCTGCTTCTGCGCCCATTGGCCAGAGCGAGCATCGTGTTTCTCTGAGCACAAAAAAATCGGATGGTTACCGTGAAAATACGGATTTTGAGAACTATATTGCCTCTCTGCAATCAACCTTGCGCTTTGCCGGGCATGAAGCGTCTTTTCTGGCCGGACACACCGATAAAGCATTTGGCGCAAATAGTTTTTACGGCTCAGCCGCAACCCGGCAGTGGGAGCAAACTCAAACAACTTTTCTGCAGACCGGTCTGAAAGTTAGAAGCGGCAATAGCGTCGTGGCGCAACCTGTTATTCACTGGCGACGCAATAAAGACCATTATCTTCTTGATCGGGAGAACCCTGAAAGGTATGAAAATTTTCACACGACCAATGTATTTGGCGCTGAACTACAAACGCATTTCAAATCAGTTTTGGGAGTCAGCGCAGCGGGCGGTGAATTTAGCCGCGAGTCTATCGAAAGCAACAGGCTTGGCGCGCATCACCGACAGCGCAGCGGAATCTATTTCGAACAATCCGGCGAATTATTTTCCAAGGCCAGAATTGCTTTGGGAGCTTCAGCCTTTTACTATTCGGACTGGGGATGGCAGGCGTGGCCCGGCTTTGATTTTGGCTATCAAATCACCAGCGCGAATAAATTTTATCTTTCTTTTGGCCGGGCATTTCGCGCGCCAACTTATACAGAGCTGTACTATTCAAGTCCAAGTAATCGCGGCAATCCAGATTTGCGGGCTGAAAAGGGAAGCACATGGGAGGCAGGGCACACTTTCAGCGGCGCGGCAGTTGCTATTCAGACAACTTTTTTCAAACGGAATAGTGAAGAGGTCATCGATTGGGTTTTCTCCGATCAAGATAGTCTGTGGCGCGCGCGAAATATCACCTCATTGTCGACAGTCGGTTTTGACGTTGGCTTGCAGTGGGCGCCATCCAAATGGTTTGGTGGACGCGTGAATTCGCTTTCTCTTGAATACGCTTACTTAACAACAGACAAGGCAAGCAGTGAGTTTATCACCAAATACACGATTAATCATTTGCGCCATCAGGCGATTTTCGGGCTGGAATATGGGTTTTTCCTTCCTACGCTTACCCAAACATGGAAAATACGCTATGAGGATCGTCTGCAATTTGATGATCATTTTCTGGTAGACACCCGCATCGCCTGGCAATTATTGAATTACCGCATCACTTTGGATATTACCAACCTCTTCGACCAGGATTATTTTGAAAACGGCTTGGTTCCAATGCCCGGCAGACGCCTGCGGCTTACAGTCGGCTATTCGTTTGTGGGAAATTAGGAGGGAGTGATGTCGAGGAGTTTTTAGTGTGATTCAAGTCTGACTAAAGGTCTGATTCGCAACTCAAAAAAAGAGGCGCTCATCTTTCGTTTCTGGTGACCGCCTCTTTTTTCGGGGGCTGCTATACAGGAATTTGACAACTGTTTTTGATGATGTCGTCACTCGGAAGTTGAAGAGCACTTACATTTTCTCATCAACGACTGAATTTACCACGCTTGCGGAAAGGTGTCGGCGCCGCGTGTCATATAATCACTCAGGATAATAATTAGCAGAATTGCCAGAAAGATGATCCCGCCAATAATAGCAACCCAGGTTAGTTTGCTGCTATATTTAACATGCATAAAAAATAAGATGACCAGGCTGGCTTTAGTCGAGGCAATGCCCATGGCGACGACATCATTTAACGCGCCGAGATCCAAAAATGCAACGGCCACGGTGATGGCGGTTAACGCCAACAAAGCGAAAAAGATCGTATAATAGGTTTTTAACGGAACGACATGATGTGACATTAGTTTCTTCCTATCAAGTACAAAAGGGGAAATAGGTAAATCCATACAACATCTACAAAATGCCAGTAAAGGCCAAACATTTCAATTGGCGTATTATATTCAGCAGTGTATCTCCCTTTCATGGCTTGCACGATCAGCCAGATCAAAATTCCTGCGCCCACTATCATGTGAAAGGCGTGCATGCCAGTCATCGCAAAATAAAAAGAGAAGAATATGCGCACCTGATCTGCAAGCGGGCTGTCAAATGAAAAACCATTGCCGGGCAGGAGGTGGTGTTGCACTTTATGTGAATATTCAATCACCTTAATTCCAAGAAAGGAACAACCGAGAATCAACGTGGCGACCAGAAATAAAACAAGTTTCGTTTTTTGTCCCTTCTGAGCCCAGTAAACAGCCATTGCCATGGTCAGGCTGCTTAGAATCAGGATTGCTGTATTAGTGGATCCAAGGCTAACGTCCAATTC
>Ga0316187_10001820_pt1 | contig 18663 bp, 15 predicted proteins | sample CroRivburrow1_MG_FD_204927 | JGI IMG/M metagenome (GOLD analysis project Ga0316187, IMG submission 204927) | Coastal sediment microbial communities from Maine, United States - Cross River worm burrow 1 | ecosystem: Environmental > Aquatic > Marine > Coastal > Sediment | place: USA: Maine...
ATGTGGGATATCTGGAACAACTCGGTCGCCAAGGGCGCCGGCACGATCGAAGCGCAGACGGTGCTGGAAAGGTTCGTCGATACCCCCGAGGGTCGTGCCCACCCCGGGATTCTCCACCTCTATGTCCACCTGATGGAAATGTCACCGACCCCGGAAAAGGCACTGACAGTTGGTGACCGCCTGCGCGAACTGGTGCCTGACGCCGGCCACTTGATCCACATGCCGACCCATATCGACATTCAGTGCGGTGAATACCGTGACTCACTGCACTGGAACCAGAAGGGGATCGAGGCTGATCTGAAGATCGCTGAGCGCGAGGGGCGGATGAACTTCTACACCGCCTATCGCGTCCACAATTATCATTTCGCCATTTACGGCGCGATGTTTCTCGGCCAGTACGAACCGGCCATGGCTGCAGCAGAAGAGATGATCGCTGAGATTCCGGTAGAGCTGTTAAAGCAGGAGAGTCCGCCCATGGCCGATTTTCTGGAGGGCTATATCTCCATGAAGACCCATGTGCAGATTCGCTTCGGCCGTTGGCGCGACATTATCGCTGAGCCGTTGCCCCAGGATCAGAGCCTTTACTGCCACACCACTGCGTCGCTGCACTACGCAAAATCCGTGGCCCACGCCGCATTGGGCGAAGTGGCACAGTCGGAAGCGGAGCGAGTAAAGTTCTTTGAGGCACGCGCCAACGTGCCCGATAGCCGCTATATTCACAATAACCGCTGTATCGACCTGCTCGATGTAGCCGAGCAGATGCTGGACGGCGAACTGGAGTACCGGAAGGGGAACTACGACATCGCCTTCTCCCATCTCCAAAAAGCGATTGAGTTGGAAGATGCGCTGCCTTATGACGAGCCCTGGGGCTGGATACAGCCGGTCCGCCATGCGCTCGGAGCCCTGACGCTGGAACAAGGCCGAGTTGAGCAGGCCGAGCAGGCCTATCGTGAGGATCTCGGCCTCGCCGGCGATCTACCTCGCGCCTGCATCCATCCAAACAACATCTGGGGTCTCACGGGCCTCGACGAATGCCTCCGCCGTCGCGGAGCCGGCGATACTGCCGAGGCGAAGATGATCCGCCAGAGCCTCGAACTAGCCGCAGCTCGCTCCGACCTGCCGGTGGGCGCTTCCTGTCATTGCGCCCGGGCCGCAATGCAGGCAGTCATGGCAGAATAGGCGCGCGACACGCGGCCAGGAACTGCCCTTGCTGACTGCGCTGCCTGGTTATTGTACCCGAGAGTGTCAGCCCGCTTCGGGCCGGTTCTTGTCGCTTAACATAGTTTCACGAGAGTCTGCAGTGTGCCGTTGCCTCCGTCGATGCATTTTTAAGCGTCTGCTGCCGAGAAAGCAGACCTTCGCTAAGGAAATTTGAGCTTCTGAGAAGTGCCCCAGGCTGTCATATCGATGGTCTGCGGAGTTCGGTCACTCAGCTGTCGATTCGGATTCGTCACCCGGCACGAGGTATAAGTTAGCATCCAATTCGTTAGAATTTAGTTTAACTATTAATGACAAGTGAATGAATTATATGACTAAAGCTAGTTGATCTACGGTCGATCAGGCGAGGGTGAAGGTTTCGCCGTTGCCCTGGCAGGCATCACACATCAGGTACAGGAAGGCATCGGTGTGATCGGCCGGCAGCGGAAGCTCATCGTTTTCGTCGGCGGCGGGAAACGCGCGTAGCTGCAGTGCCGTGCGAGTTTTACCGGGCTGGTAGCAGTTAACCCGTAGCGAACTACCGTCGTATTCGCGCGCGAGCAGTCGCGCCATGGCGGCAAGAGCCTGCTTGCTCACCTGGTAGGCATCCCAGTAAGCACCGGTCTTGTCGTCTGTCATGAACACCAACGAGGCACGTGCGGCTTTTTCGAGCAAAGGCAGGCAGGCCCGCGTCAACAAGTAGGGTGCGTGCAGGTTAACCTGGTGCACCTGGTACCAGGTGCTGGTATCGCTTTGCGCAAACAGCGTCGGCGTACCCAGCATTGCGGCGCAATGGATCATGCCGTCCAGTCGACCCAGCTGGTTTTCTATGTTGTCGGCCAGTTCTGCGTAATCCTGCTCACTGGCGCCTTCCAGGTCGATCGGGTAAATCGCCGGGGACGGAAAACCGGCCTGTTCGATTTCATCGTAGAGCGCTTCCACGCGGCGCAGGCTTCTGGCGAGCAGCACTACCGTGGCGCCGTGACGCGCCAGCGCCATGGAGACAGCCTTGCCAAAACCGCCGGTCGCGCCAGTTACCAGGATGACCTTGTCGGTGAGCAGGCCCGGGTCGGCGCTGAATGTGTCAGGTATGGTTTTCATCAATCGTTCAGATAAGAGTGGTGCAACAGGTCCGACGGTGTATCGATGACACCGTCAGCATTCCAGGCGGCGATGGCCGTTGCGTCTGCGATGTAACCCCAGGCCGCGACCAGGGTTTTCATCTGCGCGGCGCGGCCCGCGACAATGTCGCGCTCATCGTCACCGACATAAATGCATTGCCGGCAATCGACCCCGATGCGTTCGGCGGCCACCAGCAGCGGCTGCGGGTGGGGCTTGCGTTGCGCCAGGGTATCGCCGCCGATGATTACTGCCGAGCGCGCTGCAAGTCCCAGTTGTTCGAGCAGGGGATGGGTCAGCCACTCCGGTTTATTGGTGACGATTCCCCACGGAATAGATCGCGCCTCGAGATCAGCGAGCACCGCTTCGAAACCGTCGAAGAGGCGGGAATTGTCGGCGACGATGGCCAGGTAATGCTGCAAAAAGCGCTGGCGCAAAGGCTCGATTTCAGCCTCGTCCACCGTGCTGCCGAAGCCGAGGCGCGTCAGCACCAGTCCACCCTGGGACACGTAAGGACGGATAGTCGCGAGCGGCAGGGGTTCGCGGTTTTCCTCGCGCAACAGGTTATTCAGTGCACCGCCCATGTCGGGAGCGGTATCGATCAGGGTACCATCGAGATCAAACAGGACAGCTTCAGGCATCGACGACAGCCGTCACCAGGTAATTGACATCGATATCGCGACCCAGTGCGTAGTTGCGCGTCAGCGGGTTGTAACTGATGCCGCTGATATCGCGCACCGCCAGGCCGTTGGCGCGCAGCTGCGCCGCCATCTCGGAGGGCTTGATGAAGCGCCGGTACTGGTGGGTGCCGCGCGGTATCAGTCCGAGCACATACTCGGCGCCGAGGATGGCGAGCGCAAACGATTTGGGGTTGCGGTTGAGCGTCGACAGGACGAGGCAGCCCCCGGGTTTCAGCAATCGTGCCGCGGCGTCGATTATCGCGGCGGGATCGGGGACGTGTTCGAGCATTTCGAGGCAGGTGACAATATCGAATTGCGCGGCATGTTGTTCGGCAAAGGCTTCTGCGGTGATCAATTGATAATCGACTTTCAGCTCGGATTCATGCAGGTGCAGGCGGGCCACCTTGAGCGATAATTCGGCCATGTCGATGCCGGTGACCTGCGCTCCCTGCTCGGCCAGTGCTTCCGCGAGGATACCGCCGCCACAGCCGATATCGACGACACGCTTGCCGGCGAGCCCCCCGGCCTGACGCTCGATGTAGCGCACGCGCAGGGGATTGATTTCATGCAGTGGCTTGAACTCGCTTTCACGATCCCACCAACGACTGGCGATCGACTGAAACTTGTCGATTTCCGCAGGATCCACATTGGCGTCATGCAGCATGGCTTAACCTCTGATTTTCTGCGCCCAGGATGCGGCGTTGGCAATGATACGGCTGGCGTCCAGGTGACAAAATTCACCGTCCCTGAGTTGGGCGACTCCGTCGATCCAGACATCCGAGACCTGTCGACTGGAAACGGCGTAGATAACCGACGATACCGGATCGTACAGCGGTTGAGTATTCAGTTCACGCATATCGATCGCGATCATGTCGGCGCACTTGCCGATTTCGATACTACCGATCCGATCGGCCATGCCGAGCGCACGCGCCCCGTTGATGGTGGCCATTTCGATCACCTGGCGCGAGTTACAGGCGCGGGCATCACCGCTGATTCCTTTCGCCAGCAACGCCGCGGTGCGCATTTCACCCAGCATATCGAGATCGTCGTTGCTGGCGGCACCGTCGGTGCCCAGGCAAACGTTGATCCCATTGTCGAGTAATGTCGTGAGCGGGCAGATACCGCTGGCCAGTTTCAGGTTGGACTCGGGACAATGCACCACGTTGACACCGGCCTCGGCGATACGTTCGATTTCGAATTCATTGAGCTCGGTCATGTGTACCGCGATCAGGTTGGAGTTCAGCAGGTTTAACTGGTCGAGGCGCTCGATGGGGCGCTGACCGTTTTTCTGTTCAGCCTCGGCGACTTCGCCGGCAGTTTCGTGCAAATGCATGTGCACCGGAACATCGAGCTCGTTGCTGTACATGGCAATCTGGCGTAACGGGCCATCGGCAACGGTATAGGGGGCATGCGGCGCAAAGGCGCTGTCGACCAGTCGGAAACCGCGCACTTCATCGTGCACCGCGAGCGCTTTGTGCAGGTACTCATCGGCATCTTTTGCCCACACACTCGGAAAATCGAGCACGATCAGCCCGACCACGACGCGCATGCCGATCTGCTCCGCGCAGCGCGCCACCTCATCGGCGAAAAAATACATATCGTTCATACAGGTGGTTCCCGAACGAATCATTTCGGCCGCGGCCAGGCGGAATCCATCCACGCAAAAAGTGGCGTCGACCCATTTCGCCTCGGCTGGCCAGATATGCTCACCCAGCCACTGCATGAGCGGCAGGTCATCGGCAATGCCGCGCAACAGGCTCATCGACGCGTGGGTGTGACTGTTAACCAGCCCCGGCAGCAGGACACGACCGGGTAGCTCGATTACCTCGGCATCGGCAAAACAGGGCAATTGCTGGATTTCATCGGTGCTGGTCAGGCTTTGCACTCGATTGTCTTCGATGACCACGGCGCAATCCTGCAGGATTTCAAAATCTGCATTTACGGTGATAATCCAGTCGGGTTTGAGAATCTGGTAGCGGTGCTGCATAGCCGAACCTTACAAGATTTGCACTGCCCTGAAAACGAATATCGCGGATCGTTGCAGATGCGCGCCGTGTTTTTTGCGGATTAAACGCCAAAACTCGCGAATCGGCCTATTTTGGCCCTGACGAGGCGATCTTATCAGTAGTGTAAACCCTTAGGTTTGTGGTAAAATCGCTCAGCTTCAAATTCATGCATTCCTGCGACATTTCTTAGCATCGAGAACCGATTTTTATGGCCGATATAGCCAAGGAAGTTTTTACCGTCAATTTAGAAGACGAGATGCGTCAGTCGTATCTCGAATACGCCATGAGCGTAATCGTCGGGCGCGCCTTGCCCGATGTCCGCGATGGCCTCAAGCCTGTGCATCGGCGAGTATTGTACGCGATGAGCGTGCTCGGCAACGATTACAACAAGGCCTACAAGAAATCGGCCAGGGTGGTCGGCGACGTAATCGGTAAATATCACCCGCACGGCGATACCGCAGTATACGACACCATCGTGCGCATGGCGCAACCCTTTGCCATGCGCCACATGCTGGTTGATGGCCAGGGTAACTTCGGCTCGGTAGACGGTGATTCACCGGCGGCGATGCGTTACACCGAAGTACGCATGTCGAAGATTGCGCATGAATTACTGGCCGATCTCGATAAGGAGACCGTCGACTTTCTGCCCAATTACGATGAATCCGAACACGAACCGGTGGTATTGCCAACCCGGGTTCCCAACCTGCTGATCAACGGTTCGTCCGGTATAGCGGTGGGCATGGCAACCAATATTCCACCGCATAACCTGAACGAAATCGTCAACGCCTGCATCCTGCTCATCGATGAACCCGATGCCGATGTCGAGCGTTTGATGCAAATTATTCCCGGGCCCGACGTCCCCACGGCGGGCTTCATCAACGGCGCGCGCGGTATTCGCGATGCCTACCGCAGCGGCAAGGGCAAGATCTACCTGCGCGCCAGGTCGCATTACGAAGAAGACAAGTCGGGGCGCCAGAGCATTATCGTCACCGAGCTGCCATACCAGGTCAACAAGGCGCGCCTGCTCGAAAAAATTGCCGAACTGGTCAAGGAAAAACGACTTGAAGGCATTACCGGACTGCGCGACGAATCCGACAAGGACGGCATGCGCATGGTGATCGAACTGCGTCGCGGCGAAATCGCCGATGTCATCCTGAATAATCTCTACAAGCAAACCCAGATGCAGAACGTGTTCGGCATCAACATGGTTGCGCTGGTCAACGGTCAGCCGCGCCTGCTCAACATCAAGCAGATTCTCGATGCCTTCATCGTCCACCGGCGCGAAGTGGTCACGCGGCGCACGGTATTCGATTTGCGCAAGGCGCGCGATCGCGCGCATCTGCTCGAAGGACTGGCCGTGGCACTGTCCAACATCGATGAAATCATCGCGATGATCAAGCGCTCGTCAAGCCCGGCGGTCGCCAAGGCGGCGTTGCTGGAAAGCCCCTGGCAGCCAGGAGTGGTGATGGAAATGCTGGAGCGTGCCGGCGCCGAATCATCGAAACCCGAGGGACTTGGCGAGCATTTCGGATTGGTCGATGGCAAATACCATCTCACCGAACGGCAGGCCCAGGCGATTCTCGATCTGCGCCTGCACAAGCTGACGGGTCTCGAGCAGGACAAGATTATTTCTGAATATCGCGACATCCTCGATAAAATTGAGGATTTCCTCGATATCCTCAATCGCGACGAACGTCTGCGCCAGGAAATCCGCCGCGAACTGGAAGAAATCCGCGAGGAATTTTCCGATCCGCGCCGCACCGAGATCATCATCGATCACTCGGATCTGACGGTCGAGGACCTGATCAGCGAAGAGGATGTCGTGGTGACCATCTCGCACCTCGGTTACGCCAAGGCGCAACCGCTGGAATCCTACTCGGCACAACGCCGTGGCGGTCGCGGTAAAGCCGCTACCCGGGTCAAGGACGAAGACTTTGTCGAACAGATGTTTGCCGCCTCGACGCACGATACCCTGCTGTGTTTTTCGACCCGCGGTAAAGTCTATTGGCAAAAGGTGTTTCAGTTACCCATCGGCAGCCGCACCGCCCGCGGCCGGCCCATGGTCAACCTGTTACCGCTGGAAGAGAATGAACGCATCACCGCGATACTGCCGGTGCGCGAATACCCGGATGACCAGTTTATCTTCTTCGCCACCGCCAGCGGCAAGGTCAAGCGCACTCCCTTGTCCAGCTTCTCACGGCCGCGAACCAACGGCATCATCGCGCTCGACCTGCGCGACGATGACAGCCTGATCGGTGTGCAGTTGACCGCGGGGCATTCCGAACTGTTGCTGTTTACCAGTCTCGGTAAGGGTATTCGCATCGATGAAAATGACGTGCGCGCCATGGGGCGCACGGCCGCCGGTGTTCGGGGTATCAAGATCAAGCCGGGCGATGAAGTCATTTCGCTGATTGCCATCGATTCAAACGCAGGCGAAATTCTGTTTGCGACGGCCAACGGTTACGGCAAACGTACCCTGATCGAGGATTTCTCGGTACAGGGCAGGGGTGGCCAGGGTGTGATTTCGATCAAAACTTCGGCCCGCAACGGCCACGTGGTTGGCGCGATCAAGACCACGGACGACCAGGAAATCATGCTGATCAGCAATGGCGGCACGTTGGTGCGCACGCCGGCGCACGACATTTCCATACTGGGCCGTAACACCCAGGGCGTCACCCTGATTCGACTCGGTAAAGGTGAACAGCTGGTGCAGATCGAGCCGGTTGCCGCCAGTGACGAAGACGAATCCGAGGGTGACGGCGCAGGCGACGATGGCTAGCGACAATGAGTGACGACGGCATCGAAAAACTGCGCCGGCGCATCGACGCAATCGATGAGCAGTTGCTCGACCTGTTCAACCAGCGTGCGCGCTGTGCGGTTGACGTGGCAACGGTCAAGCGTGAATTGAGTGACAAGCCTGACGAGGCCATCGATTTTTTTCGTCCCGATCGTGAAGCGCAGGTCATCAAGCGACTCAAGTCGCTGAACCAGGGTCCGCTTAGCGACCAGGAAGTGGGGCGCTTGATTCGCGAAGTCATGTCGGCCTGCCTCGCGCTCGAGCAACCCCTGAAGATCGCTTACCTCGGACCGGAAGGTACTTTTACCCAGAGTGCCGCGTTGAAACATTTTGGTCATTCAGTATCGACCGTGCCGATGAGCAGCATCCCCGACGTTTTCGCCTCGGTCGAATCCGGGCACGCCAGTTACGGGCTGGTGCCGGTGGAGAATTCGACCGAGGGCGTCATCAGTCACACCCTCGACATGTTTATCGATTCGAGCCTGAGGGTTTGCGGCGAGGTCGAGATCCCGATACATCATCACCTGGCATCAAAGCTGCAGGATGTCGCGCGCATAAAATACCTTTATTCCCACCAGCAATCCTTTGCGCAATGCCGTCGTTGGCTCGATCAGAACCTGCCCGGTATCGAGCGTATTCCGGTCAGCAGCAATGCCGAGGCGGCTCGGCTTGCCGCCATCGAGGAGGATGCCGCCGCCATCTGCGGCTTGCCCGCGGTGGAAATATTCGCTTTGAAGGTCTGCTATGAAAACATCGAGGACATGCCCGACAACACCACTCGCTTCGTCATTATCGGCAAGCAGGATGTGGGGCCGAGCGGTAACGACAAAACGTCGCTGCTGATTTCGACCAAGAACGTACCCGGCGCCCTGTTGGGCCTGCTGCAACCTCTCGCCGATCACGGCATCAGCATGAACAAGATCGAATCGCGCCCGGCCCAGGGGCACAAGTGGGCCTATGTGTTCTTTATCGATATCGACGGTCACCAGGAAGACGCGAATGTCATCGATGCGTTAAATGAGCTGAAACGGCAGGCCGCCTTGTTTAAGATACTGGGTTCCTATCCGAAAGCCTTGCTGTGATGTCTGTAATCGATTCCGCACTGGTGCAAATCAGGCAGTTGCACCCTTATTCTCCCGGCAAACCGGTCGAAGAGCTCGAGCGTGAGCTGGGTATTGCCAACGCCATCAAGCTGGCCTCCAACGAGAATCCGCTGGGCTGCTCGCCGCGGGCACGCGAGGAACTGGCCCGCGCCGCCGCCCATGTCGAGCTTTACCCGGACGCGAATGCGTATTATCTCAAGCAGCGGCTCGCGCAAAAACTCGGCGTTGCAGTAGATCAGATTACCATCGGCAACGGTTCCAACGATGTCCTTGACCTGGTGGCGCGCAGCTTTCTCGATGGCAATGCCGAGGCGATCTATTCGCAGTATGCCTTCATGGTGTATGCGATGGTCACCCAGGCCTGCGGCGCGCGCGCCCGCGTCGCCCCCGCGCTGGGTACCGACAGCAATCAACCCTTTGGTCACGATCTGCAGGCGATGCTGGCGCTGGTCAATGAAAAAACGCGCCTGGTGTTTATCGCCAACCCCAACAATCCAACCGGGAACTGGCTGCTGCAGGACGAATTGCAGGCATTCCTCGATGCGCTACCCGAACACATTGCCGTGGTCATTGACGAGGCCTATTTCGAGTACGTCGACCTGGCGCAGTTCCCGAATGCCCTGCATTGGCTTGCGCGCTATCCCAACCTGATCGTCACCCGTACATTCTCCAAAATCTATGGCCTTGCAGGCCTGCGTATCGGTTACGCGATCTCGAGTCCACAACTGTGCGACCTGTTCAATCGGGTGCGCCAGCCCTTCAATGGCAATGCAATCGCATTGGCGGCGGCCAGGGCCGCACTGGACGATGATGCTTTCGTCGAGCAGAGCCAACGGGTTAACCAGCAGGGCTTGCAGCAACTGCGGCGCGGATTCGACGAACGTGGATTCAGTTACCTGCCGTCGGCAGGCAATTTCCTGACGGTGCAGTTCAATGAACGCAGCGCCGCTATCTACCAGGGCCTGCTGGAACGTGGTGTCATCGTCAGGCCGTTAGCGAATTATGGCCTTGCCCAATTCCTGCGTATCAGTGTCGGCACAAGCGCGCAGATCGAACGGCTATTTAACGCCCTGGATGCGCCTGGATGATCGATAGACTTTGCATCATTGGCGTCGGCCTGATCGGCAGTTCGCTGTCGCTGGCACTCAAGCAGGTAGGCGCCGTCGGTGAGGTCGTCGGTTATGGCCGTAATCGCGACAATCTCGTGAAGGGCGTGGAGCTCGGTGTTCTCGATCGCTTCGAGTCCTCGATTGCAGCCGCCGTCAAGGACGCCGATGTGATCGTCGTGGCGGTGCCGCTGGGGGCGATGCAACAGGTGTTTGCCGAAATCGCCGGCGCCGCGTCCAGCGAGGCCATCATTACCGACGTCGGTAGCTCCAAGGGTTCGGTGGTGCGCGCCGCGATGGCGGAACTTGGCGACGCGATCAAGCGCTTTGTGCCCGGCCACCCGATCGCCGGTAACGAAAAGAGCGGCGTCGAGGCAGGATTCGCAACCCTCTACCAGGGACGACGAGTGATTCTCACCCCCTTGCCGCAGACCGAGGTGACGGCGAGCGCTCGCATCGATGCCATGTGGCGCGAATGCGGTGCCGATATCGAATACCTCGAGATCGAGCATCACGACAAGGTACTCGCGGCAACCTCGCACCTGCCGCACATGCTGGCCTATGCGCTGGTGCACTACCTGTCGAACCTCAACGAGCACGAAGAAATATTCCGCTATGCCGCTGGCGGTTTTCGCGACTTTACCCGCATCGCTTCCAGCGACCCGGTGATGTGGCGTGACGTCTGCATCGCCAATGGCGATGCCGTGGTTGAACTGATCGAACAATACCAGGGCGAACTGGATCGCGTGGCGGCTGCCATCAGGGCGGGCGACGCAGACGGCTTGTTGGCCCTTTTCGGTCGCGCCAAGGCGGAACGCGATTCACTGATCGGCAATTGTTGATGACGACTTTTATCTGCAGCCCCGGTGAGCGTATCAGTGGCAATATTCGTGTCCCCGGCGACAAGTCGATTTCGCATCGCTCGATCATTCTGTCGTCGATCGCGACTGGCGTCAGTCATATATCGGGATTCCTGCAGGGTGAAGACAGTCTCAATACCATCGCTGCTTTTCAGCAAATGGGTGTCGATATCGAACGCGATCAGGATCGGGTGCGCGTCAGCGGCGCCGGTTTGCATGGGCTGCGTGCGCCGCTTGCCGATCTGCAGATGGGCAACTCGGGCACTGCGATGCGCCTGTTGCTGGGCCTGCTGGCAGGGCAGGGCTTCGATTCGCGCCTGATCGGCGATCGCTCGCTGTCATCACGACCGATGTTGCGCGTGATCGAACCGTTGCAGGCCATGGGCGCGTCGATCGAGAGCGAAACCGGTGGCCGTGCGCCATTACAGCTGCGGGCGAGCCAGGGTTTGCATGCCATCGAATATGACATGCCGGTGGCGTCGGCCCAGGTCAAGTCATGCCTGCTGCTGGCCGGTCTGTATGCCGCTGGCGAAACCGTGGTGCGCGAACCGGCGCCGACCCGCGATCACAGCGAGCGTATGTTGCGTGCCTACGGTTGCGAGGTGATCAGCAACGGTGGCGAAATTCGTCTGCGCGGTGGTCAGCAACTGACAGCCTGTGACGTTGAAGTCCCGGCGGATATTTCCTCGGCGGCTTTTTTCATGGTGGCCGCATCGATCGCCAGCGGCAGCGATATCACGCTGCAACACGTTGGCGTCAACCCGACGCGCACCGGTGTCATCGATATTTTAAAATTGATGGGTGCGAGCCTGGAATTGCACAATCGACGCGACATCGGTGGCGAACCGGTCGCCGATATCCGCGTGCGCAGCGCGCCATTGAGCGGTATCGATATTCCGCTGGAACTGGTGCCACTGGCCATCGATGAGTTTCCGGTATTGTTCGTCGCCGCGGCCTGCGCCCGGGGTACCACCCGGCTCAGTGGCGCCGAGGAGTTACGCGTCAAGGAGAGTGATCGCATCCAGGTGATGGCGGATGGACTGGGCGCGCTGGGCATTTTGACAGAGGTCAAAGAGGACGGGATCGTGGTGACCGGCGGACGCATCGATGGTGGTGCAGTCGACTCGCACGGCGATCACCGCATCGCGATGGCTTTCAGCGTCGCTTCATTGCGTGCCGCAGGGGACATTCGCATCAGTGATTGCGCCAATGTAAACACGTCGTTTCCCGGTTTCGCCGAGTTGGCGCGGCAAGCCGGTATCAGGATTCAAAACGGTGAATGATCAAGACGTTATCGTGGTAACTATCGATGGCCCGGGCGGCTCGGGCAAGGGTTCGCTGGCCCTCAACGTGGCCAGTGCACTGGGCTTTCACCTGCTCGACAGTGGCGCGATTTACCGCCTGCTGGCCCTCAAGGCAATGCGCACGGGGATCGACCTCGACGATGAAGAGGCGCTGCTGGTGTTGCTCGATGACTTCGATATCCGTTTTGCAACGGGTGACGAATTAGCCATCGCGTTTCTCGACAATGAAGACGTATCCGACGAATTGCGCACTGAAAAGGCCGGTGATGCCGCCTCGCGGGTCGCCCGACACGGGCGCGTGCGCGCCGGTTTACTGGCGGTGCAGCGGGCTTTTTGCCAGCCCCCCGGGCTGGTTGCCGATGGCCGCGATATGGGCACAGCGGTGTTCCCGGAGGCCCGTTTTAAGTTCTTTTTGTGCGCCAGCGTCGAAATTCGTGCCCAAAGGCGATATAAGCAGTTGATAAATATGGGGTTATCCGCTAATATCGCCGATCTTCAAGCTGATATGAGCGAAAGAGACGAGCGCGATCTGAATCGCGAAGCCTCCCCGCTACTGCCTGCCGAAGACGCATTGGTCGTAGATTCGAGCCTGCTGAACCTTGAACAGGTGACCGAATTGGTGCTGAGCCACATTAGAAATAACGGCTGAACGACCCGTAAGCCCCTGTAGATGCACTGTCTCCAGGGTTTTTTAACTAACCCGATGGTTGATTGATTTCGATTGGCTGTCACTACACTCTTTTAGGATTATTCCATGTCTGAAAACTTTGCAGAAATGTTCGAGCAAAGCATTACCCAAATGAACATGCGCGTCGGTGAAATCATCACCGGCGAAGTCGTCGATATCAACCGCGATGTTGTTATCGTCAATGCGGGCCTTAAGTCCGAGGGCGTCATTCCCGTCGAGCAGTTTTACGACGAAAACGGTGAACTGGATGTCAAGATCGGCGACACCGTCGAAGTGGCGCTGGATTCCTTCGAAGACGGCTATGGCGAATCACGCCTGTCGCGCGAAAAAGCCAAGCGCGCTCGCGCCTGGACTCGCCTCGAAGAAGCACAACAGGCCGACGAAATCGTTACCGGTCGCTTCACCGGCAAGGTCAAAGGTGGCTTTACCGTCGATATTGGCGAAATCCGCGCCTTTCTGCCGGGCTCGCTGGTCGACGTTCGCCCGGTGCGCGACACTGCCTACCTCGAAGAAAAGGAACTCGAATTCAAGATCATCAAGCTCGATCAAAAGCGCAACAATGTCGTGGTTTCACGGCGTGCCGTGGTCGAGAAGGAATTCAGCGAAGAACGTGAGAAGTTGCTCGAAACCCTCAAGGAAGGCGAGCGCGTGCGCGGTATTGTCAAGAACCTCACCGATTATGGTGCTTTCCTCGACCTCGGCGGTATCGACGGTCTGCTGCACATCACCGACATGGCCTGGAAGCGCGTCAAGCATCCGTCCGAAGTGGTTGAAATCGGCCAGGAAATCGATGTCGTGGTACTCAAGTTCGATCGCGACAAGAATCGCGTTTCACTGGGCCTCAAGCAAATGGGCGACGATCCCTGGGAAAATCTCATGCGTCGTTATCCGGAAGGTACGCGCCTGTTCGGTCATGTCAGCAATATTACCGATTACGGTTGTTTCGTTGAGATCGAAGACGGCGTCGAAGGCCTTGTCCACGTTTCTGAAATGGACTGGACCAACAAGAACGTCAACCCCAACAAGGTGGTCACCCTGGGTGATGAAGTCGAAGTCGTTATTCTCGAGATTGACGAGGAGCGCCGCCGCATTTCACTGGGCATGAAACAGTGCAAGCCCAACCCGTGGGAAGAGTTCGGCACTACCGCCAACAAGGGCGATATCATTTCCGGCAAAATCAAGTCGATTACCGATTTCGGTATCTTCATTGGTCTCGAAGGTAATATCGATGGACTCATCCACCTCACCGACCTCTCCTGGAACAAGGCGGGCGAAGATGCGGTGCGTGATTACCAGAAGGGACAGGAAGTCGAAGCCATGGTATTGTCGATCGATCCGGAGCGTGAGCGCATCTCACTGGGTATCAAGCAGATCGAAAAAGATCCGTTTGCAAGCTTTATCGCGAGCCAGCCTAAAGGTAGCATAGTGACCGGCACCGTTATCTCGGTTGATGCCAAGGCCGCTGTGCTGGATCTCGGAGATGGTATCGAGGGCTTGTTACGTGCCTCGGAGATGGCCACCGACCGTGTCGAGGATGCGCGTTCATTCATGAATGAAGGTGACAGGGTCGAAGCCAAGATAACCGGCATGGATCGTAAGGGTCGCAGCATTTACCTTTCGATCAAGGCCAAGGACAGCGATGAAGAGCAAGAAGCGCTCAAGGATTACAGCGCAACCAGTGACGCCAAGGCCGCAACGACCAGCTTTGGTGACCTGCTCAAGGAAAAAATGGATTCTTGATCCACAGGAGGGTGACGGGAATTTTCCCGTCACCCCTACTTGACTATCGGACCCGCAATGAAAGAGACAGAATTCGTACCATCGATGACCAAATCGGACCTGATCGATAATCTTTCGAAAAACCAGGGTCACCTGGCCTACAAGGATGTGGAGCTGGCGGTAAAAAGTCTGATTGAAATGATGAGCAGTGCTCTGTCGAACGGCCAACGCATCGAAATTCGCGGCTTTGGCAGCTTCAGCCTGCACTATCGCCCACCGCGTACCGGCCGCAACCCGAAATCCGGTGACAAGGTGGATTTACCCGGTAAGTACGTCCCGCATTTCAAACCGGGCAAGGAATTGCGCGATCGAGCCAACAATCAGAAATAAACCTTCCTGCTCTCAGCGGTAACCGTCGGTAGACCTTAACTTCCTAATCATGGATATCTGGTTATTTGTTCTTGTTTTTACCGCCGTGTTAAGCGGCTGGTTGCTGGGTCGCTGGCAACCGTTCCGAAAAAAAGTTGACCCGTTGCTCTCCGATGATATCTCGGAACGCTACGCGAAGGGTCTGAACTACCTGTTGGCCGATGATTCGGACAATGCGATCCGGATTTTCACAGACCTCATCGAAGTTAACCGCGATACCATCGAAATTCACATCGCGCTCGGCAATTTGTTTCGTTCCAAGGGCGAAGTCGATCGCGCTATCAGGGTACACCAGAACCTGCTGGCGCGCCCCAACCTGACGCGCAAACAACGCCACATGGCCATTGCCGAACTCGCCGCCGACTATCTAAAGGCGGGCCTGCTGGACCGGGCGGAAAAACTCTACCGCGAAATGATCGAGCTCAAAGCCGATCCCGAGAAGGCTTATCGACATTTGCTGGATTTATACATTACTGAAAAATCCTGGGAAGAAGCGGTCGATTGCGCGCAAAAGCTTTACAAGATGGGGGAGCCCGAAGCCGCCGTCGAGTATAGCCAGTGCCTCTGTGAAATCGCCGCGGCAGCGATCGAATCCGGTAACCATCGCCTGGCCCGCAAAAGCCTCGAGCGTGCCCTCGAAGTCGATGCCGATTCGGTGCGCGCCGCCTTGTTACTGGTTCGATTGCATTTAAAAACCGATAATTTATCGACCGCCAAACGACTGTTTGCGCGCCTGGTGCGCCAGCGTCCCGACTACATGGCGCTGTACATCGAACCGGCGCGGCAGATTTTTCCAGCGCATGAAAATCGGCAATACCAGGAATTTTTGCAGGAGCAATATCGACTGCAACCTTCGACCCGCATCGCGATGGCATTGCTCGAACACTACGCGCGCAACGATGAAATCGAGAAAGCCCGCCAGTTCCTGTCGGACATCCTGCATCAGTCACCGTCCTTCGAAGCTTTCGAGTTCGCCCTGCGCTTCCTCAAGTCAAACCCCGAACAACTGGGAGAAACCTGGGATACCCTGTCGGTCTTTCTGAAGGCATTACAGGACAAGAAGATCGAATACGTCTGCTCACGTTGCGGCTACGACAGCCATGCCATACAGTGGCTGTGTCCCAGTTGTCGCAACTGGGCCTCAATGAAGCCGGTTAAGTTATGAATGACCCGAAAATAATCGTCGCGCTCGATTTTGCCGATAGCAAACAGGCACTCGAGTTTGCCCGCAAGACATCGCCCAGCCAGTGTCGCCTGAAGGTTGGCAAGGAATTGTTTACCAGCTGCGGCCCGGCGCTGGTCGAACAGCTGGTGGACTCGGGGTATGACGTGTTTCTCGACCTTAAATTCCACGATATTCCCAACACCGTGCAAAAAGCCGCCAGTGTTGCCGCCAAACTGGGGGTATGGATGTTGAATGTCCATGCGCTCGGCGGCAGTGCCATGATGCAGGCGGCGCGCGAGGGGATCGAGATCGTGGCGCAACGTCCTTTCCTCATCGCGGTGACGGTGCTGACCAGTCTGTCGTCGCAGGATTTAAAGGATTGCGGTATCGACAGGTCGGTACCGCAACTGGTCGATAAACTGGCACGCAACGCAATCGCCAATGGCCTCGATGGCGTGGTATGTTCGGCGCAGGAGGCGACGGCCCTGCGTCGCAGTATCGGTAGCGGCGCCCTGCTGGTGACGCCGGGGATTCGCCCGGAGTGGGCCAGCCGTGATGACCAGCAACGCATTGTCACCCCGCAGCAGGCGCTGGCCGCCGGTGCCAGTTACCTGGTCATCGGCAGGCCCATTACCCGCCATGACGATCCTGCTGCGGCACTCGAGTCAATCATCGCGTCAATCGGCTGAAGCTGGCCCGCATTGCTCACCCACTTGCGTAGCGAGACGCTGAAAGTTAGCGAGATTCACGGGCTAGCGATGCGTTGATGACAGCCATATGCCGAATCGTTAAACTAGCGGCAGATTTCATAACCCCGGCCATTGCTGATGGATCCCAATTTCCTAGAATTCGAACAACCGATTGCTGAATTGCAGGCCAAGATAATGGAGCTGCGCTACGTCACCGATGATTCGGATATCAATATCAGCCGTGAAATCACGACCCTCGAGCGTAAAGCCGATTCACTGACCAACTCGATTTTCGGCAAGTTGACCTCGTGGCAGATTTCTCAATTATCGCGTCATCCCAATCGGCCATACTCACTCGACTACATCGAACGCATGTTTACCGATTTTGAATTTCTACACGGCGATCGAGCTTTCGCCGATGACCATCCCATCGTCGGCGGCGTCGGCCGGCTCGACGGCAAACCCGTCGTCGTTATTGGTCAGCAGAAAGGCCGCGATACCCGCGAAAAAATCAAGCGTAACTTCGGTATGCCGCGCCCCGAGGGCTATCGCAAGGCGCTGCGCCTGATGGACCTCGCGGAGAAATTCAAGATGCCGCTGCTGACCCTGGTGGATACGCCCGGAGCGTATCCGGGAATCGGTGCAGAGGAGCGCGGTCAAAGTGAAGCGATCGCGCGCAACCTGTTTCGCCTGGCCGAGTTGAAAACACCCATCATTTGCACCGTCATCGGTGAGGGCGGTTCCGGCGGCGCGCTGGCGATCTGTGTCGGCGATCGCATCAACATGCTGCAGTATTCAACGTATTCGGTCATTTCACCGGAAGGTTGTGCCTCAATTCTGTGGAAGAGCGCCGATAAAGCCGCCCAGGCAGCCGAGGCGATGGGCATCACCGCGAAACGCCTGCACCAATTGAAGTTGATCGACAATATTATTGAGGAACCCCTGGGCGGTGCGCATCGCGACTTTGACAAGGTTGCCGATTCGCTAAAGGAGAATTTGGTGGAAACGCTGGAAATGCTGGAAGTGATCGATATCGACAAGTTGCTGGAGCAGCGCTACCGCAAATTGATGGCGTTTGGCCATTATCGGGAAGGTTGATCCCCGGTTTTGACCTGAAGCGGTAATGCAATCCTGCCTGGCATTGATCCCCGACGATCGCGAGCGGATCTACCTGGCCTATAGCGGCGGCCTGGACTCCAGCGTGCTGCTGCACTTGCTGGTTTCGAGCCCGCATCGTCCCAGGCTGGTGCCCTGGCACATCAATCACGGTTTGCTGGACGTTGCCACGGCGATGGAAAAATTCTGCGTCGAGCAGGCAAGCTGCTACGACCTGGAAATACGCATCGACCGCTTCGATCCCGGCTCGATCGATAGCAATATCGAGGCCACGGCACGCAAACACCGTTACGACCTGTTCGCAGCCGGTTGCGGCAGTAGCGACTGTATCCTTACTGCCCATCATGCCGACGACCAGGCCGAAACCTTTTTACTGAATGCGTTGCGCGGCTCGGGCAGCGCGGGACTGCGTGGCATCGCACCCTGCCGCGCGCTCGGCGCCAGCCTGTTGCTGCGGCCGCTGCTTGGCTGCAGTCGTCAACAGCTGGAAGATTACGCCAGCCAGCATGAACTCGCCTGGTTCAATGACCCCAGTAACCGCGATAGCCGTTTCGATCGTAATTACCTGCGCAACGAGGTGATCCCGACAATACGTAAACGCTGGCCACAATTCCGCGAATCGCTGGTAACGACCTGCCAGCTACAGGCAGAGACCCAGCAGGTACTCGAAGAAGTGGCGCAACAG
>Ga0316187_10001821_pt1 | contig 18652 bp, 14 predicted proteins | sample CroRivburrow1_MG_FD_204927 | JGI IMG/M metagenome (GOLD analysis project Ga0316187, IMG submission 204927) | Coastal sediment microbial communities from Maine, United States - Cross River worm burrow 1 | ecosystem: Environmental > Aquatic > Marine > Coastal > Sediment | place: USA: Maine...
GAGTAGGCCTTATTTTGGAGACGTGTTCATGAAATTTGCTAAGCAGGATGAATAGGCTGATGTGGCCTCGCATTTTATCGTTGCTACCGTCATTGCTGCTCCCCCTGTGCGCCGCAGAGGCAGCTCCTTTATTTGATGACGACAAGGTTCTGGACATCGAATTGATTGGGCCCGTGTATTCGCTGATCAAGCCGGCGGAAAAACGTGAAGAAATGCCTTTTGTGCTCCGGGCCAATGGTGCAGAGCACGAGGTCATGGTCCGGTTGCGTGGTAAAAGCCGGCTCAGGGTTTGTAAATTTCCACCGCTGAGATTGCGCTTCAATAGTGAAGACCCTGATCCGGGCTTGTTTGCAGGGCAGGATAAACTCCGCCTTGTTACGCACTGCAGGAACAACGACAAGGGGGAGATCAACGCCCTTGAGGAATATGCGGCCTATCGTATTTTTTCACTCTTGTCAGATTACGCGTATCGCGTCAGGCTGTTGCGAATTCGTTATACGGATACCGATCAGAAACTCTCTGAAAAAGCGGCCCTGCGCTACGGTTTTGTCATTGAGCCCATGGAACAACTTGCACAGCGGGAAGGGGGCGAAATGCTGCATGCCCAAAGCCTTTCTGCGTCCCGATATAACCGGCAACAAGCGGCCCTGGTTTTTGTTTTTCAGTATCTGATTGGAAACACCGACTGGTCGTTTGTCCTGGCCGAAAATGACGACGCCTGTTGCCACAACGGCGATCTGCTAGAGATAGATCGTAGTATTTATTACATTCCTTATGATTTCGACCTCGCCGGCATCGTGAACGCGAAATACGCCAAACCGGATCCTGGACTGCGTATGAAGAATGTCAGGCAACGGCGGTACAGGGGCTATTGCATTGACACCGAATCGTTAAGAACAGCACTTCAATATGTAAAGTCGCAACAGGCCAGCGTGCTGGCGGTCGCAGATGATTTGCCAGGACTGGGAGATGCGGAACGCGAAACCATGAAAAAATATCTCGCGCAGTTTTTTGAAAAAGCAGAAGACGAGGACAAAATGCTGCAAATGTTTGAAAAAGGATGTCTTGGCAAAAAGGCCTGATATAAGCGTTACACCAAACAGCATGCGGGATGATTGAAACAGAAAGACTGATAATTCAGGGTATATCAGTCCGACATGCATGAGGGCGGTATTCAAAACGGTGAAAATCGGCAAAACAACCATCGGCGCTGATATCAGCGCAATGAAGGCCAACAAAGGCGCCGGTAAAAAACCCTTTACTGGCAATATAATCATCGGATAATTTCCATGCCGGCAATTCTTGGTCAATAACATGCCATCGGATGCCATCAAAGGAATAGCTGTATTGATAAGTGGCTAACCGCACCGACACTTTTAGCCAGATATTCTCTACAGGGTCCGGAATGACTATAGGCTGTTGATACAAGTAATAACCGGCTTCTCCTTTATCAACCTGTATTAATTTGATGGTGCGACAAGCCAGTTCCTCATCAAAATCAACAAAACAGTAACTCCAGTTTAACGTGTTGTAATAACAGGTAAGGCCTGCAGTTTGTTGATCGTTTTCAGGATAAAAACTCAATTGCGTGTTCGCTTCAAAATGAAAATGTTGCCAGCGCCTTGCCACCGTTGCCTGGGTAAATAATGACACCAGGGAATCTTTGCCATATAGCCTTAACAACGATTCTTCCGGTATCAGTTGCCCGATTTCCTGGTTAAAAGGAATGCGTAAGGTTTGCCATTCAGGATTGAGATCAGTGTCTTCAAAGTCATCGATAAAATGCTCACTTGTCTGCCATTCCTGTATGGCCATATCAGGGGCATCAACCTGGGTTTTAGCATGTTGGCCACCCACCGCGTATGGCCAATCATCTTGCCAATAGAGTTTATCAATAGCTGTTTCTCGGCCCAGCGGACAATAGCCACGCATTCCGTCAGGCATCTGTTGTCGCGCAAGCACTATGGGTCGGCCCACAATATAGGCCATGTACCACTCGCCAGTATGGGTACGAACGAGAGAAGCGTGTCCCGCTTTTTGTAAAGCATTTTCAGGAGCATGCTCTGTGGTCACTATCGTTTCATCGGGGTGTAGCTGATGTAGCTGATGAGGACCGAATAAATCTTTCGAGCGGGCGACGGTACAGGCATGCTGATACACCGTTCCACCTTCTGCTACCACTAAATAGTAAAAATCACCGCGTTTATAGATATGCGGGCCTTCGGTAAGTTTACGGTGGGTTCCTGAAAATAATCGTACCCGTTGATTACTGAGCTTTTGCTCTTGCGGAAAATACTCCTGCAAAAGAATATGATTTTCAGGATTGCTGTGATGTCTCGGCCCCCATTTGCGATAAAGGTAATATTTACGGCCATCAGCATCATGAAAAAGCGATGGGTCAAAACCACCATTGCCCATGGGCACAGGCTCACGCCAGGGGCCGGTAATATCTTTCGCGGTTACCAGGTAATTCCGCCCATTTTTCCAGGGGGCATTAACCACTTTCACATCTGTATACAGAAGCCAGAACTGACCATCGGCATAACTCAGACAAGGCGCCCAGATACCGCCTGAGTCTGGATTGCCCTTCATGTCCAATTGCGAAATGCGGTCTAAAGGCCGACTCACCAGTCGCCAGTTTTGTAAGTCACGACTGTGAAAGATGCGCACACCAGGAAACCATTCAAACGTCGAGGTGGCAATGTAATAGTCTTCACCACAACGACAAATAACGGGATCGGGGTGAAAGCCGGACAAAATGGGGTTGACTATCTTGTTCAAAATGACATCTATGTCGCTGACGGGATTGGCTTCCCTGGTTGGCAACGGAATGCAAGAATAAAACACGAGTTGCCTGAATTCGGCAACTCTGTTTCATCACCTATGATCCCACATGGGATGACGGGATTCGGAATTTGAGAAAGTTTCCTGCAGCGCGGCAAGTTCCGCCTGTCTGCCCAGTAGTTCATAGGCTCTGATCAGCGGCAAAATAAGCTCGAAATCGTTATTTTTTTCATATTCTGCTTCGATGCTGGGCAAAATTTCAATTACGGTACCCTGCCATGTTTTGTCATGTTCAGAGACTGTGACGATCAGGCCCAGGTATTCTTCTTTCAGGATATCCCACCCGTCTTTTTCCGGATTCACGCGACCCAGAACGGTTTTTGCCCAAGCCATCGAATCAGGCTGGATCGTCCGTATGCCGATTTCTGCAACCGCGAAAGCCACAGCAAACCAGGTGGGTGGGGGTTGTTCCGTGCCGAGCAGCGTGTCAACCGCCGCGGTCAGGTCGGCATAATTGACGGGCCGCCCTTCATAAGCGTCCAGCCATGCCAGTTGCAGGGCATGTGTCGTTTCGGCGTAAAGCAATTTCATGCTTTCGGGGTCGGATTCAGATAATGACCTGGCGATACCAAGAGCAGAATTGACGTGCTTCCGCGCCAGGATCATTTCGCCCCGGTAAATTTCCACTTCGGATAATTTTCGATAAAAGTAAGACCGTTCTTCTCTATGCCTGGCGTTTTTCGGATCAAGAGGTTCTTTCAGGGCCTGCTCAAAAGACTCTTTGGATAAAGCCAGTTTCCCCAGGTGAAAGTAGGTTGATCCCAGCCAGGATAATGTCGAAGCTTTCTCGTACAGGCGGTCCAAAGTGGCTTCCTCTTCGATCAGCACGTCAATCCGGTCAATGGCATCCTTGAAATGAACCAGTGCGCTATCAAAGTGCCCTTGCCTGAATGCCAGGCTGCCCAGGTTATTGCTGGCCCAGAACGTTTCCATGATCCAGTCAGAATTGCCTGGCTCCCTCTCCACGAGTTTCCAGGCGAGTCGATAGTAGGCGTCGAGATGTTCCCTGGCCTTTTCAAAGTCACCTGCATACCAGGCTGCAAAGCCGGCCCAGAATTCGGCTTGTGACCATTCAAAAAGACGCTCGATGTTCGCCGGTTGTGCTGAAGCCAGCTGGCGGGCTTGCTCCAGTGAAAGTCTGAAGGAATTATGAGCAGCCTGGAAATTCCCCAGCTCGAAATAAACTTCACCAATTTGATACAGGGCGCGCGTTTTTCGCAGCAGTGCCGCTTCGGTCAGATCTTTGTCTTCCAGGGATTCGAAGTAGGCCAATGCTTTTGCACCTACGCTCTCTAACACGCCGACTTGCCCCAGTGGGGTCAGCTGGGTTCGAAGATCACCCAGCATGAAGCTAATCAGATCTTCGCTCTGTGATAATCGCCGCTTCGCGTCTTCCCGCGCTGATATGGCAAATATCGCCAAAATGGCCATGACCAGGGCCAATGCGGTAGTCATGGTTATGCCTCCCACCAGGCGGGCTTGACGACGGCGCGCGTCTCGCTGAATGAGATCATCCAGGCCCGTCCCAAGCAATCCCGCGACCAGTTTCAGAAGTGCAATCTTGCGGCCATCAGCCGATCGGCGCGCATCGGCTGCAAGAGGGGAAGATTTACCCAATGCCTCGTGGAACATCTGCTCTGCATCCAATCCGCCAGCGGTCGGCGAAACGATCGGCAGGACCAGGGCGTCTTCACCGTGCAGGCGGCGATATTCCCCCACCTCCAGACCGACCCACTTTGACGCAACGGATTCGGGTGAACATATGATGATCAGGGCCCGCGAATGAGCCAGCGCATCAGTCAGCGCATCAGTGAGCTTCGTGGCTGCTCCCAGGTCGGCGACATCGCGAAAGACCGGGCCCAGCCGGTCACTATCCAGTGCGAGTTTCTGCATGATTGCAGGGGGAATTCGAAAATTTTCCAGTTTTCGCTGCAGCCAGGCTGCGAAACGGGCATCGGAATGGCTATAGCTGATGAACGCACAGTACTGGGCCATAGGTTCGATTCCTGTCAAAGACCGTTCTAGTCTGCCGCACACCAGCAAATATTGGCAAGGAGTGCTAGTCTTAATTGTGAGAGGTTTTGAGGAGAGATCACGATGAGTGAGGTAAAACTTAATTTTTATCCGAAGAATTCAACCGGGAATAACCCGGGTGATTATGAAATGTACATAGACTTCGATTCATCCGCCGGCCCGAGTTCGATGGTGCTGGAAGCACCTGCCGGATGGTCGACCGTAGCGATAAAACTCTACCAGTCATCGATAAATCCCGCCGGAAAGGTCATACCCGACCCACAAAAGAACGCTAATAAGGGCAGTTTATCCAGCGGCAATACCACCAATTATGATGCAGTATTCAACGGCGTGGCTCTGCCGGCGGGCTTCTTTTTCGATCCAGCAACCAGCACCCTGTTGAGTACCGGGCAGACCGCGGGGCTGTTTGAGTTCCTGGTGTGGATCCAGGACGGCAGCGGTGACAACGATTACCTGGACCCTGGTATCAAGAACCACGATTGACGACTGGCTGGCCTGCTGGATGATTTTACTGAAAACGAGGACCCGCGGTTTAGCATGGATGTAGAAACTGCAAACCTTTCGGCAAGGGCATGTGCGCTCAAACCGAAAGGCTCTTTCTGGCGGAACGATCTGGGGCCCGGAACACGACAAAACTTTTAAATCAAAGATGACCCTCAAAGGCGACGATCTTGATGTTGAAGTTTGCATCTCGATTGTCTGTAGCGGTCAGGATTGGAAAAGATTCAAGTAGGTCTTTTGCTAGCCCAACCGCCCTGTCCACAAAAAGTTTAGGGATTCAAAGGTACAGTTCTGCTATCTGGCACAATGGCATCCATGCGCTCTACTCCCCATGAGCCCGAACTTAATTTCGATGAATTGTGGGAAACCTTTCGAAACCGGTATCCGTTTTTTGACCTGAGGAATGTCGACTGGAATAAGCAGTACGACATTTACAGGCCAAAGGTGAACAAGCTCACGACGGATGATGAGCTTTTTGACATATTCTGTGAAATGCTCGACCCACTGAATGATGGCCATATTGAGCTGAAAGGTAAAACCGGCCCGGATCGCAAGAAACGATACTTCAATCCTGAACCCGTGCCCCGGTTTCGGCAGGAGTTCTCCAGGCAGGAAATCAAGCACCTTTTCAAAACTACACAGAAGACTCTTTCCAAGATGGGGTTTGGGCCGCTCGAAGAAACCTCTGCCTGGATGCTGCATTATTGTCGCTCCCGCGAAGTGGGTTACCTTCGGATTCTCGAACTGGAGGGTATCAAGAAGCGAAAACTGGAAGACGCGCTGGACCGTATTTCCGATGATTTCTACAGCCTGAATGGGCTGATCATCGACATCCGCGAAAACCCCGGCGGCGATGACGATACCGCCATCGCAATCGTCAACAGGTTCTGTGACCGCAAACGGATTGCCTTCCATAGAAAGACCAAAACCGGGCCCGGAGACGATGATTTCTCGCCCATTAAAACATGGCATATTGAGCCACAGGGGCCGGTCCAGTTTACTGGGCCGATCGTGGTGTTGAGTTGCGATTCCGTCTTCAGTGGTGCGGAGGTTTTTGCGCTGGCAATGAAGCAGCTTCCCAATGTCACATTAATTGGTGACCACACCAACGGCATCTTCTCCTATCAACTTGAAAAAAAACTCCCGAATGGCTGGCGCTATCGCCTGTCCTATCAAATGTACTTTTCCGCCGACATGGTTTGTTACGAAGGCAGGGGCGTGCCGGTTGATATCAGGTTACTCAACAGGAAGTGCGACCTTGAGAACGGTGAAGACCCGTTGATTACACGCGGGCTGGAGATCATTAAAGCGAGCTAGCTTTTGGGGTAGGGAATTAGCGCCATACCGAGCTTTTCCGCTTCAGCCTGAATGCGTGGATCCTCGTGCAGCGAGCGAACCGAGGTAAAATAGCCGGGCATACCCATACGCCAGGGCTGGGCCTCGTTGCGCGCCTGTTCCATCCAGTACACTGCCTGCTCCACGTCGCCCAGGGCGGCATAGATGATGGTAAGCGGAATGGCAAAGGGGGGCTTGTGCGGATAGCCCTGGGCAATTACCAGCGCTTTTTCCGGCTGGCCGGCCCAGGCGTAAGTCTGCCCCAGCGCAAAGGCCCAGAACGGCATGTGAGAAATCTTTTCATGCGCCGCAATCGCCTCTTCGAACCGGTCCTGCTCAAGGTAGGCATTGCCCAGCGCGAACCACGCCACCGGATAGTTCGGGTCCAGGCTCAACACGGACTTGGCCAGTTCGATGGCCTTGTCGTAGTCTTGTGCGTCGCGATACTGGTCCGCAAGCCAACTGATGTAGAACGAACTCAGCGGACTCAGCTCGACGGTCTTCTCTCCCGCGACAATGGCCTCATCATCATCGCCCTTCATCTCAAACCACCAGGCCAGGTGGTACCAGGCGTCGGTCAGGCTCGGATTGAGCTCGATGGCCCGTTCCAGGCTGATCCTGGCTGCCTCAAAGTCGCCCTTGCCATACATTTGGTACATGCCCATTGAAAGGTGAGCCTCGGCCAGCGTGGGATCCAGTTCTATGGCCTTTTCAGCGGCCGCACCCGCGCGCTTTTGGGCTTCTTTGACAGGCAATACGCTGTGTCCCAGTTCGCCATAACCCTGCCCCAGAGCGGCATAGGCCAGTGCACTGGCAGGGTCGTTTTCCAGCGCCTTTTGCAGGATCTCGATGCCCTTTTGATAGCTTTCCTGGGTTTCCTTACGGTACTGGAACATGGCCCGGAGATAGGCCTCGAAAGTCGCCGGCCGGATCTCCAGCGTACGCGCCAGTTGTTCTTCATCCAGGTTGGTCAGCCTGGCCGCTACGATGCGCGCGACTGTCCGTGCCACGCTGGCCTGGATGGCCATCACATCGTCGAATGGCCGCTCGTAGGTTTCCGACCAGATGTGCTGGTCGGAGGCTGCGTCAATCAGCTTGACCGAGATTCGCACCTGGTTTCCGTCCCGGAAAATCGACCCTTCAATGACGTTGGCGACGCCGAGTTTTCGCCCGATGAAAGGTATCCCCTGGCTGGTATTCACCCGGGTGGCCGAAGTGCGTGAAGTCACTTGCAAAGCGCTGACTTTGCCCAGGTTGCTGATCAGCGAGTCGTACATACCGGATACGAAGTATCGCTCCGTGGTTTCAGGGGACAGGTTTTCCAGCGGTAGAATGGCGATTGAATGAGGGTTGATGTCACGCGTTTCGGGAGCCACATCGATTGCGACCTGTTCCTCGATCACGCGCTGGGTCATGGTCGACACAGTGAATGCGGCGATGGCCAGGAAGATCAACAGGATCACGTAGTCGGTTTTGCGCAACGCCAGGGATTCCGATGGCGCGCCATCGGTTGGTGGTGTCCGGGAGATGCCGCCGGTTCCGATGTCGAAACGCCAGCTGAAAAATACCGCCAGTGGAAAGCCTGCAATAATGGCCATCCACACGTAGCGCAGTGCTGTTTCGTCGATGCCGATGGCGGGAAACAGCAGGTCGGCAACCTGAAGTATGACCCAGGAAGTGATGATGTACACCGCGGTCATGCGAAAAACACGGCGGCGGCGCAATTCATTGAACAGACGGCCAATCCAGCTCATGAATGTCTGCCGGAACCCGGTCCGGGTGGAGCAGGCTCGGTATCCTCGCAAATTTTAATCAGAATACGCCCCGATAATCTGCTTTTCGAGGATTGAAGAAACTTCAGTTGATCTGGGTCGCACCCGGGCTTAGCCGGGCGTCAGTCCTGCTCCTGCAGGTCGTAGCGTTCTGAATGCTCAGCCGAGACATTGTGCAGCATTTTCATAACCCCGCGAAATCATCTCGTCAGCCCGGTCAAACTCCAGTGTGCCGCATGCTTCTGCCTGGCGATTGCACCCTGGATGGCATCGAAAGTCCGGTCGGTATTGTCTTCAAACGTTGGTGCGATTGGCAGTTAATCGCTTTAGATACGAATGACCGGCATACTTTCCCGAACTCTAATTGAAGCGTCTTAAGGTGAAATTACCTGAAATCCCCCGGGTGGCCTGGTTCGTCTACATCATCAGGGCCGACGATGACTCCCTGTACACCGGTATCACCACCGATGTTGAACGTCGCTTTCAGGAACACCTTGAAGGTCCTTCAGGCGCTCGCTATTTCAATGGCCGCAAGCCGGTCGAAATCGTCCACATCGAAACGTTGGATTCCCGCAGCAGCGCCAGCATTCGCGAGGCCGAGATCAAGCGCATGAGCCGCCAGCAGAAACTGAAGCTTTTCAGCCGTCAGTGAGAACAGGAACTGAGATCAGTTAACGACTTGCCAGCTGATCGATTCTCCGGCCTTCAGTGGAATAACGCTGCCACCAGCCAGCGGGTAGGACGACGGCACCTGCCAATTCGCTTTCCGCAGGGTGATCGAATCATTGTTTCGGGGAAGTCCGTAGAAGTCAGGACCGTGAAAACTGGCGAACGCCTCCAGCTTGTCCAGCACGCCCAGCTCCTCGAACACTTCTGCATACATCTCCAGAGGTGCATGGCTGGAGAAACAACCGGCGCAGCCGCAGGATGACTCCTTGCTCAGCTTTTCATGCGGTGCCGAATCGGTTCCCAGGAAGAACTTCCTGTTGCCGCTTGCCACGACATCATGCAAAGCAAGCTGGTGGATGTTGCGTTTCAGAATGGGCAGGCAATAGAAATGAGGTTTGACTCCGCCGACCAGCATGTCATTGCGGTTGTACATTAAATGTTGCGGAGTAATGGTCGCTGCAACTTTTTTCCCCGCCTCGCTGACAAACTGCACCGCGTCTGCCGTCGTGACATGTTCAAGGACCACTTTGAGGTCCGGAAATCTTTCTACAATCGCCAGCAGGTGCTGGTCGATAAACTGTTTCTCACGATCGAAGATATCGATATCTGAATCGGTGACCTCACCATGTAACAACAGCGGCATACCCGAGTCGGACATTGCCTGCAGAGCCGGGTAGATATTCTTCATGGCGGTGACGCCGGAATCTGAATTCGTGGTGGCGCCGGCTGGATAATATTTTGCCGCGATCACTTTTGATTCTTTGGCCACCCGGATCATTTCAGCGGAGGTGTTGTCGGTCAGGTACAGGACCATCAATGGCTGCCACTGGCTATTTGCCGGCCGTTGATCGAGGATCCGCTTGCGGTAGGCCTGGGCCTGTGGCGCGTCGACTACCGGCGGCACCAGGTTGGGCATGATAATGGAACGGCCAAAATAGCGTGCCGCCGGAGGGACAGTGTCTTTCAGCAAGTCACCGTCGCGGAGGTGGAGATGCCAGTCATCGGGGCGGGTAATGGTCAGTTCAGTGGTCAATTTGCGGTTTTATCCCCGGATTCCGATATCGTAGCGGCCTTTTCCCGGGCCTGCTTTACGCGAATCACATTGCCATCCAGCATGCTGCCGTTAAGCGCCTTCATTGCCGCCTTGGCCGCACCGGCTTTGGGTATCTGAACAAAGGCGAAACCCTTGGAAAGACCCGATTTCTTGTCCATTACCAGGTTGCAGGACTGCACTGTACCGAAAGGCTCGAATTTCGAGCGTATTTCGGCCTCGGTGGTTGTCCGGGCCAGATTTCGAATAAGTAGTTTCATAGTTGGGAGTACAGTATCACGCTTCGATTTTATCAGGCCACCGTCTGCGGGCAGAATGCTCCCTGAATGGTTTCAGATTATCACGCGGCTTTACAGGTTGATGTCCACGTCTTCGTGGTCCATATCCTTCAGTGTCATGATATTCCTCTTGTAAGCTTAAAATGGGGTTGGAGCAGGGCAATACGAATGTATCTATCGAGCGCATAATGCTGAGCAAAAAGCGAAGACGTCAAACGCCGCGTGAGCAGCTCAACGCGCTGCGGACATTTCTTCTTTGCAATACCGGGACGGCGCGGTGGAATTCAACACGGTCATCAGTATGCTCAGGTCGCTTGCTTCGCAGCAGGAACAGCTCGCCGCCATTCAGGGCTCCGTGGCGACCAACCTTGTCGAGGTTTACAAGTCGCTGGGAGGCGGTTGGGAAATCCGCCAGGGGCAGGACGCTCGCGACATGGTGCCAACCGAAACCCGGGAAGAAATGCAGAACCGAACAAAAGAATGGCAAAAAGTATTCGAGTAAGTAGCACGGATTCAACGACTCGAAGCAGCTCAGGAAATTTGAGGACATGCGGACTCCTTAACGAAGGTAATAAATGTTATGCGCAGTATTCTGATTCTATTCATCGCACTGACCTGCTCGAGCAGTTGGGCCGCTGAAGTTGCCGGCATGCAAGAGCGCAGTCAGCTGATAGACCGCATTCTCGAACAGCGATTTACGGATGTGCTGCCGGGCCTGATGCGCCGCGAAAAAATCGATATGTGGGTAATCATGTCACGGGAGTACAACGAAGACCCCGTGATCAAGACGATGTTGCCCGCGGCCTGGATATCGGCGCGCCGTCACACGATGCTCGTAATCTATGATCCCGGTGCGGGTAAACCACTGGAAAGGCTGGCCGTGGCACGTTACGCCGTTGCTGATTTATTCAGCAAAGCCTGGGACAAGGAGCAGGAACCCGATCAGTGGGCAGCGCTGGCCAGGGTCATCAGTGAGCGCAATCCCAGGCGAATAGCAGTGAATGTGTCTGAAAGTTTTGCCCTGGCTGATGGCATGAGCAGCACCGAATATCGCAAATTTATGGAAGTGTTGCCTGCTGAGCTGCGCTCGCGGGTGATTCCCGCCGAAAACCTCGCCATCGCGTGGCTGGAAACCCGTAGTGAGCTGGAGATGGAGCTTTATCCCCAGTTGGTCGAGATCGGCCACGAGTTGATCGCCACCGCATTTTCCAATGAAGTCGTCACTCCAGGCGTCACCACCACGGACGACATCATCTGGTGGTTGCGCGATCAAAGCATCGCACTGGGGCTTGGCAACTGGTTCCACCCCAGCGTTTCCATACAGCGCGCAGATGATGAGCAATTCGATCAGGTCAAGGCCTTCAGCAAGCGGGCTGGTGAGAATGTGATTCAGCCTGGAGATCTGATCCATGTAGACTTTGGAATAACGTACCTGCGCCTTAATACCGACCAGCAACAGCACGCCTATGTGCTGAACCCGGGTGAGACGGCCCCTCCTGCCAGCCTGCAAAAAGCCCTGGTGAATGCGAACAGGCTGCAGGATATTCTCACCGGGAACTTCGAGGTGGCGCGCAGTGGCAATGAGATCCTGCGCCGTTCCCGCGAACAGGCCATCGCCGAAGGACTGAAACCGTCAATATATTCACATCCGCTGGGCCTTCATGGTCATGGCGCAGGCCCGACTATTGGTATGTGGGATGCCCAGGACGGCCTGCCGGTCGTCGGCGACTACCCTGTGTACCCCAACACGGTTTATTCCATTGAGCTTAATGCAGCGACCTATATTCCCGAGTGGGACAAAGAAGTTCGCATCATGCTGGAGGAGGATGCCTTTTTTGATGGCCGAACGGTCGAGTACATAGACGGGCGGCAGAAAGCATTCCACCTGATTTCATCGGGTCAGGTATCCGCTCCCAAATCATTCGGACACTCACCCGTGGTTGTCGAAAAGCGAGGTTGATGACTACCTTGCCGATATCGACACGGCCGAAGAGTGGCGGGCCGAGCAGGTATTGGTTCGCTAAGTCTGATGTAATGACCGCAACGACTCTTCAATCTGCCCCGGAAACGTGAAATGAATTACCGAAATTCTGTAGATCAAGCCATGACGGACACCTTTCGAACCGATGGTGCCGTACTTATCAAGGGCCTGTTTCGTGATTGGGTAGACGTGATCAAATCAGGCATCGAACGCAATATGGCTCATCCCGGTCCTTATGCCTCCGAGAATTTCAAGGAGGGGGAGAGTGGCCGGTTTTTTGATGACTATTGCAACTGGACGCGGATCCGGGAGTTCGAAGAGGTCATTCGTGATTCGGAAGTCGGGGCGGTCGCAGCCGACCTGATGGCATCTGATACCGTCCAGGTTTTTCATGACCATGTGCTGGTGAAAGAGCCGGGCACCACCATGCAAACGCCCTGGCACCAGGATGCGCCTTATTATTTCGTGGAAGGTGAACAGACGGTCAGCTTCTGGTGTCCGGTTGATACGGTCAAGGAAGCTTCATTGCGCCTGGTTGCCGGATCCCATTTATGGGAAAAGCCCGTTCTGCCCATTCGCTGGGTGTCGCAGGGCGATTTTTTTCCGAATGAAGAAACGTATATGCCAATCCCCGATCCGGATGCTGAGAATATGCGTATCCTGGAGTGGGAAATGGAACCTGGGGATGCGGTAGCCTTCAATTTTAAAACCCTTCACGGGGCACGTGGAAATCATTCAGCTTCCCGGCGCAGGGCCTTTTCTTTACGCTTGATTGGGGATGACGCCAGGTATGTCACCCGCCCCGGTAAAACCTCTCCGCCTTTCCCGGGTCACAACATGAAGGAGCATCAAAAACTCAGGGAAGACTGGTTTCCGGTCATATACTCTCGAGACTAAGCGGTGAGCAGCGATCCACGACCCGGCCCGGGCCACTGCCTTAACTCGCCCTTGTATTGACTTGTCCCGCCCAAAGCCGCCAAACTCTGGGCCACCCCGTTAAGTCCTGCAACCCTTCCCATGACAAAGGAAACGCCATGCGCACTGCCTCGAAAAGCCCGTTCCGCCTTGTTCTGATCATGCTAGGCCTGATACTGGCCAGCGGTCCTGCGCCAGCGGCCGATTACGACCTGGTGATCAATAATGGGCGCGTGATGAACCCGGCAAATGGCCTGGATTCGGTGCGAAACATCGGTATTCGGGACGGGCGCATCGAGGCAATTTCACGCGATGCGCTGGATGGCAAGCAGCAGGTGGAGGTTGGCGGGCTGGTAGTGGCCCCCGGATTTATTGACCTGCACGCCCATGGCCAGCGCGAGTTTGAGTCCTGGTTGCAGGCACGGGACGGTGTCACCACGCAGCTCGAAATGGAGGCTGGCGTCTATCCCGTCGCCGCCTGGTATGAGCAGCGCGCCGGCGCCTCGCCGATCAATTACGGCGCGACGGTCGGGCACCCTCCGGTCCGGATCGCAACCATGGCTGACCTCAAATCCATCGGCCTGGACGAAAGTGACCTGGCCGTCGGTCTGCTGAACAACGAACATTTCGGTGCCATCGCGGCGCAGCGCAACTGGGTGGAAGACCCGGCCAACGCGGAACAGCTCGCCGGGATCCTGGAGCGCCTGCAGCGGGGTCTGGATGAGGGCGCACTCGGTATAGGCTTTGGCATCAACTACACGGCCGGGGCCACACGTGAAGAAATCTATCGCGCCTTTGGCGTGGCGGCGGCAAACAACGTCTCAAACTTCGTTCATTCACGCTTTGGTTACGAACTGGAGCTCGGTGGCAGCGTAGACGCCGTGCAGGAACTGCTGGCCAATGCCGCCGCAACCGGAGCAGGTCTGCATATCGTGCACATTGGGAGCAGCGGCGGCAGCCGTGTTCCCTTGCTGCTGGAAATGATCGACTCTGCCAGGCGAAACGGCATCAATGTAAGCACCGAGGTATACCCTTACACCGCATGGTCCACCTTTATCGGAGCCGCCCTGTTCGATGGTGATTTCAGGAACAATCTGGGTATCGACTATGGTGACATCGAGTTGCCGTCCAGCGGTGAGCGCCTAAACCAGGAGCGCTTCGAGTTGCTGCGCCGCGAATCCCCCGGAACCATAATCGTTGGTCACGGCATGAAGGAGGACAAGGTGGCCGCGGCCGTCGCCCACCCCGGCGTGATGATTGCCAGCGACGGCATGTTTTACAACGAAGGTCGTGCCCACCCCCGCGGCGCCGGTACGTTCAGTCGGGTGCTTGGCTACTACGTGCGTGAGAAACACGCGCTGAGCCTGATGGATGCCCTGGGCAAGATGAGCTACCTGCCCGCAAAACGCCTCGAAAATGCGGTACCGCAGATGAAACGCAAGGGCAGAATCGAAATTGGTGCTGATGCCGACCTGGTGATCTTTAATCCCGAAACAGTCAGGGACAATGCCACCTTCTCCGAACCCGCACTGCCTTCAAGTGGGATTGAGCACGTTCTGGTGAACGGGGTGTTCGTGGTAAGGAATGGAGCGCCGCAAAAGGATGAAAGTCCTGGCAGGGCGGTCAGGCGTTAACTGAAAGTCAGATAAGAGCGGTTGTCTTGCCGATACTCGCGATACCAGCATCAAGCAGGTCGTTCAGTTATTCGCTCATCGCCCTGCCGCCGCAGGTGCGCGGCGACAGGGCCACCAGTTGTTGGAATCTGTTTCTCAGAAATCCGGGATCACCGTCGGATCAGTTCACTTGCCGTGTGCTTCATCCAGCCGTTTCCTGAGCTTATGGGCCCACTCCTGGATGGTTCGGTCAAATTCCATCTGATTACTCACTCTTCCGCCGCGGTGACCAAATCCAGTATCCCCAACGGCTTCGGCATCCATGACTTCCGCTATCTTGGTGCTGGTGGCTGAATCGTACAATTCCATGTAGAGGGTCATGCTGCCATTGGATGCCACGAAGGTTTCGCTGATCCCTGGGCTGTTGGTTTCGGGTGCCGTCACGGTCAGGTTGATAATAGCGGGTCGAATCAAGAGAACATCTTTGCCGGTCCCATCGACAACTGAGTAACCGCCCTTTTCAAGCTCCTTGCTGAATGCCCTGGGGAATGCTTCCGCGACCTTTTTCTTGATTTGCTCAACATCCTTATCGGTGACGCGGCGCGACAAGTCCCTTTCATCCCGGTTGTAGTTCCGTTGCCAGTCTTTTTCGAACTGGACGAAACAATCGAGAATTTTAACCTTGTCGTAATTCGCCAGGGTCGCATCGTCCGCGACATACACGGCACCGTGGCGACTCTGTTTCTTCAGTTTCAGGCCGTCCTTGGTGCTCTCAGGGAAATTTTCCCCGGCCACGAGCGGTGCGGCCAGGGCCAGGACGCCAGCCAGAAAGAGAGATTTTTTAACCAATTTTGCAATCATCAGTAAATTCCTGTTGTCGAAAAAATGCCTTGGCCGCCATTTTCCGGTGGACAGGAAGTATAGACCACTTTTTAAAAACACTGCCCAGGATATGAGCAATGAAGACGCGGCGATCATGGACTGATCCTCGAGTCGCTCAGCCTGGTTTTTCCAATCAGATTGTTTGACCAAATCGCCAGTTAAGAGAAAAAATCCTCCGCGCCCTCAAGGACGCGGAGGAGGATTGCGAGGCCACGGAGGGTTAGTAGTTCTCGCAGAACTGTCCGGCGTTGTATGGCAGCGGCCCGGAGATTTCAGTCACGCAAAACGTGAAAGAGGCGCCGCCTTTCGCGGTAGCGTCGGTCGTAAACGTCACCGAACCGCTACCGGAGGTACTGCCGGATACAGATTCGTTGAAGCTGCCCGAGAATTCAGCGGTGACGGTGGCGCCGCCAATCGGGTTACCCAGGTCATCAACAACAGTTACCACGGCCTGACCGTTCTTGTTGCCTTTACCGGCGTTGACGGTACTCAGCACGATCGAAGTGACCTGCAGTTCAGTCGGGCCCGTATTCGCGCTGGTGACAAAGCTCCACTCGTTCCCCACCGTCGTGCCGATGGTGTTGGTTTCATCAACCCGCCAGTAGTAGGTGGTGCTGGTGTTCAGTGTTCCCGGGCTGTAACTGGTTCCGGTTTGGCCGTTACTGGCCAGTGACAGGGAGCCCGGCGTGGTGCCGAAGTACACGTCGTGCGTCTCCGTACCGGCACCGGCGCTCCAGCTCAGCGTGGTGTTGACAGGTATGCCGCTGGCGCCGTTGGACGGATCCGGGTTCAGCGCCCTGGCCGGTGCTTCGGTGGGCGGTGTCGCGCCGTCGAAATACATGTGATCAATGTTGACGGTGCTCAGAGCGGTGTTGCCACCGCTGCTGTTGTTGTCGATCACCCGAACATAAATCGTGCCGCTCACTCCGCTACCGATGTCGAAGGTGCTGGAAGCGCCCGGTACGGTCACCATGTCGGTCCAGCCGCCGTTGCTGCTGGTCGACCACTGGAAGGTAAAAGCGGTGTCCAGGTCGTCGCTTTGGAAGTCACCTGAGGCGACCACGTTGAACGTGGTGTTCCCTTCCGCCAGGTTGAACTGCCAGATGTGTTCCAGGCTGTCCGAACGTCGGCTGGGTTTACCGCCGGAATGAATTTCTTCAACGGACTGGGCTGCTCCGCCGATGTCCCAGGTGTCCTGGAAGCTGCCGCTGAGCGTACCATCCACGGTGTTGAAATCCGCCACGGCATAATCCGGGGTGATCGGATCCGGTGTGGGCGCCACGTCATCTGAATACACACCGGTATCGGAGCGATCATCCGTTATGGTAAGGGTCACCGTGTAAGTGCCTGCGGACGGGTAGCTGTGAGCAGGGTTCAGCCCGCTGCCGGTGCTGGTGTCACCAAAGTCCCAACGATAGTCGACGATCGTGCCTCCATCGGGATCATTCGAACCCGAGGCATCGAAAGTGCAGGTCGTGCCGTCGCAGGAGCTGGCGAAAAACGCGGTCGGCGGAATGTTGGCCGCCAGCACATTGACCGAAACGGTTGCCGTGTCGGTGGCGCTACCGTCGGATACCGTGTAGCCGAAGCTGTCCGCGCCGGTCGTGCCAGGATTCGGGCTGTAGGTCACCGAGCCGTTGTTATTGGTGACGGTGCCCTGGGTGCCGTTGCTGACTGCCGACACGTTCAGCGGATCGTTGTCCACGTCACTGTCGTTATCCAGAACGAAGACCTCGACCGGAATGTCCTGTTCGGTAGTCGCACCGGTATCGTTCACGGCTACCGGGGCGTCGTTGACCGGGTTTACGGTAACGCTGACGCTACCGGTATCGGTGCCGCCTTTGCCGTCTGACAACGTGTAGCTGAAGCTGTCAGGGCCGTTGAAATTGGCGTCAGGTGCATAGTTGATCGTGTTGTCCCCGTTGACCGAGGCGCTGCCGTTGGGTGGATCGCTGACGCCGGTGACGTCCAGCGGATCGTCATCCGGATCGCTGTCATTACCCAGTACGGCGATATTGACCGAACCGTCCTCGTCGACCGTGCCGGAGTCAGCACCGGCGGCCGGAGGCTGATTACCTCCGCTGTCCCTCAACTCGGTGTTGAAGTGCCAATTATAGGTGTTGCCCAGGAAAACCGACGCGGAAGTGATCCGCGCGTGGCCGCTGCCCACGAAAGAGCCGCCGGTACTGCAGTAAGCGAAGCTGCCGGTGTTCTCGATGCTGACCGAGATATCGCAGAGGTTGGGATCATCGGACACGCCTTCGTAGGTGAGCACGAGTTGATAATCATCACCCGTGCCGGCCGTTTCATCCAGACCGCTGCCCGCCAGCATCACGGTCACGGCTCCGTCACTGACCAGTTCACGCTGAGTTTCAGAGTAATAAGTCAATTGCTGCATCACGGCTTCCGCGGGCGGAAGACCATAGTAAGCCGCCATTTCCCGCGACGCGTTCTGCGCAAAACTGTCGCCCGGAGGCAGTTCGCTGACGTCACGGCGGTACTGCGAGGTATCGACCGGTGTATGAATCGGCAACTGGAACGGGTCATTGTTCGGGTTGAACCAGTGCAGGTTCTCATCGTCGCCGCGGATATCGTCAAACGTGCCGGGAATGCCGTCGGGACCCGGATTCACGTTGAAGACATCGTTGAGCCCATTGGTGGCCTTGGTGTAGTCGTTCTCACTGAGGCCTGATTCCGAAGCCGCATTAACGTGCGCCAGGCCAATGCAGTGACCCACTTCGTGCAGCAGAACGGACTCGACATCCAGTCCGCTCACG
>Ga0316187_10001823_pt1 | contig 18648 bp, 16 predicted proteins | sample CroRivburrow1_MG_FD_204927 | JGI IMG/M metagenome (GOLD analysis project Ga0316187, IMG submission 204927) | Coastal sediment microbial communities from Maine, United States - Cross River worm burrow 1 | ecosystem: Environmental > Aquatic > Marine > Coastal > Sediment | place: USA: Maine...
CTCCCCGGGCCAGGTTTTTTACATAGGCCACGAACTGGCCGCTCAGGGGCTTATCCAATCCGAATTTTTGTTTCATCAATTCCAGGCTTTCAGCGCTTACTCTGGGATCTCTGAACATCATTCTGACAGGATCGCCCGGCGCCATCCTGAAGATAAAAAAGTTTGCACAAATAATCACGGCAATGGTCAGGGCCGCTGCCACTACCTTTCTTAAAATAAATCGTTTTAAACCCACTTATGCTCCCCCTCCCTTTTTACTTGGGATCCCATGCCGTGCCATAGTCCCAGGTATCTTTAACGATTTCTACAATCAGCGAGGTCTCGGCCGAATTCACCCCGTCAATTTGGCAGATCTTCTCAAAAATCAAGGTTTTGAATTCAACCAGAGATCTAGCAACAAACTCGACATCGATGTCTGTCCCGCCGGTGGTCAGGGCAATATAATTAAGCGCGTCGATTTTTTTGAGTCCCTCCATAATTTGATCTTTCTTTTTCAGATCTATGGATAGTTTCAGACTGCCGATGATTTCAAATCCCAGTTCTATCGGATTGCTGACCGCAACGATACTTATTACCTTGCTATCAATAAGGCGTTTCAATCGGCTGCGTGCAGTGGTTTCAGATATATTTAATTTTGTTGCCAGGGTGACGATGGGCGTCCGGCCGTCTTTTTGCAACAAATTGATCATTCCGCAATCTATCTTATCGAGTGCAGTGAAACCGTTCTGAATTTTAGTATTCATTTTGAGGCCTTCCCGGTGATCTTGCCACCATTCAAAACGTAATAATTAACTGTTTCCATTAAAAACTTACGTATATTTAATTGAAAACGCAGATAATGTCAATAAAAATGTTGACAAAAGTTTTTTGTTAATTTAACGTCCAAAAATAAGCAAAGATTTTCGCTGCTCCGAAATAATTGTGACCGTATAAAAAATCATGAAAGGATTAAAAATGAAAAAAATAGCGATTTTCGGGGTCGGAGCCCAGGGTAGTACGATTGCCAGGCGAATGGATGAACATCCGAACGTATCCGAAATTATTTGTGCGGATTACGATAGAAGAGCCGCCGAGGAGCTGAGCAAATCCCTGAGCAAAACAAAGCCTCTTCAGCTTGACGCCAGTGACGTAAAAAATGTTATCAAGGCTGCTGAAGGCTGCGACCTGGTAGTCAATGGTCTGCCTTTGGAGTATGACCTTATTGCAATGGAAGCTGCCCTGGCGGTGAATGCGTCGTACATGGATATGGCCGGTCCCATGGAAGACATCGGGTTTATAGAAAGCTATCAACTGATCTTTTCCGAGTGGCATGAAAAGTTTAAAAAAAAGGGCCTGACGGCAATTGTCGGCTGCGGATCTTCCCCCGGTCTGGCCAACCTTATGGCCCGAGAATCGGTGGATAAACTGGATGCCTGTGACACCATCGGCATTTATGTGTTTGAGGGTGTCTGGACCGAAAAATTTACGCCGTTCTGGTGGTCTCCCGAGGTGGCGCTAAGTGATATGGGCTTTAGGACATTCAGATATGAAAATGGAAAACACGTGACAGACGAACCGTTCAGCCGGCCTGTGATGATGAAGCTGAGGGGAATCGATAGAGAGGTTCGGATGGTCGATCATGAGCATGATGAACCCGTAACGATGGGGTTGCTGGCTGATAAAGTGCTGAAAGGTGTGAAAAATGTCGATTTTAAATACGGCGGCTGCGGTGTTGAATTATCGGAGCTGCTGTACAACATGGGTCTCTTGTCAAAAGAGCCGGTAACGGTTAAAGGCACCCGCATCGTACCCATGGATTTGGTTCTGAAACTTTGCCCGCCCGCACCGAAATATCCCGAAGAGATCAAAGCAATCATTGATGAAGGCGTGGTTGTGGAGGAGGGGGCATTTCTGGTGAGGGTTGAAGGCACCAAAGATAATAAGCTCGTAAGCATTGACTGCTATGCCAATGCACCGGGTCTGGTGAAATCTTTTGAAAAGTCAGGCTTAAGCCATGAGACCTATCTGACTGGACAGTGCGGGGCGGTTTTCGTAAAAATGCTGGTGGATGACGCTTTTACGGAAAAAGGACTGTTTGCGCCGGAACAGTTCGATGCCGATGCCCGCCGTTATTGCTTTGATGAATTGGCGAAGCTGGATATCACAATAGACGAGAGTATAAAAGGCAAGTAGGGAGTATCTGTTATTTCAAATAGTAAGAAACACAATTTAAGAGGTGATCACAGTGAATAAAAAAGTAATGGTTTTGGGTACCGGCGCACAGGGAAGCACTATCGCGATGCGACTTGACGAAGAGCCAAATGTTGCCCGAATTATTTGTGCAGACTACAACCTTGAGGCTGCACAAAGGCTGGAGCAGAAACTAACAAAAGCAACAGCTGTTAAAGTGGATGGCAACAATGTGAATGAAATCCTTGAAGCATCAAAGGGGGCTGATGTGATCGTCAACGGCCTCCCCCCGGATTTCAATGTCAATCTTATGGAAGCGGCAATTACAGGTAATATGAACTATCAGGACATGGCGTCCGGACCCGTTGAAGATATTGATTTTATCGGAGCAGTTAAAAGACAGCTTGACTATGATAGTAAATTTAAAGCGGCCGGCTTAAGTGCCCTGATCAATACCGGGTCCGCACCGGGCCTTGTCAATGTTCTTGCCAGAAATGCCGCCGACAAATTTGATGAGTTGGAACATATAGATATCTATATCTATGACAGCATCTGCACCAATAAATTCATTCCCTTCTGGTGGTCACCTGAAACCGCTTTTGGCGATATGGCCGCCCGGCCCGTTTCCTATGAAAACGGGGAATACAAACTCGGGAAACCGTTTGATAATCCTGAAATGATTGACTTCATGGGACTGGGGCCCCGGCGTATGGTGGACCATGAACATGAAGAGCCGGTCACCTTCGGCATTTTCTTTAAAGGACTGAAATCCGCCAATTTCAAATATGGCGGCAAGGCCTGTGATCTTGCCGAATCCCTGTACAATATGGGACTGCTTAGCCGTGAACCGGTTGAAATAAAGGGTGTTAAAGTCATTCCTTTAGATCTTGTCTGTAAACTGACCCCCCCGGCACCTTCGGACCCCGAAGCTATAAAAGATGCCCTGTGCGAGGGCATGGCGTGTGAAGAGGGCGCAGCCATGGTAAGGGTGCGAGGAAATAAAAATGGAAAGCCGCTTTGCATTGACAGCTATATCAATGCGCCGGGGTTGACCGAATCTTTTGAAACATGCGGCATTACCCATGAATCTTTCATTACCGGTCAATCTGCATTTCTTTTTACAAAGCTTTTTATCAATGACAGGATTTCAGAAAAAGGAGTGTTCCCGCCGGAAGTCTTAGGACCAAAAACAAGAGGTTATTACCTTAGTGAAGCAGCCAGACTGGGAATAACCGTAGATGAAATTCAAAAAACCAAACTGGCTTAGAAATAACTACAAATAAAGGAAAAAAATGAAGAAGGTATTAATTATGGGAGTTGGTGCCCAGGGAAGCACCATTGCCAAACGCCTCAATGAAGAAGACAATGTATCTCAAATCATTTGTGCGGATTATGATCTTAAGGCAGCCGTTGAACTTGGGAAGACACTGGAAAAAGCAATGGCTGTCCAGGTCAATGCCAATGATGTCAAAGATATTATCAAAGCAGCCGACAATGCAGACATCATTGTAAACGGCTTACCCATCCAGTTCAATCTAAATGTGATGGAAGCCGCGCTTGAACTTGGGGCCTGTTACCAGGATCTTTGTATGACGTATATCGAGGGTAAAACCTCCCAGCAGGCAACAAGATTCATCTTTAACGAGCAGGATAATAAATTTAAAGAAAAAGGAATTTTAGCGTTGACCAACACCGGGAGCGCCCCTGGTCTTGTCAATGTCATTGTCAGAGAAGCCACAGAAAGGTTGGATTCATGCGACCGGATTGAGATGAATGTCTATGAAGGGGTTTGGTCAAAAAAATTCATCCCGTTCTGGTGGTCACCGGAGGTTGCATTTGAAGACATGGCCGAAACCCCGACCCGGTTTGAAAACGGGGAATTTATCAAGACAGCGCCTTTTGCCAATCCTGTCATGATGAACTTCAAAGGCATTGACAAACCCGTTCGCATGGTGGATCACGCCCACGAGGAGCCGATCACCCTGGGGATTAATGCAGACAGTTGCCTTAAAGGCGTCAAGAACATTCTCTTCCGGTATGGCGGCCCCCATGTTGAACTTTCACAGGCGCTGTATAACATGGGATTTTTGTCGTCAGAAGAAAAAGAACACAACGGGATGAAATATGTCCCCTTTGAGCTGACGATTGCGAATACACCGCCGGCACCCAAATACCAGGAAGAAATCAAAGAGATCATCGATGGCGGCCTTGTTTCAGAAGCGGGTGCCTTCCAGGTTTTGGTTGAAGGAAAAAAGGATGGCAAACCTGTCCGGATAACAAACTATGCCAATTCGCCGGGATTGATTGAGGCTTTTGAAAGATCAGGCTTATCCCACGAATCCTACCTGACCGGGCAGTGTGCATTTATTTTCACCAAGATGCTGGTCAATGATGTGATTCAACAAAAAGGGGCTATTGCACCTGAGGTATTAAATGCTGCAGAAAGAAAATATTTTTTCAAAGAAGCACAAAAATTTGATATCACCATAGATCAAATCATCGAATAAAGGTTTATCTTGATGGTTGATTAACGCTTGATTTCAGAATATATGTACCTATTAAAGAAACAAAACAACTAAAACAACTATACAAAGGAGGGCAAATGAAAATTTTAAGGGTCGATATGACTACCGAAACAATAACCAATGAAGATATCGAGCCTGCCTTCACCGGAATGGGAGGCCGCGGGTTGACATCTTTTTTTATTAACAGTGAAGTCCCACCAATGTGTGATCCCCTGGGGCCGGAAAATATATTGATCTTTGCACCTGGGTATTTGAGTGGTTCTGCCCTTGTCAATTCTTCCCGGTTGTCCATTGGGGCTAAAAGTCCTTTGACCGGTGGAATAAAGGAGAGCAATGTGGGGGGAACGGTTGCCTCAGATTTGGGGCATATTGGTATTTCAGCTATCATTATCGAAGGTAAACCTGAAAAAAATCAATTTTTTATTCTGAAAATCGATGAGGCCGGAAATGCTGCTTTAGAGGATGCAGCCGCATATTGGGGCAAAAGGACTTATGATCTTGTTGCAGCTCTCAAAGAAGCCCATGGAGAGGATAAAAGCATAACTTGCATCGGTCCTGCCGGGGAGTCTCAATTTTCTGCCGCATCCGTCCAGACCACGGACATGGACGGCTATCCATGCCGTGCTGCCGGGCGTGGCGGACTCGGTGCCGTCATGGGGTCCAAGGGATTAAAAGCAATTGTTGTTGACAAAAATGCCCAAAAAGCAGAGCCAATTCAGGATACAAAGACCTTTAAAGACTGCGCAAAAATTTTTGCCCAGGCTGTCATAAAGGATGAGTTCACCGGAGAACTGGCAGAGCTTGGCTCAGCGGTTTTGGTTGAACCCATCAATGCCGCCGGAGCATTTCCCACGCGTAATGCCAGGGCTGGTCAGTTTGAGGATGCCGATAAAATCAGTGGTGAAACCATGGCTCAAATAATTAAAAACCGTGGCGGAAAGCCAAATCATAAAGGGTGTGCTCAGTGCATCATCAACTGCTCCAATGTATATGTGGATGAACAGGGAAAATACGTCACCTCCTCCCTTGAGTATGAGACCATCTGGGCCATGGGCGGGATGCTTGGCAACAAGGATCTTGACGCCATTGCCAAACTGGATTTTCTTTGTGATGATATCGGACTGGATACGATAAGTACCGGGGTGGCGATTGCTGTCGCCATGGATGCCGGATACAAGGAGTTTGGTGATGCCAAGGCCGCCATTGAAATGGTTGAAGAAGTTGCCAAAGGTACGGATTTTGGAAAAATTCTCGGTCACGGACCTGAACGGGTGGGCAAGCATTTTAATCACGACAGGGTTCCGGTGGTGAAGGGGCAGAGTATCGCAGCCTATGACCCCCGGGCCATTCAGGGCATGGCGGTGACGTATGCCACAAGTCCCATGGGCGCTGACCATACCGCAGGATTTGTGGTGGAATCTAACCTTGAAGAATTCGGTGGCACTCTGGATCGATTTTCGGCTGAAGGCCAGGTGGAGGCATCCAGGGACGCCCAAATACATATGGTTCTCGTTGATACAGTTGGAATCTGTGATTTTGCTCAAACCGGATTTGGTGCTCCTGACGGAGTTGGAAATGTTTGCAGAATGGTAGCGGCAAAATCCGGAAAACCATTTACTGAAGAAGATTGGGCCAACATCGGTAAGCAAGTTCTTCAGATAGAGGTTGAGTTCAACAGAAAGGCTGGTTTTACAAAAGAACAGGATCGCCTGCCGAAAATGTTTTATGAGGAACCGCTACCCCCGCATAACAAAGTCGTTGTTATCTCCGACGAAGAAATGGATACGGTATTTAACTTTTTTAAAGAATGATATGTCATTGAGATTGACTATTAAATTATATGGAACTCTGAGCCGCTCATTTGATGAGTATGATCATCTGAGCGGCCTTGAAGCCAATCTCCCGGAGGAGGCATCTATTCATGATCTTCTGGATTATCTGAATCTTTCATCTGAGCGTTTGGGAATGATCTACATGGATGGCAAGGTTTTAAACAAAAAATCCCGGCTAAAAGATGGCGCTTTGATCAAGATTTTCCAACCCATTTCCGGTGGGTAGCATTAGTGCTCTACCTGAATCTTGCATGAAAATTAATGAGAAGTTTGAATAGTATTTAATAACAAAAGGTTATTTTAATTTGGGAAGTAAAGAAAAATACTCAACAGATAAATGATGGCGGTGAATTTTATCTCATTAATTTTCACCCTTCGGGCGAGCCGGAGGCTTTCATATTCTGCGTTGCTAAGGGTTCGAAGTAAAAAACTACGACGTCACCCTTAGACGCCTTGCCTATGAAAGCCTCCGACTCGTGCAAAATCCAGGTCTACGCTTCGTCTTTATAGGCGGCGATTAGCTCTCAAGAATGTCTTTGAGCGTATCAACCACCTGGTTCAGCTCTTCTTTGCTGATAGACAGCGGCGGCTGAATGCGAAGGACATTGGCCAATCCTCCTCCCAGGCCGATGAGCACGCCTTTTTCTCTCATGGCCTCGGCACCGCCGTTTCCAAAAAAGAAATAAACATCGATGAATATCTATATAATAGTTAAATCCACACTGGTAACAGCTTTACTGATTGCAGGTTTTAGTATTTTTACCATACGGGTACGGCGACTTTTAAAAATAATGAAGTCGGTTCAAGGCAAGGCTCAGATTAAGGTAGATCGTCTTGCAGAAAGAATAAAGGTTCTTCTAACAGATGTGCTCGGCCAATCCAATGTACGCCGGAAGCTCATGCCGGGCCTGGCACACACGCTTATTTTTTTTGGATTTCTGGCAGTTCAACCGCATTCGGTGGAACTAATGATAAACGGTGTGTGCCCGGCTTTTCACGCTGCGAATATTATGCCCGGAATTTACGGTGTCTATCTTTTTATCGCCGACATTCTGGCCTTTCCGGTTCTGGTCGGCTTGGGATACGCTCTCTATCGCCGGCTGGTTGTCAAACCGGCCTACCTGACAAACGGACTTGACGCCCGGCTGATTATCCTGTTTACGTCGGTCATTATCATCACCTTTTATTTTATCAACGCGTTTTTGACCATTCCCGCCATCGGCGGTGGGTTCGATTATGCCCGCTACTTCACCATTTCCAACCTGGTGCAGCGCATATTTAATCTGGACGCCTTGTCACCGGCCGGCAGCCGGGTCGGTTATGAAATTGCCTACTGGATTCACCTGCTGACCATTCTTGGTTTCCTGGTCTACATCCCGGGATCCAAACACCTGCACCTGCTTGCGGCTGTACCGAACGTATTTCTGAAGCCCTTGGATCGACCCAAGGCGATGATCAAAACCGATATTGAAGATGAAGATGCCGAAACCTTCGGTTTGGGCAACGTTGCAGAGTTGAACTGGAAAAATGTCCTGGACCTCTATGCCTGTACGGAGTGCGGCCGGTGCGAAGAACTATGCCCGGCCGATATGACCGGCAAACCCCTGAGCCCGGCTCGGCTCATCCATGATCTCAAACTCGATCTATTGGATCACTCTGCCAAGCTGCTGAGCGGCGAGGTCGAGTCGGCGGCGCCGTTGCTGAGGAACGGGTCGCCGATAACCGATGACGTCCTGTGGTCGTGCACCACCTGTCGTGCTTGTGAGGATATTTGTCCGGTCAATATTCAGCACCTGGATATTCTCCTTGAAGCCCGCAAACACCAGGTGCTCATGGAATCGAATTTTCCGCCCGAGATGCAGGAAACGTTCAACAGCCTGGAAAACCAGTCGAATCCATGGGGTTTCAGTAGCGATACACGAGGAGACTGGTGCCAGGATCTGGATGTTTCCTTGATGACGGATCATCCGGAGGCCGAAGTCCTTTATTACGTTGGATGTGCCGGATCTTTTGATGACAGAGGAATACAGATATCCAGGGCGATTGTAAACGTTTTGAAAAAAGCGGATGTCGATTTTGCCATTTTAGGAGCCGAGGAAAGATGCAATGGAGACATGGCGCGAAGGGCCGGCAACGAATATCTGGCTCAAATGATGATCCAGGAGCAAGTTGACGTATTCAATCAGTATAAACCGAAAAAAATTCTTACCGGTTGTCCCCATTGTTTTAATGCATTTAAAAATGAATACAGCGAATTTGGGGCCGGTTACAATGTCGTTCATCATACGGAATTTTTGCTGGAGCTCACGAAACAGAATCGGCTGAAACCCAAGGGTTCGAAGCTCGAAAAGCTGACTTTTCATGATTCATGCTATCTGGGACGCTGGAACGGACTTATTGGAGCGCCCCGGGAGCTCCTGCGACTATTGGGTCTGTCCCGGAATTTGGTTGAGATGAAACGTACGAAAACAAAAGGGCTTTGCTGCGGTGCCGGTGGCGGCAGAATGTTTATGGAAGAGAATCTCGGCAAGCGTATCAACATCGAAAGGGCCCAAGAGGTTATAGCCAGTGGTGCCACCGAGGTAACCGCGGCCTGTCCATACTGTATCACCATGCTCCGTGATGGTATTGCCGACCTCAACGGAAATGTTGCGGTGCGGGATATTGCCGAAATCATAGATGAGAACACGTCCTGATATTTGTAGAGGTAAATTTTGAGTATTCAATGTCAAATTTTAACTGAAGAAGATAAACGAAAGATCCACACAGAAAGTATCCGAATTCTCGAAGAGGTGGGCGTAAAATTTCTGAGCCATAAGGCCCTCAAGATTTTAAAAGACAACGGCGCCAAAGTTGATACAGACACCCAAATCGCCAGAATTCCGGAGGAAATGGTGCAGCAGGCCCTCAAGACCGCACCGAAATCCTTTGTGCTGGGGTCGCGGGTAGAGGAAAATGATTTTCAGCTGCCGTCGTCCTACAGCGGATATGTTTTAGACAATGGCGGTATTTTTACGCGGGATTTTAACACCGGCGAGAGAAGACGGTGCAATTATCAGGATCATATTGATTTTTTGCGGGTGTTTGATGAAATGAAACTGGCTTCTGTCATCTGGCCGGCATCCGTGCATGAGTTCCCCGATCAATCCGCCAATTTGCGGGAGGATATTTCATCATTTATATATTCTACCTGCCATATTCAGGATGAGCTTACCCATCCCAAAGAAGTGCCGTATATGGTGGAGGCCATGGTCGCCATTCTCGGTTCTGAGGATGCCGTCAAACAAAGGCATCTTTATTCTGTGGTTTACTGTACCCTGGCACCGCTGCAGCACGAAGGCGGGATGTGTGATGCTTATCTGGAATTGTTACAGGTTGATGCCCCGATATGTCTTTTCCCGATGCCGTGTGCCGGCTCCACCGGCCCGGCAAGTTTATTTTCCAATATTGCCATGGGAAATGCGGAGGCCTTATCCGGACTCACTCTTTTTCAAATGGCCCGGCCCGGGACCCCGATCATCTATGGTGATGCATCCGGTAACACGAATTTTTCCACCGGCGGTTTTTTGGAAGGCTCACCTGAAATGGTCCTGCAGACAGCGGCCAGAGGCGAGATGGCTAAATTTTACAACCTGCCGGATACTCAGGCCGGGTGTCTGACAGACGCCAAGGATCATGGTTCTCAGGCGGTCATGGAAAAGCTGATTACCACATTGCCGCTCGTCATGCTTGGCGTCGACCTGGTGCAGGGACCCGGTGCACTTGAAACCAGCAATATGATGACGCTGGAACAAATTGTGGTGGATGATGAAATCGCCTGTTTGTGTAAACGTCTGAAAGACGGGGTGGATATATCGGATACTAAAAATTACTTCGAAGACATCCGGGAGGTGAAACCCGGCGGCCATTTTCTGAGTCAGGCCAGCACCATCGAGTCCTGCCGCAGCAGCGAGTTTATAATGCCGCAATTGTGCGACCGCAATTCATTTGAGCATTGGGTCGAACTGGGCCGGCCGGATTTGTATGACAAGGCCAGAGAAAAGGTTGAAGAAATTTTGGCAACTCCGCAGAAAAATCCATTGCCGGATGATGTGATCGGCAAACTTGAGGATATCATGCGCAGAGCGGATGAGGAGCTTAAATAATAGGGTTTATGACCTGGGTTGAGCGGTTCAACGTTCAGGGTTCCCGGTTGAAGAGTCCTAAAGAATGCATCCAGAGGGGGCTTTTGCATCCATATGGCCCACAAGGCTGTTACGCTCAATGGGTGAAAGATGCCAATCTGCAGGGTAACGTCAAAGTAAATTCTAAACCAGTTGTGTTAAGGGGTTTTATAAGACAATAAAATTCCAAATTTTCATGATTTTAATTTATCCGGATATATGTATAAAATCAGTCAACTACTTATTTAAATGACGGAACCCTGGGCCAATCGGGCGTTGTGTTGAAACATGAACAATCTTAATAATGACACTTCAATCTTATTTTTGAGATTTTCAGAGAAAATATATTTAATTTAGTATGTTAGATTAATTCTCCTAAAAATCAGAATAATTATATCTCATCTATGAGATATCTACACAACCATTAAGTTCAGGTATTATATTTAGCATTTCAGATAGTTGTGCTATTTCTTGTGATTTGGCATAAAATGTGCGTTTGATTGAAGGTAAAATAAGGAGTGAACCATGCAAAATAACATCATTACGCGAATGGGGGACGGTGCCAGGGTTGAATTGTCCGCTGAACAGGTTAAAGCGGATATCCTGGTTGGTACTCAGGATGCCGCCGACCGGGGTAACATACCGGAATTGACCCCTGATGAGCTGGAAGCGCTTTTTGATATCTTTGCCGACACCAATCGGATCGTTGCCGTAAAACCGGGCAAAGAGGTCATCACCACCGATGATGGGGCTTCCATGACATTAATCGGCGATCAGGCGGATGGTGGCATCGACCTTCCCATGAGCTATATGCAATCGATTTTGGCCTATGAACGCGTTTGTTGTGCGGACACGGCCGGCGTCGGCCACATCGACTATAGCTGTAAGCCCGTCAAACCAATTATCAATTATGAGAAGCAAAAATACCATTCATTGAATCAGGCCACGACCGTCCCCTTGATTTACGGAACACAGCCGAACCTGGGACTATATTTTCAACCGGACGGCGCCTTTCCAAATCCATCCGAATTACTGCCTGCTGGAAAAATCAGCGAGGCCCGGGAGGCTCAGGAAGCGGCCGCCGAGCAACTGAGAAACGATCTTGTCTTCATTGCCAGAAATCTGTATGAAGTAGGCTGCGACGGATTTAACTTTGATACCGTCGCTTCCGCCGGGGATGCGGATTTTCTCGCCGCCCTGCAGGCCATCCGGGAGTTAAAAGAAATCGCTCCCAAGATGGCGATTGAACTGGGGATGTCCAGTGAATTTGTACTGGGCCTGCATGGGGAGATTACCTTTGACGGCGAGCTGCTGGCTGGGATGTATCCCCACGACCAGGTTAAGATGGCCGAAGCGGTCGGTGCGGATATTTTCGGCCCGGCCGTCAATGTCAAAACCACCAAGTCAATCCCCTGGAACCTGGCCCGCGCGGTCACCTTTGTGAAGGAGACCGTCAAGGTTGCCGCCATTCCGGTCCATCCCAATGTGGGCATGGGCGTATGCGGGCTTCCCATGTACGAATCACCCCCTATCGACTGCACGACGAGGGCTGCAAAGGCCCTTGTTGAGATCGGAAAAGCGGACGGGTTGTAGCTTGGCGTCGGAGATCCGTTCGGGATGTCTGTCGCCCACATTATGGCTGCCGGGATGGGAGGCATCCGAACCGCCGGAGATCTGGTGGCTTGGATGCAATTGACCCAAAGGATGAAGATCACGGAAGCCAAAGAATATGTGGCCCGGAAACTCGGAATAAGTGTCATGGATTTGACCGATGAAGAAGTGATGCACCAGGTCCGGCAGGATCTGGATATTGCGACCCTTCCGATGGTTGCCGACGGTTCCAGTGGAATCCTCGCCAAATGCCGGATTGCGGAGCTGCTGGATATTGAACTTAACTCGGTAAACAGGTTTAAATCCAAACTAAAATTATGAAATTCAGACCTGGTTGAATAGTTTACTGGTTGAATGGTTGATTAGGTAAATTATAGTCATAATTTCAGAATGTTACGATTTTTTTAAAAAATAAAGTGTCCAATTATTTGCAAATATGGGATAAATCCATATTTACAACCACTTAACCTATCAACTAATCAACCAATCAACGATATCTGAATAATCAATGGGAAGAAAGGAGGGCCAAAAATGCGAAAAACCACGGTAGCTGCGACTGAAATGACTACCGGCTGGGGCTTGAAGACGTTTACGACGGATGCTTTGGATAAAATTCATGCCGCTACGGGAGATGTCCTGCGAACCACCGGCGTCAGCATAGACTGCGATGAAGCCCTGGATATTCTGCATGACGGTGGTTGCTGGGTAAATAAAAAAACCCGGGTGGTCAGGTTTCCGGATCATATCGTCAAGCAGGCCATATCCATGTGTCCCAGCCACATTCTGTTGGCCGGACGAGATCCTGAAAATGATTTTTTGATGGGCGGCAAGCAGGTGGGATTTACCACCTTTGGTGTCGGGGTGTTGACGGAGGATTTAAAGACCGGTAAAATTCGGGAGTCCACCAAGGAAGATGTCGCCCAAATTGCCCGTCTGACAGATGCCCTGACGCACATGGATATTCTGACAGCACCGGTGACGGCGCGCGATAAACCGGACTCGTCTGCTGATCTTCACATGCTCGAAGCCGGTTTAATCAATTGCTCCAAACATTATGCCTCGGATGCAGAAGATGGGGCCAGAACCAAGTTGTTGATTGAAATGGCCGCGGCAGTTGCCGGAGGACTGGATGAGTTAAAAAGGAGGCCGATTGTATCTTTCGGAGTCTGTCCGACCAGCCCGCTGCAGATTATTGAATCCAGTGCCGAAGTGATTATCGAAGCGGCCAGGAACTGGCTGCCCATCAATGTCCTCAGTATGGTTATGGCCGGCGCATCGAGCCCGATTTCCATTTCAGGCGCCCTTGTCATGCATAATGCGGAGGTGCTCGCCGGAATAATTCTGGCCCAGCTGACCAATCCGGGTACCCCCGTCATATACGGCAGTTCCTCGACAACGCTTGACATGCAACAAGCAACCGCTGTAGTGGGCGTACCGGAGATGGCCATGATAAGTGCCGGTGCGGCCGAGCTGGCGAATTTCTATGGTCTTCCCAGCTATGTGGCCGGCGGGTAGGCGGATGCAAAAATATCCGATGCCCAGGCAGGACACGAAAAAACCATCAGCGCGTTGCTCTCTGCTCTGGCGGGTGCCAATCTAATTTACGGAGCGGGCATGCTCGAGGCGGGCATGACATTCAGCTTCGGCCAATTGGTCATTGACGATGAGATTGCCGCCATGGTGAAAAGAATCGTGAATGGGGTATCCATGGATGATGAGCTGATGGGTGTCGATCTGATCAAGAAAGTCGGCATCGGAAATAATTTTTTAACACAGCGGCACACCCTCAATCATATAGAGACCGAGCAGGTTCAGGCAACAATCATCGATCGCCGCATGCGAGGCGCATGGGAGAAAAGAGGATCCAAAAGCCTGATAGAATCTGCCAATGAAAGGGCTGCCCAACTGTTAAAATCCCACGAACCCAAGCCCCTGCCGGAAGATCTGATCAAGGAACTGAAGCGGATTGTGAAAAGTGCGGAGTAACAAGTTGGGGTTTCACCCCAATTGGAATGTTGGAATACTGGAAAAATGGGTTTTGGGATACTGGAGTGTTGGGTTAATGGCATAATCGTCTGAACCAATAAACTATAAATGGATAATATCCTTTAAAAAACCCACAATTCCATTATTCCACGATTCCATGATTGAGGCATAATTATAGATCTCAAAAATATTCGATATATTAATTGAGTTGTAGAAATTCCAAGACGTTCAAATACAGAGAGGTAAGCGAATGGAAAAAAATGAATGGCTTGAGAAAGCCGCCCAATCCATTTTGGATACGGACAATGACGCAGCCAAAGAAATCGCCCAGAAAGCCCTGGAAGACGGCATGGATCCGCTTGACATGATCAATGAAGGTTTTGCCGCGGGTATTCGCAAAATGGGTGACCTTTTTGATCGGGGGGAGGTGTTTTTGCCGGGGCTGTTGATCGGCTCCGAAGCCATGACGGGTGCGGTTGAGATCCTTGAAGCTGCTTTGCCCCAGGACAAAAAACAAGAGAAGCTGGCCGTCATCGTGATCGGCACCATTGAAGGAGATATTCACGACATCGGCAAGGGCATTATCGTGACCATGTTGCGGGTGCATGGCTATAAGGTTCATGATCTGGGACGGGATGTTCCGATTGAGGAATTTGTAAAAAAAGTCCAGGAACTCAATGCCGATGTGGTGGGCTCTTCGGCCATGATGACGACCACCCAGGTCGGCCAGAAAAAACTGGAGGCAGCTCTGAAAGAAGCCGGCCTGCGCGACAAGGTCAAGACCATGGTGGGCGGAGCGGTGGCTACCGACCATTGGGCCAAGAGAATAGGAGCCGATCTTTTCGGTGAAACACCCCAGGACACCATAGACAAGCTCAGGGAGATATTAAACTAGATGAGACCTGGGATGGTAAAAAAATGCTGAATCAGTTTTTATTCCTATACAGACATTGGTTATAATTTGGGATTTTGGATTGCGGCCTCCGGCCCGTAGGGGCCATAGGGGCCTACGCCCCGGAGGGATTTTGGATTTGTGGCATCGCTACGCTCTATCATTTTTATTAAATTGACAGAATACCTTAAATCCAAACTCTAAAATCCGAAATCCCAAATCTATGAGGAATAATAGTGAGATCAATTATTAAAGGTAATATTGCGAAAAAAAGCATGATTTTCACCAGCCTAATTAAGACCTAAAGGGTGTGAGATATTCAATATGGTCGGTGGCCCTTATGAATGAAACCTTTGATGCCATCATCGTCGGCGGCGGACACAACGGATTGACGGCGGCAGGATATTTGGCCAAAGCCGGACTCAAAACCCTTGTGTTGGAACGGCGGCCCGTGGTTGGCGGTGCCGTGGTGACCGAGGAAATTCATCCGGGATATCTGATCTCTACTGTTTCTTACGTCGTCAGTCTTTTAAGGTCGGAAGTCATCCGGGACCTTGAACTTAAACGTCATGGGTTTGAGATGATCCGCATGGATGGCACCTTGAATGTCTGCGGAGATGAGCACCTGTTTTTATGCGGTGATGAGGAGCATGATCGTAAGGAAGTGGCGCGGTTTTCCAGCGTCGACTACGATGCCATGACGCAATTCGAAGCAATGGTTCAGAAGGTCGGCGATGTGATTCGAAATCAAATGTTGCGAGAACCGCCCAAGCTGGATGCCGGTTTATTGGATCTGGCGGCCTTCGCCCGGATGGGTCTGGATATTCGCAGACTTACTCCTGACTTCCGCCACCGTTTGCTCCAAATGTTAACCAGCAGCGCCTATGATATTATTGAACGCTGGTTTGACAGCTCCATGATTAAAAGCATGTACGCATCCGCCTGTTTTTCGGGGAATTATGCCAGCCTCCGTCAGCCGGGTTCGGCGATTCCTTTTTTTCACTCGGCCATTGGCGAATTGGATGGAGAACTGGGTGCCTGGCGGATGGTAAAGGGTGGCATGGGCGGCCTCACCCAGGCGATGGCCAATTTTGCTCACTCCAAAGGAGCGGATATTCGGACTGCAGCTGCCGTTGCAAAAATATTGGTCGAAAAGGGACGTGCGGTCGGGGTGCGGCTCGAAAACGGCGAAATCGTCAATAGCCGTTGTGTATTAGCCAATACAGACCCGAAACGCACATTTCTAAAACTGCTGGATTCTGATCAGCTGGATCCTGAATTTGTCAAAGACATCCGCCAAATTCGGATGGGGCACAGCTCGCTGCGTATTAACTTGGCTCTCAAGGGATTGCCGGACATCCGGTTTTTTGCTCCGGGCGAGGCAGGGCCTTGGCACCGCTCTGATATGAGCATTTTCCCGGATATTGAAGGCATGGAAGCCAATTTTTTTGCAGCCGCCACAGGTCATTTGCCCAAGGCGCCGCGCCTGGAGATTACGATTCCGTCCACATTAGATGACAGTCTCGCCCCAGCCGGTCATCATGTCATGAGCATACTGGCCAAATATTATCCATATCACCTGGCCGATGGGTTGAGCTGGGATGACATCAAGGAGGGTGTGGCCGATGACATCATTGGGTATATGGCACAATCAATGCCGAACCTGCCGGATCTCATCATCGCCCGCCAGATGATTAGCCCGCTCGATCTGGAAACGATTTACGGGCTCACTGAATCCGATATTTTCCATGGGCGCCACGATCTGGATCAGATTTTCAGCATGCGCCCGCACCCCAAGGCAGCACAGTATCGAACCCCCGTTGAAAACCTTTACCTCTGTGGTTCCGGTGCCCATCCCGGCGGCGGTGTGTCCGGTGCCCCGGGACACAACGCAGCACGCCGGGTGATTGCTGATTTCAAACGGCGATAAAAATATCAGATCAGATGCGAACCGGCGTAATCGATACCCCATTTTTATAATGCTCCGGTGGGATAAGGGTATCCGCGGCAAAGCGATCGGCTTCTTCTTCCTGCGTTTTCACGCCTTGCCAGACGGGCGTCTCAACCCCTAAAATTTTGAACTTATCTTTTCTTGAACCCTAATGATCGCTGTCCAGCCTGGCAATGATTTCAGGAAGCGGTGTGACCTTTACGCCATGTTTTATCGGATAGGCTTCTTTTACCGGCGCCACCACGTATGCATCGTCAGGTGAAATATCTTCCAACGCGCTCCAGAAGCCTTTGGTAACGCTTGGAACTGTTGACGACTTCAGTTCGAAGGCCAAAACTTGTCGGCCTCTACGCAACACGAGGTCAATTTCGGCACCGGCACCGGTTCTGTAGAAAGAGGGTTCAAAGCTTCTTGCAGATGCCAGAATATTTTCCATTGCAAATCCCTCGAAAGATGCACCCAGAACCGGATGAGAGAGCAGATCGTCATGGGTGCGGATGTCGAGCAGGGCATGGAGAATACCGCTGTCGCGGATATAAATCTTTGGTGATTTTACCAGGCGTTTTTTTAAATTTGGCGCATCGGGCATGAGGACGCGGATCATGAACGTATGTTCCAGAAGATCAAGGTAGGAGCGTATGGTATGCGAACTTACACCCAAGGAGTCAGCGAGTTTAGATGAATTCAGAAGAGAGCCATGAATATGCGCGCACATTTTCCAAAGTCTACCGAGCCTTGCCGGTGGTATGCGAAATCCAAGCATACCGATATCTCGTTCAAGAAATGTACGAATGAAGTCTTGCCGCCACTGAAAACTGACCTCCTCATCGTTTGGGAGATAGCTTCTTGGGAAACCACCTGTCAACCAGATGCGCCGGAGGTCAACAAGACCCGAAGGCTCAATTTCATTTAATAGGAATGGCGTCAGATCAAGATAAGTGATCCGTCCGGCGAGTGATTCTGAGCTCTGACGGATCAAATCGCGTCCGGCGGAGCCAAGAATCAGAAATTGACCGTTTTTGCCGCGTTGATCCACAATGCTTCGAAGCGTTGTAAACAACTCCGGGGCGCGTTGTATCTCATCCAGGCATATCAGGTCATCTTCATGCAAGCTGAAAAATGCTAGTGGATCATCCAGTTTTGCCAGATCGGCAGGATTCTCCAGATCCAGGTAGACTGATTTTTTAAACAGTTTGACTATTTGGAGGGCTAAAGTGGTTTTACCACACTGGCGCGGTCCCAAAATCGCAACGACCGGATTATGCAGCAACCGTTTGTTGATTTCCGAAGCAAGGTTTCTTGGAATTAATTCTCTCATATTTGAAGTCTATATTCAAATTTACGAGAATAATCAAGAAAATTATTAAGGTCAATCTGAGAAATCTCAGATTGACCTTAATCCTTAATATGGCGGAGAGACAGGGATTCGAACCCTGGATGGAAGTTTCCCCCCATACTCGCTTAGCAGGCGAGCGCCTTCAGCCAGCTCGGCCATCTCTCCATGGTGGGTTGAATGGTT
>Ga0316187_10001824_pt1 | contig 18642 bp, 15 predicted proteins | sample CroRivburrow1_MG_FD_204927 | JGI IMG/M metagenome (GOLD analysis project Ga0316187, IMG submission 204927) | Coastal sediment microbial communities from Maine, United States - Cross River worm burrow 1 | ecosystem: Environmental > Aquatic > Marine > Coastal > Sediment | place: USA: Maine...
CTAAGGAATATATAGAGAATGCAGGTGGCAGAACAATTTTGGAAGAATATTTTCCCTTGGGCTGTCAAAGCTTTGATCATTTTTTCATAAGACTAAAAGGCCTCTGTAAGCAGGTATCGCCTGTGGTGGTTTTTTCTACGATTGTAGGGGATTCCGTTGTTTCTTTCTATAAACAATATAAGAAAAACAACATACCGTTTCCAATCATCAGCCCGATAACCTCTGAAAGAGAAATACAATTAATGGGCAGTGAAGCTGCCGCCGGTCATATTTGCACGTCGTCTTACTTTCAAAGCGTTGAAAGTTCTATCAATAAAAAATTTGTCAACGCATTCAACATCCGGTATGGAAACGAACCAATCAGTCGGGAAATGGCTTCGAGCTACGACGCAATTCACTTGTTGTCATCGGCCTGTGACAAAGCAACCGGTATTGCCCATGGCGGGAATGACATGGAAAAAATCCGCCAGTGTTTGAAAAGCGTCTGTATGGAAGGGCTTCAGGGTAAAGTGATGATGAGTCCAGGGATTCAACATCTTTGGCAATGGTCTCGATTGGGACGAGTTCAAAAAGATGGGAAAATTGAGTCATTTTGGCAATCCGCCGGTCCAGTGCCACCGAAATTTAACACGATCTACCCAGATGTTATCTACCTCACCCCTCAAAAAAAGGATAAACACCGCCGTTTCAGTGCCATAGTCGGCCGAAACAAAAAAATTATAGAGTGCATCAACCTGGCCAAAGTGGCTTCGACCAATAGCGCCAATGTACTCATTACCGGTGAAACTGGTACAGGAAAAGAGATGATAGCCCAGGAAATTCATGCCAACAGCGACAGGCGAAATAACCCTTTTGTTCCCATCAATTGCGTCACGATTCCTAAAGATTTAATGGCCAGTGAGTTGTTTGGATATGAAGAGGGTACATTTACCGGAGCGAAAAAAGGCGGAAGAATCGGCAAGTTTGAAATTGCAAACGGCGGTACTCTTTTTCTGGACGAAATCGGTGAAATGGCGCATGAAATGCAGGCCAGTTTACTGAGAGCCATCGAAGAAAAAGAAATCTATCGCATCGGGAGCCAAAAACCTGTCAAATTGAATTTCAGGCTGATTGCCGCTACCAATCGAAATATCGAAAAGGAAATCCACTATTGCAACACATTCAGGAAAGATCTTTTCTATCGTTTGAGCGTTTTCCTCATCAAACTCCCGCGTCTTTGTGACCGCACGGATGACATACCCGAATTGGCGAATCATTTTTTAGACAGCCTGTGCCTGAAAAATGCCATTTTGAAATCTTTTTTACCCGAAACGCTGAATCTTCTCCTTTTCTATCCGTGGCCAGGAAACGTTCGTGAGCTAAAAAATATCGTAGAAAGATCTTTTTACATTTCCATGGATGCGAAACATATCGCGCCGAAACATTTACCTGAATGGATTACAGATAGTCGTTCTGACGTATTCATAACGACTGCCAAACACGGCAATGAACCGTCTCAATATTTTGCGGATCCGCGTTCTGAAGATCAATGCATTCCCCTTGAGAAGTATTTGAACGTTGCATTTGGAAGAAATTTATTGATCGATGAAAACGAAAAAAACCTTATTGAAATCGCTATTAGTAAAACAAAGTATAACTTGACAAAAGCTGCCGACTTGCTTGGCGTATCTAGAACCACCTTGTATCGTAAAATTAAGAAATATGAAATCAGCACGCGATAAAAATTACATCCATGTCAGTCAAATAGGTTCACGCGATTTCGAGCTGTTCTTTGTTCCCCAGAAAATATCTGATAGTTGATTGTCCGTGCTGAAAGGGAGGCACTAGTTCTGACCGGCTCCCTAAAAATCGATTCAAAACTTTAATAGAACTTCGAACCATAAGTGGATTGGAACCAAGATGCAACATGATGATATTGCAAAAAAATATTCCCAATCGATGGAAAACGTGCTTCTTATCCTTCATGAGTTGCAAAAAAACAATTCCCAAAACTACCTTACAGAAGAAGACCTCATTTGGGCAGCTAATTATTTGAACGTTACATACAGCCAGATTTACGGACTCACCACCTACTACACTCTATTTAGTTTGAAACCTAGAGGCCGACACATTATCCGGGTGTGCCGATCGCCTGTTTGCCAGATGATCGGATCAGGCCGCATTTTTGACCAAATCAAGCGTATCTTGAACGTAAACATCGGCGAGACCACTCCCGATGGCATGTTCACCCTGGAGCCCACCGAGTGTATCGGCCAGTGCGACAGGGCGCCTTGTCTATCGGTGGATGATTCCATATACGGGGGAGTGAAACCTTCGGGAATTGAGGACATTTTCAAAATCTATAAAAAAATAGAATAAGGAACATGCACCGTGATAGCCGAATGCCGAATCGCAACCAAAAATGTGGGACTCATTAATCCCGAAAGCATTGATGATTATCTGGCCTCGGGCGGATATGAGGCTCTAAAAAAAGCCCTGCAACAGACGCCGGAGGAAATCGTATTCGCCATTGCCAAATCTGGTCTAAGAGGGCGCGGGGGTGCTGGATTTTCATCGGGCATGAAAATAAAATTTACCAGCGAAGCAACCTGTCAGCTGCTCGAATGTATGCGCTTTATCGTCTGCAATGCCGATGAAGGCGAGCCGGGCACCTTTAAGGATCGTATCATCATGGAAGGCAACCCGCATCTTTATATTGAGGGTATGATCATCGCGGCCTATGCCGTCAGTGCCGAGAAGGGCTATATTTACATTCGCGGTGAATATACAAAATCCATTGAAATGACCCGCATGGCACTCGCACAAGCCAGGGCACGTGGATTTTTAGGAAGCGATATTCTGAAATCCGGGTATTCTCTGGATATTGAGCTGAAAATTGGCGCTGGATCATACCTTTGCGGTGAAGAACTGACATTGCTGGAATCGCTTGAAGGCAAGAGAGGCTACCCCAGAATCAAACCGCCTTATCCCGCCGAGAAAGGATTGTTCGGTCTGCCGACCTTGATCAACAATGTTGAAACACTGGCTCATATCCCTGCCATCATTACCCATGGTGTGGATTGGTACACGCATTTGGGATCGAAGAAGTCCCCGGGTACTAAAATTTTCACCCTCAGCGGAGACGTCGCTTTGCCCGGCTATGTTGAAGTCGAGATGGGTGTCACTCTGCGTGAACTGATCGATCAGTTCGGAGGCGGTGTCTCGAGTGGGAAAAAATTTAAAGCAGCCCTTTTGGGTGGTGCCGCCGGCACCTTTGTTCCGGAATCGTATCTGGATGTACGCATGGATTATGACACCCTGAAAGCTAAAGATGCCGTCTTGGGTTCAGGCGCCGTGATCGTTATGGCCACAGATAAATCCATCCTGGAAATGTTAAATTCGATTCTAAGGTTTTTTCAACATGAGTCCTGCGGCAAGTGCGTTCCTTGTCGTGTCGGAACGCAGCAACTTCTCATTTTGCTTGAACAGATCATTGCTGCTCGCCGCGACAGAAAAAACGCCTTTTCCGAAATACTGCGCCATTCTGAAATCATGGCCAAGACGTCATTGTGTCCGCTCGGCCAGTCACCGATTCTGGCGATAAAAAGTGCACTCGCCCACTTCAGTCATGAATTGTTTTTCGAAATGAGATAGGAACGAAAGATGAGTGACACGTTAACCATCACCATTGACGGTCAAAAAATCACTACCCGCAAAGGATTGAACCTCCTTGAAGTCGCCAGACAGAATAACGTTCGCATCCCTAGCCTTTGCTATCATCGTAAATTGACACCCACCGGTGCTTGCAGGTTGTGTGTCGTGAAGATAAAAGGTACGGGAGGATTAATTACCTCATGCACGGTCAGCGTCAGTGAAGGCCTGGAAGTAACCGCATTCGATGAGGAATTGGAAGAAGCCCGACGATATTTGCTCGATTGTTTGTTGTGTGAACATAATGAAGCATCGGATCAAAGTTACGAAGATGAGTTTCGAAAACTCGTCTCCATATATGGTCTGGAAGATCCAGGTAAAAGAATATTTCCCTCTATTTGGAAAACCCTTTCCTACCCTTTTGATGAAAGTTCGCCGGTCCTCACTTACGATGCGTCAAAGTGCATCAAATGCTTTCGATGCATCAAGGCCTGCGATGAGGTGCAAGGCAAGAATATCCTGTCTTTTGCTCAGCGCGGAATCAGGTCCTATGTGGTTGGCGGATTCGGCGTATGGGGCCAGTCCGAATGTGATGGTTGCGGCGAGTGTATTCAACTTTGCCCGACGGGCGCCATCGTCGAAAAGCCCAACCGTGATCTGCTTCAAAATCAAAAGCCGGATCGTATGGTTGTTTCCACCTGCCCCTATTGTGGTGTGGGTTGCCAGGTCGAATTGATGGTCAGAAACAATCGCATTGTGCGCTGTAACGGGGTAGAAGGCATAAAACCCAACGATGGTAGGCTTTGCGTCAAGGGTCGCTTCGGCTACGACTTTGTTGACCACAATGACCGCCTGACGCAACCACTGATCAAGCGCAATGGGCAGTTTGTGGCGGTCAGTTGGGATGAGGCGCTGGAACTGATTGCGCGAAGATTCAATGAAATTAAGGTAAAATATGGAAGAGATGCCTTGGCGGGGTATGCTTCGGCCAAATGCACCAATGAAGACAATTATATTTTTCAAAAATTTATCAGAACGGCTTTTGGTAATAATAACGTGGATTACTGCACCCGTCTTTGTCATGCCTCGACGGTCACGGCCATGTTGCGATCACTGGGTGATGGGGCTGGATCCAATTCAATTGAAGATTATGAGACCGCTGATTGCATTCTGGTAATTGGCAATAATATCATCGAAACCCATCCGGTGACGGCAACTTTTATAAAGCGCGGTGTTGCCGCAGGCGCCAAACTCATCGTTATCGACCCCAAATGGACGCCTCTGGTTAAATTTGCGCAAGTCTGGCTTCGACCTCGCCTGGGAACCGACATCGCCCTTCTCAACGGTCTGATCCGCATCATCATCGATGAAAATCTAATCGATAACGACTTTATCAGGCGTCGCATTGAAGGAGGTATGGAGGCTTTTGAAGAACTGACAAAGAAGATTTTACCATACACGGCGGATAAGGTAACGGAGATCACCGGTGTTTCATCTTCGAAACTTTTTGCAGCCGCGAGACTCTACGCGAATTCGGAGCGGGCCTTAATTGCCACCGGTATGGGCATCAGCCAGCAAATAACCGGCACCCATACCGTTTTTGCGCTCATTAACATGTGTTTGATCACCGGTAAAATCGGCAAGCCGGGTTCCGGGTTAAATCCGCCGCGAGGCCAAAATAACGTCCAGGGTGTATCGGATGTGGGCTGTTCGCCGCTCTTTTATCCAGGCTACATCCCGCTTTCTGACGAAGCGAACAGGGAAAAAGTGGCCGCCGTCTGGAATGTTCCTGCCAAAGTCCTATCAGCCCAAAACGGCTTGACGACAGTTGAAATTATACAGGCAGCCTTCAACGGAAAGGTTAAGGGCATGTATATCATGGGTGAAAATCCGATGCTGACGGACCCCAACCTAAATCACACTCAAAAAGCTCTCGAACGATTGGAGTTTTTGGTGATTCAAGATATTTTCCCAACCGAAAGCACGCCTTTTGCCGATGTCATTTTGCCGGGAGTTTGTTTTGCGGAAAAAAATGGCACCTTTGTAAACAGCGACAGAAGGGTCAATCGGGTGCGCAAGGCGGTTGATCCTCCCGGAAACGCCCTGGATGAATGGAAAACGATATGGGAGATCGCGAAACGGATGGGCTATCCAATGAATGCCTATAAAAATGAAGCCGAGATCTTCGATGAGATAGCCCGGGTTGCGCCAATAATGGCTGGTATCTCTTATGACCGGATAGAACGCGAAGGCATTCAGTGGCCGTGTCCTACCCGGGATCATCCCGGGACCGCCACCTTGTTTCTCGAAAAATTTAACACGCCCAGCGGGCGGGCAATCCTGAATCCCGTGGATTATGTCCCACAGACAGAAAAAACTGATAGGCACTATCCCTTTTTATTGAATACCGGTCGAATCCTCTACCAGTATCATTCCTGCACGATGTCTCGTCGCAGTAAGGCACTGACCGATTACGCCAACCAATCCTACGTGTTGATGCATCCCGATGATATTTTAAGGTTGGAAATGAAAGCCGGCCAACAGGTTAGAATCATCTCCCGTCAAGGAGAGATTCAAACCACACTCAAAGCGAGCACAGAGGTTTTGCAAGGTGAAATTTTCATGCCCTTCCATTTTAGTGAGGCGCCAGTCAATCGGCTCACTCGTGATAAGCTTGATCCATATTCAAAGATCGCACCATTTAAGCTGACCGCCTGCCGGGTAGAAAAGCAATCGGTTCCCACACACACGCAGTAGCGTGAGCCCGATTTTAACGGAAAAATGAAATGAAAGAGCGCTGGTGGATTACCTTTCACATAGGAAATCCACCGCTACGTCCAATATACTGTATTTAATATCTGAATTCCCTGTTGCTTGCAATGACAGAGGCTGAAGGTCGTATATAGGGGACATTCTATATTCCTTATGTCAACATAAAAAATTAATTTATTACCTACATGGAAGAAAAAATGCTAAGCATCTGAATAAATTTTAAAGTAAGTTTACTTTTTCTCGGAGATATTGCCAATATTATTGATAATCTGTTTTATCACTTTTTTATGGACCATGTTTGTGGTTTGTATCTCACTGTAGCGTCTGCTGTTGTTAATGGCTACAGCTACCAAACGGGCGGTCAGGTCCAACAATTCAAGGTCGTCGTTTGTGAAGTCCCCGCTTTTCTTGTTTAATGATTGAAGTGTGCCTGAACAATGCTCATTGTAATCAATCAAGGGGGTACAGATCATATTGCGCGTTCGAAAACCTGTCATATCATCCACCCCACTATAAAAACGGCTGTCACTATCGGTATCATTTACTATTGCGGGCATACGGTGTTCAAACACCCATCCCGACACACCGGATGATTTTGGAATACGGATTTCCTTCTTTTCAAGATCCTGGGATGAAAAAGAGGTGAGTTGTTGCTTCAATGGGTCGAATAAAAAAATCGATGACCTTTCGGAATCCATAAATTGGTTGAGTTTGTACATGGAAACTGCAAGTACCGCATCTATATTGCTCTCCAAGTCGAAAAGCTGTGACAGTTCCTTTGCCAGACGATAATGTCGGATCATGCTTTTTTCCATTTTCCCCTCCTCGCTAAAGCCGTCTTAAAATACGAGCATGGGTTCATGCTTATTCAGCAACTTCAATTTGACTATTCCAATTGAAATGTATCAATACAGTATCGATCAGTTTTGTCAATTGCTATGATGTGGGATTGAGTGGGGATAGGGTCTGATTGGTAGACACCACCTTTCGCATCTGACACCAATTTTCTTTTTTTAAGTCAAAAATTTAGCAGGCTCGTCATCTGACAGAAACTTCGAAAATGCAATCTTGACAATGTCGGTTGAAACCTATTTATGCGCAAGAGTAGCTATAGTCCTTTGTCAGCCCAATCGCTTTATGCAATACGGGTACGAGCTGTGGCGAAAACACATGAGTGGGACAGAAATAAAGGAGTTCAATGAAGCCATATTTTCGGAATTATTGGTTTCGACATACATGAGAAGCCACAAATCATCTCATGTTAGCCAAGAGGAAGTTTCATTGGCCAGCACCCGACCCTTGACCGGCGGACGATGCTGGAATTCCATCCGATCGATGATGACAAAAGCCGGACGAAGCGAAGGAGACAACCCCATGCGTCAATACGCCAGCGACATCGCATTCACACCCGCTGTCAAAGCAATCCAATCCAGAAAAGGCTCTCGATCCGCTTATTCGAAAGTCGAAAAAGGCCGGGGTTGGCAGACGAAGGTAACGCCCGAGCTGACGGATTTCTTGTCGGAAGTGGACATGTTCTATTTGGGAACGGCGAACGCCGAGGGGCAACCGTACATTCAATACCGGGGCGGATCACCGGGGTTCCTTAAGGTCGTTGACGACAAGACGCTGGGTTTTGCCGACTTCGTGGGCAACAAACAGTACATCACCCTGGGCAACCTCTCCGAAAACCCAAAGGCGTTCATTTTTCTTATGGACTACGCCCACGGCCGACGCGTCAAACTTTGGGGTAGCGCCCATGCGGTCGAGGATGATCCAATGCTAATCGATCAGCTTCGTGATCCTTCCTATCCGGCCGAGGTGGAACGAGCTATCTTGTTTACGATAGAAGCATGGGACGTAAACTGCCCGCAGCACATCCACAAGCGGTTTTCTCAGGCAGCTGTGGATTCTGTTGTCAAGCAGCTTCGATCACAGGTAAAAGAACTTCAGGCAAAGTTGGACAAGTTTGAAAGCAAGGAGAGCCCGTCGTGACGGAACGTGCAGGCAACCACGAAGAGTTTATGAGGCGTTGCATTCAACTGGCTCGGCACGCCAAAGTGCAGGGAAATACTGCGGTAGGGAGCGTTGTCGTTTTTGACGGAAAAATCGTCGGAGAAGGCGTCGAGCAATTGCCTGCCGGAAACATTCTGACGGGACATGCCGAAGTGCTGGCATGCCAGCAGGCCATCGAAACCCTGAAGGTTCGCAGACTGGAAAAGGCGACACTGTACACCACCGCCGAGCCATGCTTCATGTGTTCATACGTGATCCGACAATGCCGGATCGCAAAGGTTGTTTACGGTACCGAGACGGCGATGATCGGCGGCGTTACGTCGTCGTTTCCAATATTGACGACACTCGGTCTTAATGCTTGGAAGCCCGCACCACAGGTTATCGGCGGTGTACTTGCCGAAGAATGTCGTCGGCTTCACTCGCGCTAATTCTCGGCAGATGCCTAATCAACTCATTTTTAAGCGAGGTAGCAGCTACTATGGTTCATTATTCTGCAATCGGCATCATGTGAATGGAATTGATAAAATGTATCTCAAAATTCTATGTTATTATGATGAGCTGCGATTATGGCAATCAAGTTCCTGTCTTAAAATCAACAAATTTGTGCAGCTGCTATTAATATGTACCGAGGCTATCTCTAATCGTTTTCAGATAGCCAAGACGTATATCAAACTAAGATCAACTGGGCTTAAAGCTCAAGGCAGTAACGATTTTCGGGTTCAAGCCGCTGATAGGGCCAATCTATAGTTTCTAGAGGGTCAAGCAGGGTGATCAGTTTGGGGTTTCTCATTATGTTCCAAACAAACGGGTCATAAGTGAGAGATGGGGATGGGAGCCCGAGCGAAAAGTGTAAATGCGGGATGATCTTGGCTTTTGACCTTCCGATGTCGGCAATGGTTGCTATGATGTCCCCTTCCTTCACCATCGTGCCGATTTTAACTTCGGCCCGCGGTTTTGTGTGGGCATAGACCGATAAGAACCTTTCGTTTTCGCTTTCCGGAGTTTCATGTTCGATGATCACCGCTTTGCCAAGATAGTCAGTGAAGATAGCCCTCACCACACCGTCGTGCATAACCGGGATCCGACTTTTTTCATCAAGGCGAAGCGTCCGCATGGAACGATCCCCGTAAAGGCAGATATCGATACCCTCATGGGGAAAATCCCGCCGGCCATGATCTCCCCACCATTTTTCCGGCGAATTGAACAGCATACCCGGACAAAAAAGCCAGCTTTCAAACCCGTTTTGGTCCAAACCGTTTTCTTCGATAAGCATTTCAGTAAAACGTGTTTTTTTCAAAGCTACACTTTTCATCGGGTGTAAATTCAATGAATCCTTCCAATTCATAAAGGTCTCCGTACTATAAGGAGGCAATCATTTTTTTGCATCAAAACCTTGATGTTTTATAAAAAAACGTAAACAAGAGCTTTGTCACAATTCATAGATTTCGATAAAAACACAACTCGTGGTTATCTCAATAGAATCATTAACACACTTTTAATAGAAACGAATCCAGTGCCGTATTGACGCTATGGATTGATCAGCCCCCAAAATTTAGCGGCGTAAAATGCTGAATAGACATCCCGATCTTCGGCATAGGCACCGACTGTGCCCCCCTGGTCTTCATCGCTGCCCGGGTCGACCGAAACTGCGTGCAGCATGCCTTTGATGTGATACGTTTCGACAACCGGTCGGCCGCTGGTGTCGTTATAAATCCGATGGGTGTGCCCTCTGAAAAGGTTATTTTCATCCGGTATCAGGTCGGCGTCGTGAATGTTGGTCCACTGCTCAACCAGCTCAGTCATGTTCTGATCATTGACCGTTGGGTCTATGTCGCCATGAAAAACGGTGAGAATTGGAAAAGGACCCGGATGATCAGAAGCCGAGCGAATCAGGTCGCCCCATTGGGCAGGTGTGCGATTGGTCAACCCCTTCATGCAGCGGTATTGTGCATCGATGGCATCGGTGGCGCACCGAAAGGGACCTCCCGCCATGACCGCCCCTCCGGCAAACACCTCCGGGTAGACTGCCAGCATGACCGCGGCCATGTAACCTCCGGCTGAAAGGCCGGTTACATAGACGCGCTCGGTATCAATGGAATGGTCGGTTTTCATTCGGTCAATCATTTGTTTGATGGAAAGGGACTCACCTTTATCCCTGGACGTATCGGCCGGAAAAAACCAGTTAAAACAGGAGAGAACGTTGTTCACCACTTGTTGTTCGGGGTAGATCAGAAAAAAGCCAAAACGCTCTGCCAGCCTGTTCCATTGGGTTCGCTCGGCATATTCGTTGGCGTTTTGGGTGCAACCATGCAATACGACCACCAAGGGCTGATTATCAGGAACATTCGCCGGTGCATAGATGTACATTTTCAAATTGCCGGGATTACTTCCAAAGGCAGTGACCTCAGTCAACTCTGTTTTTGGCTTGGGCGGCCACCAACCCATAGCTGTAGCGGTATGGCCGGCGCAGGTTAAAAAAATCAAGATAAAGGCAACCTGAGCCAGTACCCGAGGCTTTTTTCTTCTGCTAAAGCTTTGATTTCTTATCATGTTCAGATCCTTTATTGATTAAGCTTTAACCCCAGGTGATGGACTGGTTGGCACTGGGCTTTGTTCTTTCCCACTTTCCATAGTCGATAAATATGTTATTACGCAGATCTAACAAATCAAGATGATTTCGGGTTTTTGTCCCAGAAGGGTTTGTACGCCTGCCACATGGCCGAGGTATCTTGAGAGCCGAATCCTTGGACCCTGGCCATTTCGTTGATTGTCTGAATTAATTGTCCCATGATCGGAGGAGCGCCGTTTTCACTGGCCATGCGTACAGCAAGACCAACGTCTTTGCAGAGCAGGTCAATTGAAAAAGTCGGCCGATGATAATTTTCGTCAACTATATTTCGACCCAATTCTGTGAACAGATTACTCACAGTCCCAGCCCTACTATCAATAATGGTTTCATAAAGCAGATTGGGTGAAATCCCAATATGGCTCGCGATAGCCATCATTTCCGCTGTCATAGCGTTGATGGCTGAAAACATGAGTTGGTTGAGGAGTTTGATTTTGTTCCCCATTCCTGATTCGCCCACGGGAATAATCCTACCTGAAAAGGTCTCGAGAACCGGGCGGCAGCGTTCCAGAGCTCCCTGTTCGCCTCCGATTGGCAGAGCCCAGTGACCAACTGCGGACGGACGGCCCAATACCGGTGCATCCAGATACCCTATCTTCTTTTTCGCGGCCAGAGCTGCCATCGCCGCTGTGGTTCCAGGGTCAATTGTACTGTGATCCACAATGACTGCACCCGGAGATGCAGACTGTAACAGGCCTTCCTCTCCGCTTACGCAATCAATTACCTGCATGGGACCGGGTAAAAACATCAGGATGATAGAGCACATTCCTGCCAGATCGGCTGGACTCGACGTTGGAGACGCGCCCATTGTTATCGCTTTGTCAATTGTCGATTTCGTGACATCATATACATACAAGGGGTAGCCAGCTTCGAGAATTTTGCTACCGGCCTCGCTTCCCATCACCCCGAATCCAATTAACCCAACTGGTTCCATAGTTACCTCCGATCAGAGCGACTTTGTCTGTCTTCCTTTTAAGCCCTATCAAATTGAATGGAAAAGAGAGTTCCGCTACGTCAATAAAGGTTTCTCTCTATCCGAAACTCTAATTTTTTTTCAGACTAATATTAACACCGACACCACCGGTAAAGCAGTCGGGCGTACAAAGGATTCTGGGATTGGAACCCACGTACCTTTTTGCTTTTTCCATAGCATCATTAAAGGTTGATGTGGGTATAAAACCCATACCACGAGCATAGGCAGGCGCCTTGGTTCCGGCAATAAAAACGGCGCTGGTGTAGGGCGCCAAAACACCACCACCGCTGATCATGGACATCGCATGAAATGGATGATAGGTGTTAAAGTTGGAGTACTTGAAGCAATATTCTGTATCTTCGGCGATACGAATCATATCGTTTGAAGCCAGGAACTCGGGAATACTGCAGTATTTCTGAAGCGATTCATAGGTTTCTTTGTAGGACGGGAACCAGTTGTCATTAAACCAACCGTCGCAAATGCTTGCGGCAATGACCACCCCGCCTTCGCGAAAAGCGTTCCAGCAACGTGACAATTGTCCTCCAATGGCAAGGCTCATCAAACAGGGATTGGTGCCCATACCCGGGCCGTAATGAAAATTTCTAGGTACACCGATGATGAGGACATCCGCCGGTTCATCCAGGTCAAGGCAGAGATTGGTCCGTTGATCGGCCAAGGGCCAGGTTGCTTCTTCAATCAGTCCGAGACGCCCGGCCTTGACATCCAAAACCTGGGCCTTTCTTCCGAGAACGGCGTCCACACCGAATACTTTTTTTCCAATGCCTTCTTCCATGGCCAGGCCAATTGAATTGAACTGACGGCGCATATGGGACTTCGTCGAAGCGCCGAGCCAGTCCTGGCGGTGCATGGTTTCAGGACAGTGATGGGACCCGATTGAACGCCAACCGGAATGGCCCGTGACCAGCATTTTATAGCCACCACTATACCCGCCATATGGATTGCCGGCGCAATGACCGACAACTATTGGAAGATCGGCGTCGGCTAGAAGCTGGTTGCACTGGATAACATTGCCCATCTCATCCACGCCATAGTTACGCAAGCCTGGATCTTCGGCGTCATGATTAACGATTCGGCCGGGATAAAAAAGATCGACGATCTCCTTACCAAGATACCAATACCATTCTTCCAAGGTGTTCTGACGATGGAGTCCCACAGCGCAGAGCAGGGTAATATTTTCTATCTTGGCACCACCTTTCAGCAATTCTTCCACGATGATGGGAATGGCGATGCGGCGATGCGCTTTGTCGTGGGCGCCACCTTTGACCCGGTCCGGAAAACCGATCACGATTTTTTTGTCCGGTCCACTCAATTCTTTGAGCGGTGGAAATCCGAGTGGTTTCTTCAGCGCACGGCGGACGGCTTCGGTCGGATCTACTTCAGGCGGATCGTTATCCAATCGGCCAAGGTTGAAAACAGTTGCCGAATCGGGCAGTTCAATGCCCATTTTGCCGTCGCCATAATCTAACTGGACTTCTCTCATAACTCATTTATCCTTTCACTGTCATACATGGACTACTATGACCGAATTCTGGCCAAGCGCTGGATTGATCACTTTTTCGATACTATTTCAATATGCTCCTTGACAGCATCTTCGATGCTGTATGAGGGCTTCCAACCAATTTCCCGACGCGCGGCGCTGTCGTCATACGCCGCTGGATATGGAGACTGCCTGCCTCCGTCTTCGACCAGTGTTATTTTCGCATCGGGCTTAAATGCCTGAGCAACATTTACGACATCTCGAATCGAATAGGCACCGCCGGCAATATTGTATATTCGTTGTGTGGGGGGTTCAGCATCATAAAGCGTCATAATAGCTTTAACTGCGTCTTTAACGTACAGCCAGTCTCCGGTCTCATCCGGGTTGGAAACAACCAGGGACTCGCCACGGGCAACGGCATCCAAAATAGCCGACGACCACAGGGCCGTAATGCCTCGGGTCCGTCCCGGTCCGAAAACCCAAGTGAATCTCAACGCTCGCGCATCGAGTCCATGCTTGCGGTAAAACCATTTCAGAAGATGCTCCGAGGCCAGTTTGGTTTGACCGTAAATCGTTTCCGGATTCTTGACCGCATCATCGGCTACCGGTTCGCTTACATCGCGTCCGAAAACCGAAATTGAACTGAGCATGATGAACCGATTCACCTTCATTGCCACGGAAGCATCCAGCAAGTGAAGCGTTGATTCCATATTGACTTGAAAGCCCATGCGCGGATTTTCCTCGCACGGCCCAGCCAGAATCGATCCAAGGTGAAACACGTCAGTGATTTTCTCTTTCATCATAACACGGTACAAATCCGGTCCTGAACTCAGATCCCCTTGAATATAAGTAATTTTGTCAAGAATCGGGACCAAAGCTAACGGCTCCCTGGCCAGATCGAATGCGGTTACTTCAAATCCTCTGTGCAGCAACTCAGGGATTAAGTATGACCCTATAAATCCAGCACCGCCGGTCACTAAGGCTCTCACGACTCACCTCCAAAAAATTCTTCTTTCATTCAATAAACGAGCTACTCTCGCCATCCACAACCGCAAATTGAACCTGAAAGATAGGTTATTGCCGTTGTTTTTGAAATTCCTCCCGAACGACCTTGTCAATTTCGGCTCGAATCTTGACAAATTCTGGAGCTGTTTTGACCGAAGCCTTGCGAGGATAAGGAATATCTATCGGGATAACTTCGCGGATGCGTCCCGGCTTGGATGCCATAACCACCACGCGAGTGGATAAAAAAGTGGCCTCTTCGACACCGTGGGTGATAAAGACAACGGTCTTCTTTTCTTCCTCAAGAATATCCAACAATGATTCCTGCATGAACTGTCGTGTCTGGGCATCTAATGCCCCAAAGGGTTCGTCCATGAGCAACACCTGCGGATTGACCGCATAAGCCCTGGCGATGGCCACACGTTGCTTCATACCGCCTGATAGTTCCTTGGGGTAGGATTTTTTGAAATCCTGAAGCCCTACCAATTCTAAAAAATGATCGACGATTTCATCAATTCGATCATGCGCTGTCTTGTTGGCGGACAGCTTCAACCCAAACGCGACATTTTCTACCACAGTTAGCCAAGGGAAAATGGCGTACTGCTGAAAAACGACACCCCGCTCCGGTCCAGGGCCTTTGATAGGATTGCCGTCCAGGCAGGCCTGTCCCGTGTTTGATTTGAGGAATCCGGCCAGAACGTTGAGCAACGTGGTTTTACCGCATCCTGACGGGCCGACGATAGAGATGAATTCTCCAGGTTCTATCTTAAGATTCACGTCCTTCAAGGCTTCAAACGTTCCTGAGGCCGTTTGGTAGGTGACGCCTACCCCCTCTATCAATATCCCTTGTTCCATGATTGTCTCAACCCGATACTTTCTCTTTTCCGTACGATTGTTAATCGTTTGTATTACCCATGCAGCCGGAAAATATTCGACGCCCCCTGCACGACCAGTTTCAAGCGCGTTTCTCCTGCCACGCCGTGGCTCGCCGTTCGATAGCTCGGACGATGCTGTCCATCACCAGCGAAATCGCGCCTATGAGCAGCACGCCGAGGACCAATGGTGCCATCTGGAAAAAATTTTGTGCCTCCACCATCATCGCTCCGATGCCTTTCTGGGCGGCAATCAGTTCGGCCGCGACCAGCGTGGCCCAGCAAACACCCAATGAAACCCGGCAGGCGGTGATGATATGGGGATAGAGTTGGGGGAGTATGATTTTGTGGAACATCTCCCAGTTGTTAACCCCGAGCGTTTGAGCGGCCCGGCCGTAAATAGGCTCCAGGCCGATCAAGGCCTGATAGATCACCACCAGGGCTGGAAAAAAGGAAGCATACGTCAGGACGATAATCTTTGACGTTTCGCCGATGCCAAAAAAAATGATCATTAAAGGAATAAGGGCTATCGGCGGCAGTGCGCGAAAGAAACTTACCAAAGGATCGACAATCAACCGAATGACCCGAAACCATCCGATCAGGAACCCGAGGATGACAGCTGCGACGATCCCCAACGAAAAACCAATAAGAACCCTTACAAAGCTTGCATACATATGGGCTATCAGTGTTCCGTCCTTCAGGAACTGGACAAAAGCCTTACACACAGCGGCAAAGGAAGGAAATAGCTTGGGATTGACCAAGTGAGTCGCACGCCCCACTTCCCAAACCACAAGCACCAAGACGAACGAAGCGATGAAATACCCAATTTTTTCTATTTGCTGCCGTTTTTTAACGGCCTTGAATGTTTGAATGACAGCATTCCGACTTGAATGATTTGTCATGAGACCGCCCTCTTTCTGCGATTTCATTTAGGGTTTCCTTCTGGATCTGCGAGGGAGGTGAAGCCCTCACCCCCCCCCCCCCCCGCGCCGGAACTATTATTTAGCAACTGACAAGTATAAGTTCGGATCAAAAAAGTTTTCTGGAGGCACTACCTTCGGGATCGATCCTATTTCTACAAATACTTTCTGAACCTGTCCGATCCATTTGGCCACGGAACCGTCCTTGTAAAGGGTGATCCACTCTTTTGAGGTGAAAACTTTTTCTGCCTCCCAACCGGCTTGAATATCAGCGAAGGGAATTTCCGAATAGGCCTTTGTGTGGATGAGTTTCAGAGCCTCGTCCGAATGGTTGATCAAGTAGTCATTGGCCGGAATCCAAGCCTTAATAATCTTCTTGAGCATATCCTTGTTGGTGTCATAGTTCTTGTTGGTGGCAACCCATCCGCCCATGATAGCCGCATCCGGATAGAAGTCTGAAGCAGAACTGAGCATAATAGCACCTGGGACTTTATCCCGAATCAAGACATGGAACGGAGACCAGGTGGCTACAAAAGGAACCGCGCCAGTGATGAAGGCCGAAACCGCACCAGCCATGTCCATGCTGACGATCTCAACATCTTTGCTTGAGTCAATCCCGTTGTTTTTCAAAGCGGTGTGCAGAAAAACATGTGCGGTTGTACCTTTTACCGTGGCAATTTTTTTGCCTTTAACATCCTGAATCGTCTTTGCACCAGTTTCAGGTCGCGCGAAAAGCATAGCTGTATCGTATTCAATGTTATTTACCAGAAAAACCTTGCCCACACCCTGGGCAGGAAAATTGGAAATCACCGCACCCATGATGGCCACGTCCACGCTGCCGCCGCTTAAGGCCTGCATTAGCGGGATGCCGGAGGTAAATTTAATGGGTTCCATTTCAAGACCCTGGTCTTTGAAATATCCCTTTTCCATGGCAATCCAGAACTGACCGTCCACAGCTAAGGTGTGCAGGTAGCCCACTTTGACTTTTTCTGCCGCTGCCGGGCCTGATAAACCCAGCACCATCGCCAAAACCATTGCTAATACGACTAACTTGGCAACTCTCATTTCTCGTCTCCTTTTTTAACCGTCAAAAATTAATGTTTCCCTCAGTTCCGGGTCCTTTCGAAGACCTCGCCTGAGGTGCCATTCCCTATTCTAGTGCGCGGCATGAGTTCCTGACTACCAGATCAGTCTTGAGACAAATCTGTCGCGGCTGAGGGGAGGGGTTATCAATCATGTCTAGGAGGCAGCTGAGCGCCATCTCGCCGATTTCGATACCGTTGACCCTGATGGTTGTCAATGGAGGGTCGGCGTAGGCTGAAAAATCTATATCGTCAAAGCCGGCAATGGAAACGTCGGCCGGTACTTTCAGTCCCTTTTCCTTAGCTGCTGCCATGGCTCCGAATGCCATAACGTCGCTAGCGGCAAAAACGGCGGTCGGCCGGTTTGCCAAAGACATGAGACGGTTCATGGCTTCCATCCCATCGGCCAAGGTTGGCTCCTTTTCCACCACCAGCAAATCGTCCCAAGGCAGGCCATGGTCGGATAGGCAATCACGATAGCCCTCAAATCTCTTATGAACCCGATCCACTTTGGAATAGGGGCCAAGAATAAGACCGATACGTCGATGTTTGAGGCCAATCAGATACTCGGTCATCGTATAAGCCGCACGATAATTATCAATGCCGACGTAACTAAGCTGCGGGTCGTCAGGTTTTTCCCACATGATCACCGTTGGGACTCCGCTCCGATTAATCTCTTCAAGTAGTTCCTCTTTACGAACGCAGTAACCGGTGAGCAATAGACCAGCCGGATGGCGTTCATTTAAGGTTCGCAACACTGACATTTCGATTTCGGGATTGTACTTCGAATTGCCAATGGTGACTGTGTAACCATGCTCCTGGGCTTTCTCCAGAATGGCAAACACGGTTCTTACGAATATAGAGCCTATCGTAGAGGGGATGATCAATCCGATGTTTGCCGAACACTGTCGGGAAAGATCGGCGGCTAAGGCGTGATAGACGTACTTTTTTTCTTTGATGATCTTCAACACACGCCGGCGTGTTGAATCTCGCACCATTTCGGGTGAACGAATCGCTCTGGAGACGGTGGCTGGAGAAACACCCGCTATTTTAGCCACTTCTTCAATGGTTATTTGGCCCATGCGTGTACTGTCCAATAAAATGATGACGCTTACATTTATAATCAGGCCAATTCTCCCGGGTCAAGAAAAATTCGGATTTTGATCCAACGACCAAGATAGAGAGATAAAGCATTCTACGTTTCACAAGTTAATTTTTATGATATTTTTCAATAAGTTGATTGGTTATTTTATG
>Ga0316187_10001826_pt1 | contig 18634 bp, 15 predicted proteins | sample CroRivburrow1_MG_FD_204927 | JGI IMG/M metagenome (GOLD analysis project Ga0316187, IMG submission 204927) | Coastal sediment microbial communities from Maine, United States - Cross River worm burrow 1 | ecosystem: Environmental > Aquatic > Marine > Coastal > Sediment | place: USA: Maine...
AAACCTTTACTGAAAGGTTCGTAAACATGTTTGTTACTTTAACCTTAAAATCAACGCCAAATATATGCACACAAGTAGAAAAGTCAAGTTTTAATGTTAAAAAATGGAAGTTCGAAGAACACGCAAAAATCAATTTTAAAATTTGAATTGCATCAAAATTTTATTGTGAGTGCTTTACCTGTTGATCAACTTTCCGAACATCGTAATCCGATAATGAAAAAAGCAACGTGCAAAACGATCGCATATCACCCGGTGTTCGATGCAGTTCAAGCCGTCTGCTTTCGACAGATACCCGAGACCTTCAGTGGCAGCTTGTGTATATCGTCCACTAGCACGTAGTTGCCCGCTCCGTACATGTGCGGCGGATAATCGCGCGCCTCGGAGTCCATGGTGATGCGAAACGGGTGCACACCCTCGTTCTTCTCCTCGTTCAAAGCCCTCCGGGCGTCCTCAAAACCTTTGTCGCCACGGTATCTGGTCGTCGGGCTTGCCGTTGGAACGCGTTACCAGGAGCCTGGTTTTTTCATGGACATCCTGCAGCAACCGGGTCGAATCCCGGCGGATTACCCCAGCCGGGTATAATCCTGCGGGAGTATGCCTGCAATCCGCTTTTTAACGGACACATCATAGACTTCGTCGAAGTGCTTAATCCGATACAGTCCACGGCGTTTCCGAGTCACACCGGGAAATCCGTATATGGCATAACGGTCACCAGGCGATTCCAGCAATTCACACAACAACACCGGGGCTTCCTTTTTCACCTCGTCAACCCACTCCGGGTCGAGCCGCCCATATTCACCATGAACACAACTGCAAGATCGCGTTCAACCCTGAACACCGACACCTTGTCCGGTACGTAGATCACCTTGGAATCGGCACAGGTCCGGTCCCCTCACAAGGTAGTTTTGCTTCTCCATGGCTCCTGCTGCATCTGTAGAAATTCCCGCAGGAGCGTATCAAGAGTACACGACCGTGCACGCTCCCTGACCTGAATCGGGATCGCAACGATTACCTTGACCTATATTGATATTTGTAATTTATATTCAATAGCCAACCAATTGAATATAGTATGCCTGTGCTTCTCAATTCGGCTTCCCACCAGTTATCAGGTCACAAACCATGATTACCACTATGTCCGACCCGGTTCCTGCCAGGGAAACTATTCTGGTGGTCGGCGCAGACATCAGAGGCGTCACCGCTGCTCTCGAGGCGGCCCGCGCGGGATACCTTAACAAGAAAATCGGAGAGAAATTCAGCATGCCGGTCACCTACTACAGCCAGCTTCTGACGGTATGTCCTACGGCGGCAGCGTTAAAGAGACCGGCCTCACGGGAACATCATCAGGGCGAAAAAACTCGAGGATATCGCCTCGAAATGATCCCGCGGAGGGCAGCATGAGATGCAGTCCATAAGAGCCATCACTTTCGATCTCGACGACACCCTCTGGGACATCGGCCTCGTCATTGAACGGGCTGAAAGGGAGACCTACCAGTGGTTATCCACCTATTGCCCACGCGCAACCGCGAAGTTCAGCATCGCCGAAATGCAGCAGGTGCGGACAAACATTGTGGACGAATATCCCCAGCATTCGCACGACCTCAGTCATTTACGATGGCTGGCTTTCGAAAAAATTTTATCGGCCGCCGGTTACGGCAGTTCCCAGGTCGACCAGGTATTCGAGGAGTTCATGACGCTTCGCAACACGGTAGAGTTCTTTCCCGATGCGCTGCCCGCGCTGGAGCGTTTGTCCCAGGTCTACCCGCTTGCCAGCCTCACTAACGGCAACGCGGATCTTGAACTGATCGGGATCAGGCACCACTTTTCCGCGACGATTTCCGCCCGGGACCACGGCGTTGCCAAACCGCACCGTGACCTGTTCCACGCCGCCTGCGAGGCGCTCGAATGTGAACCCGGTGAAGTGCTGCACATCGGCGACAGCCCGGAACACGACGTCATGGGAGCGGTGGAGGCCGGCCTCCAGGCCGTCTGGCTCAACCGCCACGGGCACCCTTGGGAACTCCCCTGTCCCGCCGGCATCGAAGTCAGTGATCTGGACGAGTTGCTCCGTCTCCTCGATCTGTAGAAAACCGGGGACGAAAACCGGGGACAGTATACTTATTTGTTGCAACAAATAAGTATACTGTCCCCGGTGCGTATCTGTCCCCGGTGCGTATTGCACGATGCGCGCCTTGCGCGGCCAACAACACCTGAACGGAACTTGAGATGACAGAATTTTTAGCGGAATACGGACTGTTTCTTGCGAAGGCGATCACCGTCGTGCTGGCGATCCTGATCGTCATGGCGGCCAGCGTGGTGCTGTCGAAGAAGGCCAAGGCGCCCGAGAAGCTGGAAGTAACAAGCCTTAACGACAAGTACGATTCCATAGCGACCGCCATGCAGAGCCAGATTCTGCCGAAGAAGGAACAGAAGCGTGTCGCGAAGAAGAAAAAGGTCGCCTTGAAAGCTGGCAAGAAAAAGCACGGTGACGATGCGGGCAAAAGGATGTTCGTCGTCAATTTCCACGGCGACATCAAGGCGACCAGCGTGTCTTCGCTCAGGGAAGAGATAACGGCGATTCTCTCCCTGGCCAGTGAACAGGACGAGGTGCTGGTAAAACTGGAGAACACCGGTGGCATCGTCCACGAGCACGGGCTCGGCGCCTCCCAGCTGCAGCGACTGCGGGATGCCGGAATTCCGCTGACGGTAGCGGTTGACAAGGTAGCCGCAAGCGGCGGCTACATGATGGCGTGCGTTGCGCAGAAGATCATTGCCGCGCCGTTCGCCGTCATCGGGTCCATAGGCGTCCTCGCACAGATCCCCAATTTCCACGAGATGCTCTCCCGGCACGGGATCAAGTTCGAGCAGGAAACCGCCGGCGAATACAAAAGGACTCTCACCATGTTCGGCGAAAACACCGAGGAAGAACGTGAGAAACTCCGGGAACAGATCGAGGACGCTCACACATTGTTCAAGGATTTCGTCGAGCGGAACAGGCCGGGAATGAACATGGCCGAGATAGCGACCGGAGAGCACTGGTACGGCACCCGGGCCCTGGAACTCGGCCTGGTGGACGAACTTTCAACCAGCGACGACTACCTTCTGGCCGCGAGCAAACAGGCACGACTTTTCGAAATCACCTACACGACAAAGAAGTCGGTAGCCGCGCGGTTGTTGTCGAGCATGCAGCTCGCACTGGGCAAATCGAAGGTCGATCGATTTGATTCGTACTACGTATGATCGCCCTTGCTGGCGTGGATTCAGTTCCTGACAGCCTGACTGCGATTGGCATCGGCGCCTGTCTGACTGCTTTTTGTGGCGAACGACATCGCACTGCAGGCAGGGCGGAACGCCGGGCGCCGCACCCTTACTTCATATTGACTTCATGCTGGGTGATCAGGCGTTCGTCGCGGCTGAGTGCAACGATGTCCGCAAGTATGCGGGACGCCTCGGCGCGCAGGATATTATCCGCATCGGAGCTGCCGTTGTCGTCACCGTCTTCAGGTTCTTCCTCCTCGTTATCGAGGTCGCTGAGCGCTTTCAGCCCCTGGGACGTGCGATACCGGTTCAGGCGCTCCAGCGTGGCTTTTGTTCGTATTTCCAGTGACTCTCTGCGCTCGATTTCCAGCAGGCTCACGTCCTCCCTCGCGCTGGCCTCCCGCACGGCGTTTACCTCGCCCATCAGGTAGTCGAAACCGGGATCGTTCTTTATCCTTGTTTCATGATTCCTGCGCGCCGCATCCAGCAGACGATCGCTAAAGTCCGCCGTGGTGTAGTTGGCAGGCCTGACCTCCGCCCATGGCAGTGCGTTCTCGAGTGAACGCTCGCCCTGATCCTGCGCATCGATTGCAATGGGGAAAACGATATCCGGGACCACCCCCCGGTGCTGGGTGCTTTCTCCGTTGATACGGAAGAACTGTGCGATAGTGAATTTGAGCTGGCCGAGGTTATCGTCGCTGAACTTCGCAAACCTGCCAAGATCTACCAGCCGCTGGACCGTTCCTTTCCCGAATGTCGGCTCGCCGATGATGACCGCGCGGTTATAGTCCTGCATCGCGCCGGCAAAGATCTCGGACGCGGAAGCGCTGTGGCGGTCCACCATCACCGCCAGCGGTCCACCGTAGACAATGCCCGGATCCGGGTCATTGTTTATTCTGATCTTTCCCGAGGAATCGCGCACCTGCACCACGGGTCCGGAGCGAATGAACAACCCCGTCAGTTCCGTAGCTTCGGCGAGCGAACCGCCTCCGTTGCCCCGCAGGTCGATGATGATTCCATCGATCTTCCGGCCCTGCAGATCGTCCAGTATCGTCCGGACGTCCCGCGTGGTGCTTCTGAAGTCCCTGTCGCCCCGCTCCCTCCCTTCGAAGTCGGTATAGAAAGTCGGAACGTCGATGACCGCGATAGTGAACTTTCCATAGTCCGTACTTACATCGATGATCTCTTGTTGCGCCGCCTGTTCTTCGAGCTTTATCTCGTTTCGTTCCAGGGTGATCGTCTTGTAGCCTCCATCCGGTGGATTGCCTTTGGGCAGCACTTCCAGCCTCACGACGGTCCCCTTGGGTCCGCGAATCAGGTCCACCACATCCCCTAGTCGCCATCCCACGACGTCCACGACGGGTTCGTCCCCCTGGCCAACCCCGGTTATCCGGTCGTCGGTCTCCATCTGTCCGTTCAGGTCCGCAGGGCCACCGGGGATAACCCGCCGCACGACGGTGTACTCATTCTCTGTCTGAAGTGCCGCGCCGATCCCTTCCAGCGACAAACTCATGCGTATCTTGAAATTGTCGGATGCCCGCCTGGAAAAATAGGATGTGTGCGGCTCTATCGTGCCTGTGTACGCGTTGATGAACATCTGATAGACGTCATCACTCGTAAACTGTCCGATGCGGTCAGCCAGACGCTGGTAGCGTTTCTGCAGCAGGTCGACGATCTGGTCCGCCTCACGGCCGGCGAGCACGAGATTCAATGCGTCGTTCTTGACCCGCTTGCGCCAGATCTCATTGAGTTCGTCCTCGTCCTTCGCCCAGGCCGCCTCGCTGCGGTCCGGCCTGAAATTTTCCGGCACGCTGAAATCGAAATCCTGTTCCAGCGTAGAGATCGCAAATGCCACGCGCTGTTCCAGACGGAGGCGCAGACGCTTGAATATCTCGAACGCCGGATTGATCTTCAGATCAATCAGTGCATCGTCCAGACGGTACCGGTATTTCTGGAATTCCTCGATGTCCGGCGCCATGAAGTAGCTTCGATTGGGGTCCATTGACTCCAGATATTTCTCCATAATCATTTCGGAGATGGCGTCATCGAGTTCGCGATTCCGATAGTGGTAACGGCGGAGGAACTGGACGATCAACTCGGTCGCCCTGACCTGGTCCTGGGAAGCGATCAGGTCGGCGGGGTCGGTGGGAATTACCGTGGCGTGCCCCCCGGAGACGAAAGTCAACAGGACTGTCAGCGCGATAAGGTTTGTTCTTAAACGATGCACGAAACTCCTCTATGAACCAGGCAAGGTTGGTGGGTTATGTTTACTATAGAACAGATAACCCGTCCGTCGCTAGTTTTTAGCCGCGAACCCGCCAATTCACGGGCACCCGCAGTTATTGGACTGCAAAATGCCCCTGGTGTTCCATTGCCGCCGCGACTTGCCCCGTCCGAAGCCCGGGGTGAGGAAAATACCCACACTGATTTTTGCGGGTTAAAATCACGCCCCCCTGATTCCGGACAAGTGAAATGCCGAGTTACGAGGAGAAACGGGACGCTCTCGCCGCCCAGTTTCGTTCATCGCGCGAGAACGTTCGCCTGGGCAAGGATACGTCGAACCTGTTTCGGGACCGATCGGGAGCCGTACAAAAAACACTCAACGTTCGGTCTTTCAACAACGTCCTCGACGTCGACACCGCCGGGAGCCGGGTCGACGTCGAGGGTATGACCCCGTATTCGGATCTCGCCGCCGCGACGCTGGCGCACGGCTGCATCCCATGCGTCGTACCTCAGCTCAAGTCCATAACCATCGGTGGCGCGATTTCGGGGGTGGGAATCGAATCGACCTCGTTCATGTACGGGCTGGTGCACGAATCAGTGCAGGAAATGGATGTGCTGACGGGTAACGGGGATGTCCTTACCTGCTCACCGGTCAATGAGTACAGCGATCTGTTTTTCGGCATGCCCAACTCTTACGGTACGCTGGGTTACATACTCAGGCTCAAGGCGCAAACGATCCCGGTGAAACCGTTCGTAAGACTGGAGCATACCCGGCACACCGAAGCGGTCCCCTTCTTCGAATACATGGACAGGTCATGTGATCAGGAAATAGATTTTCTGGACGGCGTCATGTTCGCTCCCGGGGAGTTCTACACTATCAGGGGGTCGTTTACCGACGATGCGCCGTACACCAGCGACTACACCTGTGAGCAAATCTACTACAGGTCCATCAGGGAAAAAGAAGTCGACTACCTGACCACCCACGACTATATCTGGCGATGGGATACCGACTGGTTCTGGTGTTCGAAGAACGTGGGAGCCCAGAACCGCATGCTGCGGCCCCTGTTCGGCCGCAAGCGGCTGAACTCCGTCTTCTACACGAAGATCATGCGCTGGAACGCCCGATGGGGACTCACACGCCGCATCAACACCCTGCGAGGAGTACACACCGAATCGGTCATACAGGATATTGACATCCCGATCGACCGGGCCCACGAATTCTACTCGTTCTTCGACAGGGAAATCGGCATCCGTCCTGTCTGGGTCTGCCCTATCGGGGCGTACAAGGAGAGAAACGATTTTCCTCTTTACCCCATGCAGCATGAGTGCCGCTATGTAAACTTCGGATTCTGGGACGTGGTCAGCAGCCGGGAGCCCATCGAGGAAGGCTTCTACAACAAGAAGGTAGAGGAAAAGGTTGGCGAACTGGGCGGCATCAAGTCGCTCTACTCTGATGTCTACTATTCCAGGGAAAAGTTCTGGCAGATATACAACCAGGGCGCATATCGCAAACTCAAGGAAAAATACGATGCCGACGGGCGCCTCAAGGACCTGTACGACAAATGCGTCCTGGATCAATAGACCCCACGTCCCACCAGCGCATCTGGGATGTTATCTCCCGCATTCCGAGAGGCAAGGTGGCGAACTACGGCCAGATCGCCCGGATCGCGGGACTGGGCAGAAGGGCCCGGCTGGTAGGCTATGCGCTGCACAGTGCCCCTGACGAACTGCAGCTACCGTGGCACCGGGTTATCAATGCACAGGGGAAAATTTCGTTTCCCAGAGACAGTGACAGCTACCGGCACCAGCGCGCCCTGCTCGAGGCGGAAGGGATCGTTTTTACGGGCGAGCGGGTGGATTTTAGAATCTGGCGGTGGCTGCCTGATACCGGTGATTTCCCCAGAGAGTATCTTGAATCGGATTACATGTTTGGGGTTAATCACGATCAGCATGACTAGCAGCCTGTCGGACTCTCTCGAAGTTGTGGATATTTCGTCAGTGCAGGGCGCGGTCCGCTCGAGGAGCGCGGTAAACACGGGTGTAAGTGAGCACCCGGGAACGGGCCGCAACGCCCTATCAATGAACAACAGGGCGGACAAGACGAATCCTGAGACGGAGTCCACCAGGCGATGCGATCGAAATGAATCAATCCCGGGCTATCCTGATGCAGTAGCAGGTGCGCCTCCCGGCCAAAACGCACTCCACAAAAAACCGCTCGGGATTCTGGCTGCCGCCGGTGCACTTTTGTCCTTGTCGTTCAGCGCCCTTGCCGCCGACGAGTCGAAGCTGGTAAACGCCAGGGCGCTGAGCGAACTTCAGATACCCATCGTCTACTCCGCAGCCGCCGAGGCCGTCAGCCTTCAGAGCACCACCATAAGTTCGGAGATCGAGGCCCGGGTCCTCGACATCCTGGCCCAGGCCGCCGACGAGGTCCGAGAGGAATCCGTCCTCGTCCATCTCGACTGCCGGGACTACCAGCTACGTCTCAAACAGGAACAGGCCGAAACGGACGCGGCCCGGGCGCAGCTGACCCTCGCCCGGCAGCGGCTGAACCGCAGCGCCGCGCTCATCGATCGCAAGCACGTTTCACAGGACGTGCTGGATCAGCAGAAAACCGAACTCGACGCGGCCCAGGCCAACCTCGAATCGAGACAGGTCCGGGTGGAGCAGGCCCAGACGGATATGAGCCGGTGCACGATCAGGAGCCCGTTCCGGGCTGCGGTCACGCGCCTTTACGTAGGCATAGGAGAATTCGTGCGCAGCGGCACACCGCTGCTCGACATCGAGGACCTGGACCACATTGAGGTTACCGCTCGCGTGCTGCCCGTCGAGGTCGCCTCACTGCTGGCGGCACCGGGCATTTCGCTTGAATTTTCCGGCGACCGTTTCGAGCTCGAGCTGGACCGGGTGAGTCCGATCGTCGATAAAACTACCCGCACCCACGAGGTGCGTCTCCGCTTCAGGTCCCGCGCCGCCCCCATCGGGGCCAGCGGCCGAATTACCTGGACGGAGCAGAACCCGGGACTGCCAGCCGACCTGCTGGTAGAGCGCGAGGGCAAACTCGGCGTGTTCGTCATCGAGGGTCCGACGGCCAGGTTCCTGCACCTCGAGGGTGCGGTCGAGGGAAGGCCGGTGGCCATCGACGTCGCTCCGGACACGCTGATCGTGACCAGCGGCCGCCACAATCTGCGTCCCGGTGACAGTGTCGAGCTGGAACAATAAACGCGGGCTGACCAGGACCGGCAGGTCGTGAATCACTGGTTGTCCCGCTTTCTCCAGAACCACGTACTGGCGAACCTCCTGTTCGTACTGGTGATCGTAGTCGGATCGATCTCCTATGCCGTCATCCCCAGGCAGCAGGACCCCACGATCAACTTCAACTGGATCGACATCACCACCATCTTTCCGGGCGCATCGGCAACGGACGTCGAGCAGCGGGTGACGGATGTACTGGAGGAGGCGATACGCAGCGTGTCCGATGTCAAGTTCGTTTCGAGCAACAGCCGGGAGTCCGTATCCAATATTCTGGTCAGGTTCGAGGACATCGACGAACGGCTTTTCGACAAACGGGTGGCAGACCTGCGTCGGGAAATCCAGAACAAACTGGACGAACTTCCGGACGAGGCGGAGGACCCGTTAATTTACGAGGTGACCTCGGCGAACGCGTTCCCGTCCGCGACGGTGGTGGTGACCGCCCGGGCCGATGACGAACAGCTCAGAAAACAGGCGGAGATAGCAAAAAAAGATATCGAACGCCTCAAGGGGGTAGACCGGATACTGGACACCGCGCTGTCCCAACCCGAACTGCAGGTTTTGTACGATCCGGTGAGCCTGGCTCGTGTCGGCCTGAACCCGATCCAGCTTGCCGACACCGTGAGCAGTCATTACCGCGACGTGTCGGCGGGGAACGCCCGCATCGGCGACGAGAACTGGCTCATCCGCCTGATCGGAACCAGTCGCGATCCCGGCTATCTGGCGTCACTGCCGGTGCCCACCAGCCAGGGTGAGATCCGCCTCGGTGATCTGGCGGAAGTCCGGCGGGGGCGGGCGGACGCGACCCAGCTCGTGCGTTACCAGGGGCAACCGGGTGTGCTGCTGGCGATCACAAAGAAGGGCAGCGCGAATATTCTTGAAGTCGTGGAGCGCGTGCGGCAGTACGTCGAGCAACGCAACCGGCTTCTCGAGAACTCAGGGGTACGTCTCGTACTGGCAGACGATCAGACCGAGACCACCCGGGACGCCATCCGCATCATGCAGACCAACGCCCTCCTCGGCCTGATCCTCGTATTGTTCGTGACCTGGGTGTTCCTCGGCAGCCGCATTGCGCTGCTGACCAGCATCGGCATCCCGTTCATACTTGCGGGGACCTTCTGGGCCCTGCGCGGCCTCGACCAGACCCTCAACGTGTCGGTGCTGCTTGGGGTCGTCATCAGCCTGGGCATGCTGGTAGACGATGCCGTGGTGGTGGTCGAGGCCATTTACTATCGGCTGCAGCGTGGAATGGATTCGGTGCGCGCCGCACTCGAGGCGCTGGCCGAAGTCTCTTCCCCGGTCACGACCGCCGTACTGACCACGATGTCGGCCTTTCTGCCATTGATGCTGCTGCCCGGCATCCTGGGAAAATTCATGCTGGTGATACCGCTGGTGGTTACCGTGGCGCTGGCGATCAGCCTCGTCGAAGCGTTCTGGATGCTGCCGGCCCACGTGATCGGCGCCGGGGTGAGCTTCGACCAACCTTCCCGCATCCAGAAGCTGCGGGTCCGATTCCTGCACAGGCTCCGCCTCGGTTATACAAGGACCCTGATCCGGGTCATGCGCTGTCCGGTGGTCACCCTAGTCCTGCTGGTTTCCCTGTTTGCGGGCGCCTCCGCCGCGTTGGCCACGGGGCTGATCAGGTTCGACTTTTTTGCCAGTGATCCGATCCGGATCTTCTACGTCAACCTCTACATGCCCACCGGAACCCCCATAGATTCGACCATGCGCACGCTGTTGCGGGTCGAGGCGCGGGTGCGCAAGCACGTGCGGCCCAACGAGGAACGTTCGATCGTTGCCTACGCCGGCCAGCTCTTTACCGAGACAGCGCCGTTTTACGGGGACCACTATGGCCAGGTGCTGGTATCCCTGAATGCCAAAACACCGGACCAGCGGGAGGTCGACGAAATCATCGATTCCCTCAGGGAGGACATACAGAAGGTAGCGGGGCCCCTGCGCATCACCATCCTGCGGCTTGCCGGGGGGCCGCCGGTCACCAAACCCATCTCGGTCAAGGTGCGCGGCGAAAGGATGGAGGAGATCAGGGCCGCCAGTGAGGATATCAAGAAAATCCTGAAGAACAATCCACTGGTTTCCGAGGTCTCGGATGATTCCCCTCCGGGTCAGCTCGAGATGATCCTGCGTGTGGATATCGATGCCGCCAGACGCGCGGGCGTGACGCCGGACTCCATCGCCCGCACCGTGCGCCTGCTGGTCGACGGAGAGGTGGTGGCCACGATGCAGGACCAGGGAGAGGAACTGGAAGTCCGCGTACGCGCGAGCCACCGGGGCCTTCAGTCACCCGACGACCTGCTGAGGTACACACTCCCGGCAAGCGACGGCAGTGGGGTCCCGATGTGGACCCTGCTCGAGGCTGACCGCCGCCGCGGACCAGCCAATATCAGGCATTACAATTTCAGGCGGGCTATCACCGTCGAAGCCGATATCGACAAAACCCGGATCGATACCATCCGCGCGAACCAGTACCTGCTCGAGGAATGGGAAAAGCTTCGGGGCAGGTACCCGGACATCGACCTGGATTTCTCGGGCGAACTTGACGACATCCAGGAAAGCCTGGATTCGATATTCGTCCTGTTCCTGTTCGGAATCGGGTTGATCTATCTGATCCTGGGCACCCAGTTCAGGAGTTACTTCCAGCCACTGATGATCCTTTCGACGGTACCCATGGCATTTACCGGCGTGGTGCTGGGCCTGCTCATCAGTCAGAAATCCCTGAGCCTGTTCACCCTCTACGGGGTAGTCGCACTGGCAGGTATCGCCGTCAATTCGGCTATCGTGCTCATCGCGGCCGCAAATGACCGGCTGCAACAGGGCATGTCCCTCGTACATGCCACCATCTACGCCGCGCGGCGGAGGATCGTCCCCATCATCATCACCTCGCTCACCACCGTCGCCGGGCTGTTCTCGTTGGCGGTCGGACTGGGCGGCCAGTCCCTGCTGTGGGGTCCGGTGGCCACCTCCATTGTGTGGGGGTTGAGCTTCTCCACCATACTGACCGTTTTTTCCATCCCGTTGGTCTACCGCATTACAATGTCCAGGTCCCGACGACTCGACCCCGGAACATCCTGATCCTTACCCCCTGAGCAGGGTATCCTTCGCCTGGTTGATTTTCGCAGCCAGATAGGTGGAACCACCGCGGTCCGGGTGGAGCTTCTGCATCAGCTTTCTGTGAGCGCTGGTGATCTCGTCCTTGGTCGCCCCGTCCTCGACCCCGAGGATTTCTCTCGCCTCCTGCGCGCTCATCGGGCCGCCGCCTGTCGTCCCGGAGTCCTGCCTGGCGCCCGGTTCGCGCCACGTGTCGCTGTATTTCCGATCCAGGTAAGCCTCCAGCAGTGCTGCCGATTCCTTGTCCTGCTGACGGTAACGGTCGAGCAGCGATCTGAGTTGATCGAGTTCGAGATCCGAAAGTTTGCTGCCGGCGTGTTCGCCGTCCAGGATATCACCGTCCATGTCCCCGGTGTCGTGCTCGAGCGTCATCGACAGAAACCTGGACTGCACGCGTGATGTCTGACGGGCCGCCGCGCCGCCACTCCGGGGTTGCGCCGACGCCTGGGCGTTCTGAAAATGGGTAAAGAGCTGGCTCAACAACGGCGCGTAACGCAGCGCGGACAACAGGCGGCCCATGAACGGGACCGCTGCGGCGATCGCTGCAAAGATCCAGTTCAACCTCCCGGTTGCCGCCATGAGAATAATCAACCCAACCGCAAACCAGAGTGCACCCCGGCGCAGAAAGCGGGCCACTTTTTTCGGGTCTTCCTTGAGAAGCCAGTTCACGAAAATCACCGACAGCACGACGGCGATGAACAGGAGTATGAAGCGGCCCATGGTTCAGTATATTTCCGGGAGCAGTCGATGAACTACTTGTGCAGTTGCCGGCTCAGCAGCGCCACCGGCCCGCGCTTACCACTGCTGTAGCTCTCCAGCGCCTTGCGGCCGCCGGCGGCGTATACCGCGACCGCGCTCAACAGCTCCTTGAGCTGGGAGGCACTGCCGGCATCGAACGGGCAACATGCGCCGCCGCTTAGCCGGGCGATCTGCGAAAATGCGTTTGCCGCTTTTACGTCACCGCCCTCGTGAAACAGAAACACCGGTACGTTCAACACACCCAGCTGACCCGCAAGGTCGCACAGGGTGTCGACATTTTCTTCCATGCAGTCGCCGACAAACACCAGTGCGTGGACCTTGCGGGCCCTGGTTTCCTTGAGCGCGTGTTTCAGCACCTTCCGGATCTGGGTCAATCCACCCAGGCAATACACCGAACCCATTCTCTGCAGGAGGTCCGTTCCGTGCGAATACCATGGACCGAAATTGAATTCCCCGTGTCCGCGGTAGAAGCAGAGCTGTACCTCGAGGCCGCCCAGTTTATCCGTCTCCAGGAACATGTCCCCCTGAATCTGACAGGCAAAGTCCCACGCGGGCTGCCGGCTTGCCGTGGCGTCCATGGCAAATATCAGGCGGCCGCGCTCTCCCTGCTCTTTCACCAAAGGCGTCGACCTTACCCGCTCCAGGAAACTGTCGATTTCCTGACGCGATGAGGTTGTTGGAAGTTTGGAATTTGCCATACTGCGACCTATTTTATCAGCATCGGGGAATGTACCCCCGGCATGTTTGACGCACTGGAATGCCGGGGGATGAAAATTCACTGATTTGTTCCGGCGTCTGCATATGAAGTTGGTCAGCCTGAGAACTATCTGGGTACGTTTTCGAGATTAATCAATGGGGGTGTAACCGGGCTCCTGCTGGAATGACGGGCTTCAAATTCCTTCCGGGCTCTCTTCCGGGCTGGAGAATGCAGGTCTTTATCAGCCGCACGGACCTTGCCTGCGGCGTCGACGGTGTCGATTATCTATATCGCTCGCTGATTGCGTTCTACGACAGCGAAGAGCTGGCGAAGGGGCTCCTTGCCCCCTCATCCCAACCTTCTCCCCGGCGGGGAGAAGCGGCAAGCCCCTGTTACGACACCCTCCGGAGGGAGCGGGGTTTGCTGTTGATCGTCTTCCTGGTGGGGGAGGTGCTTCTTCCCCTTCTCCCCTCGAGGGAAGAAGGCCGGGATGAAGGGTGATTTCGGCTCACCTGCTACCGGACTCCCGTCACACCGGCACTCTCTGAAGAGTTCGCCACTTTCTGCAGGTGGCGCCGGAAACTGTCGGCGTCGTATATATCCAAAAGGTCGCGAGGCGTAACTCGTTGTCCGGAATCGACCAGCCCGATGGACGCCGCCAGTTCACCGACGAGGCGAGGGGCGGTGCCGCCATCTGCCCGGAATGCACCGATGGTTGCCGAACCAAACCGTTTGGACATTCTTTCCCCGGAATCCGCGTGCATCAGTGGCACGTGCCAGAAGGCGGGGGGTGGCAGATCCAGCACCTCGTACAGCAGGATCTGCCTGGGTGTCGAATCGATCAGATCCATTCCACGGACCACGTCCGAAATCCCCATCAGTGCATCGTCCACAACCACGGCGAGTTGATACGCAAACAGTCCGTCACTGCGCTTGAGAATAAAATCCCCGACCTCGGTTTTCATATCCTGTGTGACCGACCCCGTAACCCGGTCCTGGTAGCAGATACTCCGGTCCGGGACACGGAGTCTCGATGACCACGGCCGGTCCAGCCGGGCCCGCCGCGCCTCCCGGCAGGTGCCGGGGTATACCGGTGTCCTGCCATGCGGTGCACTGGCGGCCAACCGGATATCCTTGCGCGAACAGGTGCATCTGAAGACCAGCCCCTTGTCTTCCAGCAGCCGGAGCGCCGCCCCATAGAGATCGTTTCTTTCGGACTGTGCATAAGGTGCGGAATCGCCATCGACGCCACCGCCCTCATCCCAGTCCAGGCCGAGCCATTCCAGTTCCTCGAGAATGGTTTCGGCGCTGCCGGACTTCACCCGGGGCAGATCCAGATCCTCCATCCGCAGGATGAATACCCCGCCGTCGAGGCGCGCCTGCATCCAGGCCAGCAGCGCGGTCCGGGCGTTGCCGTAGTGCTGTCGGCCGGTCGGGCTGGGCGCATAGCGACCCCTGACACCACCGGCGCGCAGCTTCACGCCCCGCGCGGCCAATGCTTCAAAGGACTCCATCTAACCGGGATACTGACGGCAATAGGGGACCCGGGTGTCAGATTTCCCGGGTATTGTGGAACTCCAGGTCAGGCCAGCGCTCCTGCGCGAGCTGAAGGTTGACGCGATTGGGAGCGATATAGGCCAGGCAACCGGCGCCGTCCAGCGCCAGATTCGCCTCCGCTTTTCGCCGGAACTCGCTCTCCCGGGCCGGGTCCTGGCTAGTGATCCAGCGAGCCGTGGCCACGGGCACTGATTCGAAGCTGCATTCGACCCCGTACTCGTTACGCAGCCGGTGCGCCACGACGTCGAACTGAAGTATTCCGACCGCACCCAGGATGAGATCGTTGCTGATCAGGGGGCGGAACAACTGGGTCGCGCCCTCCTCGCTGAGCTGAACCAGCCCCTTCTGAAGCGCCTTGGCCCGCAACGGATCGCGAAGCCGGACCCGGCGGAAAAGCTCGGGGGCGAAATTGGGGACGCCGATGAACTTCAATGCCTCGCCCTGAGTGAAAGTGTCGCCGATCCGGATAGTCCCGTGGTTTGGAATACCAATGATGTCGCCGGCGAATGCTTCTTCCGCTTTTCCCCTGCGCGCCGCCATGAAGGTCATGGCGTTGTGTACGGCTATATCCCTGCCCAGGCGCACGTGGCGGATCTTCATGCCCTTGCTGAACATGCCCGACGTGATCCGCAGGAAGGCAACGCGATCGTGGTGTGCGGGATCCATGTTGGCCTGGATTTTGAATACGAACCCGGAAAATTTGGATTCCTCCGGCGCCACACTCCGTTCAGCGGCGGCATAGGGCTGGGGCGGCGGTGCATACTTCACGAACATCTCGAGCATTTCGGCGACACCGAGATCACCGAGGGCGGATCCGAAAAAGACCGGGGTCTGCCGACCGGCCAGGTATTCGCCGGCGTCGAAGCGGTGGCTGGCGCCTTTCACCAGCTCCATCTCCTCCCTCAGTGCATGGACGTCCTGACCCAGCATCGCCTCGAGCTCTGGATTGTCGATTCCCGCGATCAACGTAACTTCGTCCGGATTGCCCGCGCGTCCCGCGAACAGATGGACCGTATCGTCGTAAATGCGATACAGGCCACGGAATCGGGACCCCATCCCGATCGGCCAGGTCATGGGTGCACAATTTATCTTCAACACCGACTCGATGTCGTCCATCAGCTCGATCGGTTCCCTGCCTTCACGATCCAGCTTGTTCACAAAGCTCAGGATCGGGGTATCCCGAAGGCGACAGACTTCCATGAGCTTGATCGTCCGCTCTTCCACGCCCTTGGCGGCATCGATCACCATCAGGGCAGAGTCCACGGCGGTCAGGGTGCGATAGGTGTCCTCTGAAAAGTCTGCGTGACCGGGGGTATCGAGCAGATTGACCACACACCCCATGTATTCGAACTGCATTACCGACGAGGTGACGGAAATGCCCCGCTGCTTCTCCAGTTCCATCCAGTCAGACGCCGCGTGGCGGCTCGCCTTTCTTGCCTTTACCGTACCTGCGAGTTGTATCGCGCCTCCGTATACGAGCAGTTGCTCGGTCAGCGTCGTCTTTCCCGCGTCGGGGTGGGATATTATTGCGAACGTCCGCCGCCGGGAAATTTCGTGGTCAAGTTCAGGCATGGAACTCTATCGGAAAATCGGGCGCGGGATTAAAGCGCCTTGGGTCTGGATTGTCAAAGGCGCCCGCGACCGACGGCGTACCGACCCGGTCCTGAAGCGGGTCGACCGCGTTCATCCATAGTCAAAACCATTTTATTGCCATGTTTGACACTTTGAAAACTCTCCACAAGTGGCATAAGCTTGTAGTATGCTTATTTTGTAATACAACTAATCAAGAATCACTACATGTTGGGGTTAGGAGTTGAAGGAAACCACATTTGACCTGCCGGAAAATTGTCGCGCGGTTGGAGTTGTGAAGCGAAGCGACGCTCCCCTGGTCGAGAAGCTCCTCGCCGAAAAAGAACATCCCAACTATGATGTCGCATTGCCGGTAACCCCGGTCTTCAGAAGATGGATCCCCGACCTCAGCGGAGTCCCTCTGATAGTGTCGCTGTTCAGCCTTCTCGATACCGCAAGGCTGACACGATAGCCGTACAGCCTGTCGAACTCCTGGACTGAGATCCGCGGCGGGAAACGCCGCGCAACCTGCCGCCTGCACTCTCCAACCGGGTCCGGGGCGGGCAGTTCTGCCGTTTTTCCATTAATCTGTTAGAATCCGCGCCCGTCCGTGCCTGTTCTGGTTGCCCGACACACCCAATAAATCGTGTTTTCTTTTGTTTTTCAATCACTTGTTACACGTAGCGCAATATGACGAATTGGTCTGACTCGTTGCGGCGGACCTATTCCGGGCTGTTCCTGATCACGCTCACCACGCTGCTGCTGGAGCTCACCCTGATCCGGGTGCTGGACGTCCTTTGGTATCCAAACTTCGCCTACATGGTCATCACCATGGCGATGCTCGCATTCGGGCTGGCCGGGGTCTATACCTCCATCCGTCCCGCCACTACGCCCGGGCAGGCTGCCGGGCGGCTGTTTGGTCTGTGCGTGTCCTTTTGTGTGTTCACGCTGGCGCTCTATCCGGTACTGAACCTCATCACCATCGATTTCGACAATTTCGCCAACGCGCCCGTCAACAGTGCCATCAGCTTCATCATCATCTATGTTTCCCTGGCGGTCCCGTTCTTTATCTGCGGCGTCATCCTCACCACCATCTTCACCCTCCACGACAAGCACATACAGAAACTCTACTTCTGGGACCTGCTGGGAGCGGCGATCGGCTCCGTGATTCTGATACCCCTGCTGCCCAGGATCGGCCCGGCCGGCCTGATGTTCGTGTCCGCGGGCCTGGGTGCACTTGCTGCAGCCCTGTTCGCAAAATCCAGGACGTCGGTTGCCCTGTCGTGCGTGCTCGCCCTTAGCTGCATCGTGGCACCGTTCCTGAAGACCGACGGTTACTACGATTTCGCGTTTCACATGGACAAGCGCACGATCAAGAATGTTGAAATAAATACCGAGGTCACCGTGTGGGACCCGATTTCAAGAATCGACGTGATCAACTATGCCGAAAACGTCAAGTGGATCGCCTACGACGGTGGCACCCAGACCAGCTACTTCTACGAATTCGACGGGGACTTCGACAAGTTGAGGTCGATCCTCCCGAGGAAGGCTTACGATCACTTCTGGGGCCCCATGGTGCCCGTCTCTCATTACCTGAAACGGGATACAGACCAGAAAGTGCTGGTAATCGGTAGCGCGGGCGGCCAGGAGATCAAGGCCGCGCTGACCTATGGCGCATCCGAGGTGGACGGCATAGAGCTGGTCGGCAGCGTGGTGAATCTCGGCAAGTACACCTACGACAACTATGTCGGCGGCCTTTTCACCCACCCGAAAGTGAACAACATCGAGGGGGAAGGGCGGACTTTCCTGCGCTCCACCTCGAAGAAGTACGACATCATCCAGATCATGAGCAATCACACCAGTTCCAGCATCGCGGCTGGATCCGGGGCCATGGCGCCGAACTACCTGCAGACAGCGGACGCATACCGCGAATTTTTCGAGCACCTCACCGACGACGGCATCCTGCACATCAACCACCACGTTTATCCCCGGATGATCACCACCGCCGCGCTGGCGTGGAAGCAGATGGGCCGGGACAATTTCAAAGACCATGTGCTGGTGTTCGAAATACCGGGATTTCAGGACAACCTGCCCACGCTCCTGATCAAGATGTCCCCCTGGACGGAGACCGAGGTTGCGGAAGCCGGCCAGTACATGAGGATCAAACTCATCGAGAAGCCGGCGCAATTCGGCAAC
>Ga0316187_10001827_pt1 | contig 18633 bp, 16 predicted proteins | sample CroRivburrow1_MG_FD_204927 | JGI IMG/M metagenome (GOLD analysis project Ga0316187, IMG submission 204927) | Coastal sediment microbial communities from Maine, United States - Cross River worm burrow 1 | ecosystem: Environmental > Aquatic > Marine > Coastal > Sediment | place: USA: Maine...
ATGGCGGATTGATTACAATGCATCAACCGGGCCACGGTCCTTCGCACGAAAAAGGGAACCCATGTACGCTCCCGTGATTGAGCACATTGATCACATTTCCCGGTAAACGACATGCCCGGTTTGTTTTTCAATATCTTCCAGACGCAACTCATGCTGAACCAGTTCTTCATCGCTGGCCCTTAACACGACCAACTCCAGGTGGGCGATTTGATGATGGCCTTCATCATCATCGACCAGGGTCTCAGAACTCTCAAGACTGAGGCCGAGATCGACCTGCCCACCCGTCATCGCCAGGAAAACATCGGCCAGGATTTCCGCATCAAGCAAAGCCCCGTGCAGGGTGCGGCTGCTATTATCCACTTCGTAACGCTTGCACAGCGCATCGAGGTTGTTACGTTGTCCCGGATGCAGATCCCTGGCCAGTTCAAGTGTGTCAAGCACCGAGGCTACCTCGGTAATCGAGGCGTGCTGATGATCGACGAGCGAGAGCTCATTGTCGATAAAGCCGATATCAAACGGTGCGTTGTGAATGACCAGCTCCGCACCATCGGCAAACGCCAGCAGGTCATCGGCAATTTCCGCAAAACGCGGCTTGTCACGCAGAAATTCTTCGGTAATACCGTGAACTTCCAGGGCACCCTGCTCAATTTCACGCTCAGGATTGAGGTAGACATGATACTGCCGTCCAGTCAGCTGCCGGTCAATCAGTTCCAGGGCGCCGATTTCAATGACGCGGTGACCCTGCCTGGGGTCAAGACCGGTAGTTTCGGTATCAAGAACTATTTGTCGCATATGAACCTTTGTTTGTTGGGTGCATTAATATTACGTACGATATTCGTAGGGTGCGTAGCTCGTTACGCATCGTCGGATTCAAGCTGGAATCACGCGTGGGTAACCGCGTGGGTAACGGCCCAGGCCGCCCTCTCGACGGGTACCCCGTCTCACCTTGCAAGTTACCCACCCTACGGGAATCTCCACCCCGCAGGAGTTTTTAATGTACATTTATGGGATTCCGTTACGGGCCAATTCGTCCGCACGCTCGTTCCCGGGCACACCTGAATGACCCTTGACCCAGAACCATTTCACTTCATGGCGATTGAGCGCCTTTTCCAGTCGCTGCCACAAGTCGACATTTTTCACCGGCTGTTTTGAGGCGGTACGCCAGCCACGCTGCTTCCAGCCTTCCAGCCATTCGGTCATGCCTTTCATCACATAGGTGGAATCTGTGTAGATATCAACACTACAACCCCGCTTTAGAGCTTCTGCGCCCTTGATGATTGCCATCATCTCCATGCGGTTGTTGGTAGTCTCACGTTCACCGCCAGATAATTCTTTATGGTGCCTGCCCGAAATCATGACCGTACCCCAGCCACCCGGCCCCGGGTTGCCGCTACAAGCACCATCGGTGTACATCACTACATCGTTCACGATACAGCCTCGCGGCTGCTACAGCCGTCCAGCGCCGCTGATGTCCGGCCCGAGGTCTTTAATTCTTTGAACCTTAGTATGCGGGCATTTGTAATATTGGACTGATGATGTCCATGCAGTACCACCCGGTCGGCAAATGGCAAACCGAAACCATGCCAGGTGGCTTTGGGTGCCGGTCGCGAAAACCCGCCCATTCCCATGAGCAGGCATTGTTCGATATTAAATGATCGTGCTTTCAAAACTTTACAAACCCTGTCCAGTTTCAGTGCGGGCACCCGCTGTTTCCGGTTCACGATACGGTTGCGCAGACCGGATGAATTCAAACCACTGATAACAATATCTCCACCCGCAGCCAGTACACGCAACGCCTCGGCCAGGTGTTCCTCCGTGCCATCCGCTACCAGGTGATTCAGGATGACCAGGTCAAACGCGGCCTCTTCAAATGGCAGCGCGGAAATCCGGCACCGGGGCATGGCACCGTCGGCAAACTCATCATCACTGAGCCTTATGACCTGTGCTGAGTTGACCGGCTCAAATGGCAAGTCAGCCGCATTGGCATGTCTCAAAACCAATATCCGCGCGGGCCTTCGCCTGGCCAGCAGTGGCTGTAATAGCTGCGCAGCCAACTTTTGCTGGGCTGAAACAGTCGATTGATCCTTAGTATAATCAACTACCATCGCAAGACGTTTGACCTGACGATAAACTGGCGTAAGCATAAGGGTTATAACAAGGGCGATACAACTACCAATTACAGGAAATTCGCATGATGTCAGACAAGCTCAGTATTACCCCGATCCCTGCCCTGACGGATAACTATATCTGGTTGCTTACAAATGAAGGAAATGACTGTGCAGTAGTGGATCCGGGAGAAGCAGGTCCAGTGCTGAAGGTTCTGGAGCAGAAGGGCTTAAACCTGTCCTACATCCTCTTAACCCACCACCACTACGATCACGTGGACGGCGTACCCGAGTTGCTCGAGCGCTACGAGGCCAAGGTTTTTGGCCCCGCCGATGACAGGATTTCATTTGTACACCAGGTTTGCGGGGAGGGCTTTGAGGTTCAGCTGCCTGATCTGAATGCAAGATTCCAGGTCCTTGAAGTTCCGGCGCACACCCGCAGCCACATTGCCTATTTCGGAGAAAATGCCCTGTTCTGCGGCGACACCCTGTTTAGCCTGGGTTGTGGCCGTCTTTTTGAAGGGACGGCCAGCGATATGCAGAAAGCCCTGGATAAACTGGCGGCGCTGCCGGCTGATACACAGGTTTACTGTGCACATGAGTATACCCAGGCCAATTGTAAATTCGCGCTCGCGGTGGAACCGGACAATATGGTCCTGCAGGCTCTTGCCCATGAAATCGACAAATTAAGAGCGGCAAACAAAATCACCCTGCCGAGCCGGCTGGGTGACGAACTGGCAACCAATCCGTTTCTGCGCACCCGGGCTGACAGCGTGGTCAGCATGGCCCTAAAAATCGATCCGGAAGCGACGCCAGGTATCGCGACCATGGCGGCTATCCGGGCATGGAAAGACCGGTTTTAATGGGCTTTTTACTTGACCCTGTGCCAACAAACCGCATAATAGCGGGCGTTTATCCAATTTAACGGAGCCCTTTGTGACTTCACGCTTTTTTGTTCCCTTGCTGTGTCTGTTCCTTGCCAGCTGTGCCACGACAAAGACCACCAATCCGGAACCTGAACCGGAGTTGCCGGCAACCGTGGAAGCTGATCTTCCCAAGGGTGAAGGCGATTCCATTGACGAGCATCTGTTTGTTCCGGAACCCGTTGAGCCTGTGACCGAGCCGACCGGAGAAACTGCACCGGTTTACGACAATGTCTGGGCAAGGCTGGTCAGTGATTTCAGGCTGCCCAATTGTGAGGAGCACAAGCAATCCCGCGTCTGGACCAAATGGTATGCAGACCATGCGGAATACATGGCGCGTGTCATGAAACGGGCGCAACCGTGGATCTATTATATTGCTGAGGAACTGGAAGCGCGTGACATGCCGGGCGAACTGGCCCTGTTACCGGTTGTTGAGTCTGCCTACGATCCGTTTGCTTACTCCAGCGGCATGGCGCTCGGTACCTGGCAGTTCATCGCCTCAACCGGCAAGCAGTACGGCTTGAGACAGGACTGGTGGTATGACGGACGCCGGGATGTCTGGTCATCGACCCAGGCGGCGCTGGATTACCTTGAGCACCTCAACAAGAAATTTGACGGTGACTGGCTGCTGGCCCTCGCGGGCTATAACTCCGGTGAATACCGGGTCGCGCGTGAAATTAGAAAGAATCAGAAAAAAGGAAAACCAACGGATTTCTGGAACATCCGCCTTCCCAAGGAAACAAAGGGCTATGTACCCAAGCTATTGGGTTTGAGCTGTTTGTATCAGAACCCGGATAAGTATGGATTTGAGTTCCCCAAAGCACCCAACCAGCCGGTCATCGCTGTCGTCGAAATGGAATCGCAAAGTGACCTGGTGCTGATATCCCAGTTTAGCGAGGTGAGCATTGATGTACTTTTCGGCCTTAACCCCGGCTTCAGCCGCTGGGCGACCTCACCTGAAGGGCCCTGGCGTATCGTCCTTCCGATAGAGGCCGCTGAAAAACTGCAACAACGCATGGACGCTGATCCGGCACCCACCCTGATGAAATGGGACCAGGTCCTGGTGGAAAACGGCGACACGCTGTCGGGTCTGGCCACCCGCCACCATGTGCCTGTATCCGTTTTGCGAAGTACCAATAACCTGGACAGCGATATGATACGGGTTGGCCAGAAACTGCGTTTGCCGCGTGATGAACAGATGCTTGTTGATCCCTTTTACGTAGAGGCAGCCAACGAATTGCAGAAACTTCAATCAGGTCTGATCGCATCCGAGCGTGTCACGCACAAGGTACGCAGGGGCGAGAGCCTGTCCGTGATTGCAAGACGCTACAAGGTTTCAGTCAGGGAATTACAGGCCTGGAACAATATTTCAGACCCGCGTAAATTGCGCGCGGGCAAAACCCTGACCCTCTTCCAGAGCCCCGCCCCCAAGGCGGCAAAGGCCCGCAGCGGCACCATCAAGCACACCGTGCGCAGGGGTGATTCCTTATGGAGTATCGCCAGGCGTTATGATGTCAGGGTCAAGGACCTGATGCGTTGGAATGACCTCAGCAAGAACGCGGTGATCCAACCGGGGCAATCCATCAAGATCAACCTGTGAGTACCCCCTGATTCCATGCGTTTCCTGCTGGCTTCAGCCCTTTTATTTTTTTGTTGCGCTGCCTTTGCTGTTGAGTTGAGGGGCAGCACGGCACAGGGTGGTCTGCTTTTCGGTCAGGCTGAACCCGGTAGCGATGTTTCCCTGGATGGCAGCAAGGTCGCCATATCCGGCGACGGACAGTTTGTCATCGGCTTCGGCCGGGATGAAACGGGTCAACGTGAACTGAAGGTATCGTCGCCCGGTGGTGAGGTTTTCAATAAAAGCATTGATGTACAGAAAAGCCAGTACGATATTGAGCGTGTCGACGGCCTTCCACCAAAAACCGTCAGCCCCGACCCGGCAGCAACTGCCAGGATCAGGGAGGAAGCGCGCATGGTCGCCTCAGCCCGCCAGCACCGCGATACTCATGCGTATTACACCGGTGGGTTCAGTTGGCCAGCGAAAGGGAGAATAAGCGGTGTATACGGCAGCCAGCGGATTCTCAATGGCAAACCACGCAACCCCCACTTCGGCCTGGATATCGCAGCACCAACGGGCACCGATGTTTATGCCCCTGCTGATGGCCTGGTCACCCTGACCCACCCTGATATGCTGCTTTCAGGCGGCACCATCATCCTGGATCATGGCCAGGGGCTTTCATCAAGCTTTCTGCATCTGAGCGAAATACTCGTGGAAGCCGGCATTTTTGTGAAACAGGGAGACCTGATTGCCCGCATCGGCGCTACCGGACGGGCGAGCGGCCCGCATCTTGACTGGCGTATGAACTGGCTGAACCGCCGGGTTAATCCGCAGTTACTCCTGACCCCAACCGGTACACCCTGAACGCCGGGCGTGTAAATCGTTACGCAGCATTGAGGATTTACCCGGGGAAGGCTTAACCCGCTGAGTGGCCTAATCGAACCGGTGCACCTGCGCCCGCAACATAACCGCCCTTGACACCCTTGGTGATGACAGAAACCGCGTTGTGCGGATGCAGGCTTTCATAGTGTGTACAACGCGCCCAGAAATCGAGGATACGTTCATCTTTGTTCAAGGCGGTCTGAATGCGTCTGCCGGCATCTTCACAAAACATCAGGTTGCGCCCGTTGAGTAAGGCAAAGGCCTGTTCGTCTTCACGTTTGACGGTTGCCTGGACCGGGGTTTGCAGCGAGTTCTCGACCTCGTCGATCAGTTCGATTATCGGGAACATCTGGAAGGTCGGTGTCAGGCGCATCCTGAGTTCGGCTGCACTGCGCTGGCTATGAGGTGTGGCAAGAATACCCTCTTCCGTCCCCAGCCATTGGTGGACCTTTTCGAAATCAATTGTCGGGTCTGAGGAAAAATCCTTTTTGAACTGGTCCTGGATAAGTTGACGCGCCAGGGCCGCAGAACAGGGACAGGTGCTGGAGTAAAGTACCTCCAGGCCCATCTCGAGGGCAAACTCCTGCCCTTCCAGGATACCGATCATGGAAACCGGGTAACGGCGCCAGCCGACATTATCGCTGATCAGTGCCTTGCGGCGGATAACATAGTCAAAATCAACCCTGACCAGCGCGCGGTCACTCAAACCCTCGTGAGAGTCAAGAAAAGACCGCAGCAGTTGACGCAAAGTGGCCGGTGTCAGCGGTCTTTCACCAAAGGCCTGGTCCAGGTGTAAATACAAACGCGACATGTGAATGCCACGCACATCCGGGTCTTTCATATTGACATAGGCGGTGACACGGGCAGTCGACTGGATCAGGTTGCCCTGGTCATCTTCGATACGCACCGGCAGTTCGATATCATTCATACCGACCCATTCAAGTTTGCCGGCCACGGATGCCAAATCCTCGTTGGCAATATCCGGCATTTCGCGCAGTACATTATCGATTGATTTCATTATTTAATTTCCTGGAACTGAACAAGGGCATATCTGTGCGCAGATGTTCAAATTCAAGCGGTCTCCTGATGATATGGGCGGATTATCGTTGATTGCTTCTCATTTTGCACCCAATCGAGTTGCTTGGAGTCGCGAACGTCGTGTGAAGCACCATGAACCACCAACGAAAATCAGCCATGCTGTGTTGACACAAAAAAACCGCCGGAAAGGCGGTTTTTTTGTTTATTGGTCGGGGCGAAAGGATTCGAACCTTCGACCCCTACAACCCCATTGTAGTGCGCTACCAGACTGCGCCACGCCCCGACTCTGAGCCTCAGCGAGATAATCGCTGAAGGCCGCGGCATGTTACATGAAAAGGGGGATCGGGAAAAGGGTTACGGGCTTTGTTTCGCGCAATATATTTTCTTCTGGCACCGTCATGGCCCTGGCTGAGCCATATTCCGAGCACAAAAAAACGCCCGCAGGCGCTTTTCGGAATAACCAATAATGAATACTCAGCGTTTCAGTACCTGCAGCACCTGCTCCAGTTCCATCCGCACCTGGCGGATGATCTGGTGACTGCGGTTGACATCATCCTGGGCGCTGCCACCCTCAAGTTGCTGCCGGGCACCACCGATAGTGAAACCCTGTTCATACAGTAAACTGCGTATCTGGCGTATCATCATCACGTCACCGCGCTGATAATACCGGCGGTTTCCGCGTCGCTTAACAGGTTTGAGTTGTTCGAATTCCTGTTCCCAGTAACGCAGCACATGCGGTTTGACACCGCACAATTCGCTCACTTCGCCAATCGTGAAATAACGTTTGGCTGGAATGGGGGGTAGGTCTTTATCAATCCCCGGGTTCAACATAAGCTTCGACCCTTGCACGTAGTTTTTGCCCTGGTCGGAAAGTCACAACACGACGGGCGGAAATTGGAATCTCCTCCCCCGTTTTTGGATTTCGTCCTGGACGCTGGTTTTTTTCGCGCAGCTGAAAGTTACCAAACCCTGATAGTTTTACGTTTTCGCCACTTTCCAGCGCTTGCCGGATAGTTTCGAAATACGCGTCTACAAATTCTTTTGCTTCACGCTTGTTCAAACCTACTTCGTTGAACAAACGATTTGCTATATCTGCCTTAGTCAGTGACATCATTAACCTCTAAGCTGTGCATCCAGTCGCTGTTCCAGACCCTCAACGACGTTCCGGATCAAAGAATCTACAACTTCATCTGTAAGAGTGCAAGAAACATTCTGTAAAATCAAGCCAATAGCTAAACTTTTATAACCTTTTTCAACATTATGGCCTGAATACAGATCGAATAATACCAAATTTATAAGTAAATCGCCTGATAAATCAATTACATTCCGCCGAATATCCGCATAACTAATTTTTTCAGGTACAAGTAACGCAAGATCTCTTCTGATTGAAGGGAAACGCGAAATTTCTTTCGTGCATGGTATTTCGCGTTTTGAAAGTAAGTTAAGGTCGAGTTCAAAAGCCATTACCGGTCCTTTGATCTCCAGGTGCTTGAGAATGGACGGGTGAACACCGCCGGCCCAGCCAATATCAACACCATCGATTGAAACCTGTGCTGCCTGGCCCGGATGTAACCAGGCAAGCTCTGTATTACGGAACTCTACTTCGCCTTTTTCGCCGCGCAATGCCAGTAACGACTCCAGATCACCTTTCAGATCAAAAAAGTCAGTGGCCCTGCTTTTCCGTCCCCATTGCTCGGGAGCAACATTGCCACAGGCGACGGCAGCGACATGCAGTGATTCGGTCAGAGTGCCGTTTTGTTCAAACACCGTTCCGGTTTCAAATAGCCGCACCCTGTCCTGCTGCCGGCGTAAGTTACGTGAAAGGGCTTCCATCAAACCCGGCAACAGTGCTGTACGCATCACTTCCAGATCGGCATTCAAGGCGTTGGCCAGCGGCAAAACTTGCTTATCCATGGTGAAGCGGCTGAGAAGATCACGACTGGTGAAGCTGTAATTGATCGCCTCTGTGTAACCCGCAGCACATAGTGCCTGCTGTACACCCTGAAGTGATACCAGGCCCTCGCTGATGATACCGGGATTCAATTCACCTGCAGGCTGTGCAGCAGGGATATTGTCATAGCCATATATCCGCGCAACCTCCTCGATCAGATCCTCTTCGATTTCTATGTCAAAGCGATCTGAAGGCGCGGTAATCTTCCAGGCCCCCGCTTCAAATTCAGGCTCCATGCGCAAGTTTTTGAGAATGGTGCTGACCGTGGACTCATCAAGCTCAATACCCAGAACACGATTCAGACGTGCATGCCGCAATGTAACCCGGTTCTGTACCGGTACGGTTGCCTCTGAACTTGCGTGAATTAAAGGGCCGGCTTCACCCCCTGCAATATCCAGCAGAAGCGCCGTAATACGCTCGATGGCCCTTACCTGACCCTGTGGGTCTACACCGCGCTCAAAGCGGTGTGAGGCGTCCGTATGCAGCCCCATATCGCGCGCCTTACCGGAAATGGTAGAGGGTTTGAAATAGGCGCTCTCAAGCAAAATATTTCTGGTGGTCTCGGTCACCCCCGTGTCCAGTCCGCCCATGATACCGGCAAGTGCAACAGGACCGGCTTCGTCACAGATGGCCAGCAAGCTTTCATCAACATCCACCTGCTTGCCATCGAGTAATACAAGTGTCTCCCCGTCACGGCCACGACGGACATTGATATTGCCCTGCAAACGATCAAGATCGAATGCATGCATGGGCTGGCCGAGCTCCATCAAAACATAATTGGTGGCATCGACCGACGCGCTGATACTGCGAATACCACTACGCCTTAAAGCTTCAACCATCCATAAAGGTGTCGGCGCCGTTGGGTCAATACCCCTGATTATCCGCCCGACATAACGGGGGCAATCCTCATCCGCCTCAAGCGTGACTTCGATGGTATCGGAAATGACCGGTGCGACCGGTTCAATTTCGAGGGCGGTCAATGCAACATCGCAACTGGCCGCAACATCCTGCGCCAATCCGCGAATACTCAGGCAATCAGCACGGTTGGGTGTCAGCTCAACCTCAATGGCGTGGTCGTCGAGTTCAAGAAATTCACGAAGACTCATACCCAGCGGTGCATTTTCCGGTAATTCCATCAATCCGGAGTGATCATCCGACAAACCCAGTTCACGTGCAGAACAGGCCATGCCAAATGATTCCACACCACGCAGCTTCGCCTTGCGAATTTTGAAGTCATCACCGATCACCGCGCCAACCATGGCCAGTGGAATCCTGATTCCTTCACGTGCGTTGGGGGCGCCACAGACAACCTGTACGGGTTCCGGGCCACCAAAATCTATCGAACAGACCTTGAGCTTGTCAGCATCGGGATGCGGACCACAATGGGTGATCTCAGCTACCACGATATCAGAGAAGGGTGCGGCAACCGGTTCGACGGTGTCGACTTCAAGACCGGAGGCAGTTAGTTTTCGAGCCAGTTCATCAGCGGGCAAATCTACATCTACCCATTTTTTCAGCCAGTTGACGCTAAATAACATCTTCTTATCCCTGTCCTGCGGGTCTGTGTACTGTCACTAGTGAAACTGGCGCAAAAAGCGCACATCATTTTCAAAAAACTGGCGCAAATCCGTCACGCCGTAACGCAACATGGCCAATCGTTCGACCCCCATGCCAAAGGCATAACCGACATACTTTTCGCTGTCCACGTCACAGGCCTTGAGAACATTGGGGTGCACCATGCCGCAACCGAGAATCTCCAGCCAGCCGGGTTCTTTGCCATCGCCCCTGTCCCAGGCAATATCCACCTCAGCCGACGGCTCGGTGAACGGGAAATAGGATGGCCGGAAGCGCATTTCCAATAAAGCTTCGAAAAATAAATGAACAAAGGTCTGCAACACACCCTTCAGATCCGCCATGGTCACAGCCTCGCCGACCAGCAGACCTTCTATCTGGTGGAACATGGGGGTATGGGTTTGATCTGAATCACTTCGGAAAACTTTTCCGGGTGCAATGATGCGAATCGGCGCACCTTTTTTCTTCATCTCGCGAATCTGCACCGGTGAGGTGTGCGTCCGAAGCAGACGGCCATCACCAAAATAAAAGGTATCGTGCATCGCACGTGCCGGATGATGGGGTGGAAAATTAAGCGACTCAAAATTGTAGTAGTCGTCTTCAACCTCGGGACCGGTGGCCACATCGTAACCCAGCCTGCTGAAAATATCGGTCATCCGTTGCAGGGTATGGGTTACGGGGTGTAAACCGCCACGTTGCAGGCCTCGGCCGGGCAGCGTCACATCTATCTTTTCACTGGCGAGCCGTTGATTCAGCGCCAGGTCTTCCAGCACCAGCTTGCGTGCTGAAACCGCATCGATCAGTTGAATTTTTGCCTGGTTGACGGCCTGGCCAAATGCTTTGCGCTCTTCATGCTCCATGCCGCCCAGGGACTTCAGGAGTGATGTAATTTCACCCTTTTTTCCGAGGTAACGCACACGTAAATCATCCAGCACAGACAATTCATCACTGGCGTTGATAACTGCCAGTGCCTGCTCAAGAATTTGCTTAACCGATTCCACCGATTCAACCCCAATCGGAAAGGCACCTGCCCTTCCTGCGAATACTCTCAACGAAAAAGGGCAGCCGGAGAGGCTGCCCATTTGTTGTTATTTTAAACGAGGCTGGCCTTGGCTTTCTCTGCAAGAGCGCCAAATGCAGCGATGTCATGAACTGCAAGATCAGCCAGGACCTTGCGATCGACTTCAATGCCAGCCTTGTTCAGGCCATCCATGAAACGACTGTATGACAAGTCAAATTGCCGGGCAGCAGCGTTGATACGGACAATCCACAGACTGCGGAACGCACGCTTGCGCGTACGGCGATCGCGATATGCATATTGACCTGCCTTGATAACCGCCTGTTTGGCAACCCGGTACACCTTGCGGCGGGCACCGTAATAACCCTTGGCCTGCTTTAATACTTTTTTATGCCGCGCATTAGCGACAACACCACGTTTTACTCTAGCCATTTTCCGAGCCTCCTGTTATGCGTACGGCAGTAAGCGTTTTACCGCTTTCTTGTCGGCTGAATCAATTGCATCCGTGCCACGCAGGTTGCGCTTACGCTTGGTGCTCATCTTGGTCAGAATATGACTCTTGAATGCGAACCCACGTTTAAAATTACCTGAAGCGGTTTTCTTAAAACGTTTGGCCGCACCCCGATTGGTTTTCATCTTGGGCATGGTTTACTCCTGGTGGCCTTTTATCGGCCTGTTTAATGCGTTACTCAAGCGGCCGGGGAAGTTTTTCCAGCTCTTTACCATTTGCTCGGTCACGCTTCTTCAAAATGTGACTGCATTATTGCAATCACGTTATAAAACTATTTGTCAGGTCTTCTTACCGTTGATCATCATCGTCATCTGGCGACCTTCCATTTTGGGCATTTGCTCAACTACGGCTTCTTCAATCAGGTCATCCCGCACCCGCTTGAGCATTTCTGCACCCAGTTCCTGGTGGGCCATCTCGCGACCCCGGAACCGCAATGTCACTTTTACCTTATCGCCCGCATCCAAAAAGCGGCGAACATTTCGCATCTTGACCTCGTAGTCAGCCGATTCGGTTCCCGGCCGGAATTTTACTTCCTTGACATGCGTCACTTTCTGTTTCTTCTTGGACGCCTGCCCTTTCTTGGCCAATTCAAACCGGTACTTGCCAAAATCCATAATCCGGCACACAGGCGGTTCAGCATTCGGGGCGATCTCCACGAGATCCATTCCTTCTGCCACGGCCCGTTCAATTGCTTCCGGAACCGTCATGACGCCTGCTTGTTCACCATCCTGATCAATTAACCTGATCTGCGGCGCTATTATATCCCCGTTGCGCCGCGTTTCTTTTTTCGATGCGATGTTAAATTCTCCTCTCAGTTTTTCAATCTGCCTCGCCGGTCCACTTCGTTCTCAAGGTGCCGGGCAAAGGCCTCAACTTCCATGCTTCCCAGATTCTCACCTTCCCGGGTGCGGACATTGACTGTCCCTTCTTCTACTTCACGATCTCCCACAACAAGCAGAAATGGAACCCTACCTAAAGTGTGAGCGCGGATTTTAAAGCCGATCTTCTCATTTCTCAAGTCTAAATCGACTCGGAAGCCTTGATTTTCAAGGGATTCGGCAATTTCTTTGCATCTTTCATCCTGACGATCGGTAATATTGAGCACAACGGCCTGTACCGGCGACAACCAAACCGGCATCTTTCCGGCATGGTTTTCGATCAGGATTCCGATAAAACGCTCCAGTGAACCCAGGATCGCACGGTGCAACATCACAGGTGTCTGGCGTGAACCGTCTTCGGTCACATATTCCGCACCAAGACGCCCGGGCATATTGAAATCCAGTTGCAAGGTACCACATTGCCAGATACGACCGATCGAATCTCTCAGTTTAAAATCAATCTTCGGCCCGTAAAACGCTCCGTCGCCCGGATTCACCTTGTACTCGACACCACTGTCATCGAGTGCGGCGGCAAGTGCACTTTCCGCCTTATCCCACAAGTCATCTTCACCGATCCGCTTTTCCGGGCGGGTGGATAACTCCACCATCACTTCTTCAAAACCGAAATCACGGTAGACACTGTAAAGCAATTTCAAAAAGGCATCGGCCTCGCTCTGAACCTGCTCGGGTGTACAAAAGATATGTGCGTCATCCTGGGTAAATGCCCGAACCCGCATCAGACCATGCAGCGCACCGGATGCTTCATTGCGGTGGCAGGACCCGAACTCGGCCATACGCATGGGCAGATCGCGATAACTGTGCAAGCCGTTATTATAAATCTGGATATGGCAGGGGCAGTTCATGGGCTTGATGGCGAAGTTACGGTCTTCGCAATCGGTCAGGAACATGTTTTCAATGAACTTCTCTGCGTGTCCTGATTTTTCCCACAGGCTGATGTCAACGATTTCAGGGGTATTGACCTCCTGGTAACCGGCTTTGCGGAGACGCTGACGAATATAGTTTTTGACCTGTGTATAAATTATCCAGCCATGGTCATGCCAGAACACCATGCCCGGTGCCTCTTCCTGGAAATGAAACAGATCCAGTTGCCGTGCAATGCGGCGGTGATCGCGCTTTTCCGCTTCTGCAAGATTATGCAGATAGGTGCTCAGCTCTTTCTTTGTCCGCCAGGCAGTGCCGTAAATGCGCTGCAGCATCTCGTTTTTATTGTCACCACGCCAGTAGGCGCCGGCCAGCTTGGTCAGTTGGAATTGTCCAAGATGCGATGTGTTGGGAACGTGGGGACCGCGACACAAATCGACAAACTCACCCTGCCGGTACAATGACAGAGGCTCGTCTGACGGGATGGATTCGATAATTTGTGCCTTATATTCTTCATCTTTTTGACGGAAGAACTGAATGGCTTCACCCCGGCTCATGAGGAATCGCTTAACCGGCAAGGCATCTTTGACCAGGCGTCGCATTTCAGCGGCAATCTTGTCCAGATCTTCCGGTTTAAAACCAGCCGGGTAGGAAAAGTCATAGTAGAAGCCGTTCTCGATGACAGGCCCGATGGTGTACTGTGATTCAGGAAACACACGCTCAACCGCCATGGCCAGCAAATGTGCTGTTGAATGCCGGATAATCTCGAGACCTTCTTCATCTTTGGCGGTGATAATGCGCAGTGTGGAGTCATCCGTCATTTCAAAAGATGCGTCCACCAAACTGCCATCTACCTCGCCTGCCAGGGTAGCCTTGGCCAGACCGGGGCCGATATCAGACGCGACGTCCATTACCGTAACGGCTTGCTCAAATTGTCTCTGGCTACCGTCCGGAAGCGTAATTAAAGGCATATCAATCTCTCAAACATCATCGGACTCAGAACGAACAAGGGACGCAAAGCGTCCCTCGAGGTGCACTCTGCTTGTTTCCTTTACCTCAGAGAGGTAGTTCGTTCCTGCAAATTCATCCCGCTATTGTACGCGCGAATGCCTGCGTATCCTACTCTTTTGATTTGAAAAGGGAGTAAAAGGTATAGGAAAAAATGGTGGGCACGACTGGGATCGAACCAGTGACTCCTGCCATGTCAAGGCAGTGCTCTACCGCTGAGCTACGCGCCCCCTGACTAACAAAACCTGACAAGCACTCATCAGGGGCGCGCAAGATACCATACACACGCCACTGTTCTCAACTATTTAGCTGTTATTGATCGTTGAATCTGACAGGAGTTTCCCTGCCAAAGTCATGCCCCAAATTGCGGAAGCCTTTTAAAACCGGCACCAGAGTCCCTGTCATGGGTTACCTGCCCGTAAGGAGATTGCTCTGCGATTGGATTAGCCTGGCCATCAAGTCCAAAAAAAATCTTTCAGAGAGACTCTCACATGGTCATAATGAGCTGAAGAAAACCAGCCACTGAAAACTAAAAAGTCCATGCCCCAACCCTTCGTTCACCTGCACCTGCATACCGAGTTTTCACTATTAGACAGTACCCTGCGAATAAAGCAGCTTGTCGAGCGCGTGAAAGCACTGGGGATGCCGGCTGTGGCGGTTACCGACCAGTTCAATATGTTCGGCCTGGTTAAATTTTACCGGGCTGCGGTGGCCGCCGGAATCAAGCCAATTGCGGGTGCGGATGTGCTGGTCAGCGATCAGGAAGACCCCGACCATACCAGCCGGCTGGTACTGTTATGCCAGAACAACGAAGGCTACCTGAACCTTTGCCGCTTGCTGAGCAAGGGATACCAGGAAGGCCAGCATCATGGCACACCCCATCTCCGGCGTGACTGGATTTCCCAACATTCATCCGGGCTTATCGCACTATCCAGCGGGCGTGATGGTGATGTAGGCCAGGCACTGATCAACCAGCACCCAAACAGGGCGCAACAGCTCGCACGGGCCTGGATGAAAGACTTTCCCGACCGCGTTTATCTTGAGATCCAACGCACAGGACGTGAGCAGGAACGGCGCTATGAGCGTCATGCCCTGCAACTCGCCGCTGAACTGGGTCTGCCGGTGGTTGCCAGCAACGATGTCAGGTTTCTGGATAAAGGGGATTTCTCAGCGCATGAAGCCCGTGTATGTATTCATGATGGCCGCCTGCTCTCGGACAAGCGCCGCGAGGTACGCTATTCAGAAGAACAATACCTCAAGGGCCCTGAGGAAATGGCCAAACTGTTCGCGGACCTGCCCGAAGCGCTGGAGAACGCCTCTGAGCTGGCAAAACGATGTAACCTCAAACTGCAATTCGGCAAATATTTCCTGCCGGATTTTCCAACACCTGATGGTGAGAGCGTTGAGGAGTTTCTGAAAAAAGCGTCCCTGGAGGGGCTTGCCAGGCGTCTGAACAAACACGGCCCCGCACAATCATTTACCGATGACGATTATCGTGACCGCCTCGAGCTTGAGCTTAATGTCATCAATGGCATGGGCTTCCCCGGATACTTCCTGATCGTTGCAGATTTTATCCGCTGGGCAAAAAACAACGACATTCCGGTCGGCCCGGGACGTGGTTCGGGTGCCGGTTCACTGGTAGCCTACTCGCTGGAAATCACCGATATTGACCCGCTTCAATACGATTTGCTGTTCGAACGCTTCCTCAACCCTGAACGAATTTCCATGCCGGATTTCGATGTTGATTTCTGTATGGAGAAACGCGACCTGGTGATTGACTACGTCGCCGAAACCTACGGCCGGGACCAGGTCAGCCAGATCATCACCTACGGAACCATGGCGGCCAAGGCTGCCGTGCGCGATTGCGGGCGGGTACTCGGTGATGGTTACAATTTCGTGGACGGCATCGCCAAGCTGATACCCATGGATGTGGGTATCTCACTCAAGGCTGCGATGGAGCAGGAACCCGATCTCAGAAAACGTTATGAAGATGAGGAAGAGACGCGGGCCTTACTGGACCTCGCCATGTCAGTCGAAGGCTTGACCCGGAACGCCGGTAAACATGCAGGCGGAGTCGTCATTGCACCATCCGCGCTGACCGATTTCACACCCCTGTTCTCGGAGCCCGGTGGTGGTGGTGTCGTCTCCCAGTTTGACAAGGATGATGTCGAAACCATCGGCCTGGTCAAGTTCGACTTCCTCGGTCTGAAAACACTAACGGTTATTGACTGGGCTTTGAAAGCCATCAATCAACAGCGCCTGGAACAAGGCCAGGAACCCGTGGTACTTGAAGAGTTGCCGCTGGATGACCCGTTGACTTTCCAGTTATTACAGGACTGCAAAACGACCGCCGTGTTTCAGCTCGAATCCGGCGGTATCAAAGATCTGATCGGTAACCTGCAACCGGACAGTTTCAACGAAATCATCGCACTGGTGGCGCTGTACCGGCCCGGTCCGCTGGAGTCGGGCATGGTGGGTGACTATGTGGAACGTAAGCACGGTCGCTCGATTGTCAGTTATCCGCATGAGGATCTCGAAGTCATTCTCAAACCCACTTATGGTGTCATCCTTTACCAGGAACAGGTCATGCAGATCGCCCAGGTGCTTGCCGGCTACTCGCTTGGAGATGCGGATATCCTGCGGCGCGCGATGGGTAAGAAAAAGGCATCCGAGATGGCCAAACAGCGTCTCGTGTTTGTTGATGGCGCTTCCAAACGCGGTGTCACCGACGATCTTGCCAACTATATTTTTGACCAGATGGAAACCTTCGCCGGTTACGGCTTCAACAAATCCCACTCTGCCGCTTATGCACTGATCGCTTACCAGACGGCCTGGCTAAAAGCCCATTACCCGGCCGCCTTTATGGCTGCAGTAATGTCTGCGGACATGGACACAACGGATAAAATCGCGTTTTTGATCAGGGAATGCCGGACGATGGGATTAAACATCCTGCCACCGGATATCAACCGCTCATCCTACGCTTTCAAGATGACGGACCAGCGCTCCATCAGCTACGGCCTCGGTGCCATCAAGGGCATCGGCAAGGCTGCCATTGACTCAATCGAAGAGGAGCGTGTCGCAAACGGGCCATATACCGGACTGGATGATTTCTGCAACAGGATGGACCTGAGAAAGGCCAATAAGCGCGCAATGGAAACCCTGGTTCGTTCCGGCGCGGTGGACATTCTTGATCCCGACCATAACAGGGCCAGGCTATTACACGATCTGCCCCGTTGCATGCATGCTGCCGAGCAAACACAACGCGACCAGGCAGCCGGCCAGGCAGATATGTTTGGCAGCCTGCAGCCAACCAGCATCAGCAAAACGGGAGGGCCGTCTGACGTAAAGGCCTGGCACGAACTGCAAAAACTGGCGGCAGAAAAGGAGTCGCTTGGCTTATACCTGACCGGTCACCCGGTCAAAGTGCACCACAGGGACATCAGGAACTTCACCACCTGTGTGCTGGGGGACGTGCACACACGGGTGCCAAAAGAAAGCAAGCACCGGCGGCGCGGTGTCAGCATGACCCTGGCGGCACTGGTGACCTCTCTGAACCGCCGTACCCCACGCGGGCACTTCATTGCGGTTGAAGACCACAGCGACCGGATTGATGCATTTTTATCTAACGAAACCTACGCCACATACGCCGATTTGATGGTAAAGGATTCTATCGTGGTAATTGAAGGCCAGGTAGAGGCCGATAAATTTACCGGTGGTTATAAAATCACCGCCGATCACATTATGTCGCTGGCAGATTCCAAGGCCCGCTTTGCCAAAGGCGTCAATATTGCCGTTTCCGGCCCTGACGAAAATCTATGCATGTTACTGGCATCCACCTTCAGCCCTTATAAAGGGGGCTCATCCCCTGTCTATCTCCATTACCGCAACCAGCGGGCACGCGTCATACTTGAGTTGGGAAATGACTGGACGGTTAAACCCTGCGAGGAGTTGATCGCGGCACTGAATGAACTGGATGCCGTCCAGCAGGCAGGCTTTCGTTACTGAACTCCTGCTTAGGGAGCCTCTGATCTATTCATGAACTCGTATCTTGTGTCCAAAATATCCAGCTTCGACGCCACAAATCTTGCCAATAGCTCGCTATTACCTGCGATTCGCGACTTGAATCTGAAAATTTTGAACTACAATCTACTTCGCTCAGAATAAATCAGAGGCTCCTTAACTTTCATTCGATCGATAGCGCCGGTATAAAATTTTGATCCGGCGGACATATTCAACGGTTTCCTTATAAGGCGGAACCCCGCCATATTCCAGCACCGCTCCAGGACCGGCATTGTATGCGGCGGCAG
>Ga0316187_10001828_pt1 | contig 18622 bp, 19 predicted proteins | sample CroRivburrow1_MG_FD_204927 | JGI IMG/M metagenome (GOLD analysis project Ga0316187, IMG submission 204927) | Coastal sediment microbial communities from Maine, United States - Cross River worm burrow 1 | ecosystem: Environmental > Aquatic > Marine > Coastal > Sediment | place: USA: Maine...
TCCGACGGCTCCCCGTGCGGCTCGGCGACAACAGGACCGATGCATGGCGCTCCATTGATTCCCGTGCGCTGCAGCGACTAACGTGTTGGTGTGAATAGCGCTGATAGCACCGATAGGGCGTTCCGGAGCGGACTGCTGGTGGTGTTGCTGGCTGAGGCAGGTTTGGTGGGGGCCCTGCACTGGTCGGCCGGGGGGACTGAAGCGATTCCGATTGGCTCCCTGGCCGACTGGATGCGGACGGCCGATCCGGCCGCGGCCCTTACATCGGTGGCGCGGTTGGTGGCGTTGGCCATCGGCTACTGGTTGTTGCTCACCACCGTCGTCTACGCCTTGGCTCATCAGCTTGGCTGGGTGGGCGTGACCGAGGCAATGCGGTGGATCACCCTGCCCGTGGTCCGTCGGGTCGTGCACGGTGTCACCGCGGTGTCGCTCACCAGCGCTGCGATTCTGGGTCCTGCGGTGGTCTCGGTGGGCCCGGCCTTTGCCCAGGAAGATGCCGTCGTGGCTGATGGCGACGAAACTGATACCACGGTCGAGGATCAACCATCCGACGGATACGTACCAGACGCCGCCGGGTGGCCTGAGGTCGAGGCCAGTGGCGATTTCTGGCGGCCCACGGTCGTTGAGATGCCCCAGGCGGCCAGCGCCTTTCACGCCGTCTCCGATGGCGACAGTATGTGGACCATCGCCCGCGACCATCTCCGCTCAACCGTTGGCCGGGAGATCACCGAGGACGAGCTCAGCCACTACTGGGCTCGGCTGGTCGAGGCCAACCGCGACACGATCCAGTCCGGCGATCCGGACATGATCTTTCCCGCCGAGCGCATCACCCTGCCCGACGTATTCGGCGAGTAGCGCACCTTCGACGGGGAGTGGCTCGCCCGGGCTGGTACCTGCGACCTTGATGCGCGGTGAACGTGGCCGGACCATCGCAGACCAAGCCTTCGATTCGTGATGTCGCACGTGTCCTGAACGACGCTCGAACCGGGCTGTCGGTGCTTCTTTCCGACGCTCCGGAGATCGCGCAGCGGGTGAATGCGTGGCAGTCCTCTCTCGGGGGCGACACAACGATATCTTGCCTCCACTTTGGTGGAGGTCACGCACTCAGCCGGAAGCGGTTTGAGACAATCATTGCGTGGCTGGCAGGAGTTGTCTGACGCGCTCTGCTGCTGGGTGAGATTGGCGCTCACCCGTCGTGGCCTGGGAGCGGCAGGCCGGCTACTCAGACGATGCTGCTCCCGGGACGGGAATCAGGTCCAGTTCCATCGTCATAGGGTCTCGCTTCAGGCAAGAGCCCTGTCTCCCGCACCGACTCCCAGTAGCGGGCGGACTCGGCGTCGTTGGCCTCGGAATCGAATGGACTCGGGGTGCGTTCCGATGCGCTCGATCGACGCTTGCGCAGCTTCGGACGCCAGGGCCAACGTCGGTCCTGGGTTGCTGTCGGTCGTAGCCGGCCGTGCAGTGTCTGGTCCTCGAACCAGGGCCGAAGAGTAATGCGGATCGGGGCCAGATTGCCGTAGATGACAACCGCCGCCCCGTCCTTCAATGTGCGCATCCAGCCGGCGGCCGGCGACACGATGGACTCTTCGGCGCCGTCCATCCCACTGGCCCCGGAGTCGTGGTCGATCAGGCGGTTACCGCGGATGGTCGAGTTGAGGTAGTCAAGCGTCGTGGCGTCGGTGATTCCCGGCAGCACCAGGCGGGCACGATGGCTGTTGGCGAGGCTGATCGCGCTCTGGGGTCCGTAGGCCTGGCTTACCCGGCCCAGATCCTGGAACATGGTCAGAAGCTGGATGCCCATACCGGCCCCCATGGCGGCGAGCTGATCGATCAGCTCGACCGGGGTGCAACCCGCGGCATCGTCGAGCACCAGTAGCAGGGGGTTGCTCAACTTTCCATGGGCTGACGCCGTGGCCGAGTTCATGGCCTCCTCGGCCACCTCGGAGATGATCGTGGCCAGGAGCGACCGGAGCCGTTCCTGTTGATGTGAGGGCGACAAAATGAACAGGGTGTTTGATCGGCCATCGAGCAACTTCCCGGTGTCGATCGAGGGATTCTGGGCCTGGGCCGTCACGTTGGGGTCGCCAAAGGGATACATGACGGCCGTCAGGATCTGGTAGCAGCCGGCCGTTGTTGCCGCATCCTGGAGGTGGGCACCCTCCCACCCGGCCAGGGCCTCGGCAACGCCGGTTCGTTCCAGAAGTTGTCGGACCTCGCGGTCCTCTCGACGGTCAACCCATTCTGAGAGCTGGTTGATCGGTAACTCAGCGGCGGCAGCGGCCAACAACATCGGTGCCAGCATCTGCTCGGCCACCCCGTAGCAGGGGCCGGGGAACTGATTGGTTCCGGGGCCGACCCGAGCGCCGGCGATCATCCACCGGGCGCCGCGACGCGCCCGCGACCACTGCCGAACCCGGAAGTCGAGCTCGGGCTCGTTTCGAGGGCGAGCGACCGACTCGATCGACTGAAGGGGTGACCAGCCATGACCACCGGCAGGAAGGCGGGGCACAGCGCCCGACTCGGCTCCCGATCCCGATCCGGGTAGGGCCATCGAGCCCGAGGGATCAAAAAGCCAGGTCACTCCCCCACTTTTGACCCGCTCATTCCACGCCAGGGTGATCAGGTCGGACTTGGCCGCGGTAACCACGACCGGTCCTTTCCACTCAAGGATGGCGGGAAGGGCCAACCCGCTCGTCTTGCCCGATTGGCTCGGACCGAAAGCCAGCACCGAATGATGTTTCTCCGTCGCCACCAACTTGCTGCCGCTGCGGCCAAGCACCAGGCGCGAACCATCGGGCTGGTCGATGAGGATCTTGTCGACCTCATCGGGCGCCGCTGGGGTCGGCTCGACGTAGCCGACGCCCTGTCCGGTTGCGGCCGCCTGAGCTGCCCGTCGCTCCTGGCGGGCCTGCTGGGCCGCTCGACGCCGGGCGGCGCGAGGATGCACCTCCGGAGTATCGAGGATGATCACCGGCATGGGATCGGGGACGCGGGGGCCGAGCATGCGCCACAGGGGCCAGAAGATCACGCCAAGCAACACCGTCTCCACCACGAACACGATCCAGAACCACACCGGCCCGGCCAGACTCGCCTCCACCTCCGGCGACCAGGCCTCGCTCCATGAGAGCCGATTGGAGCCCATCCGGGCGATGGCCACGCCGGCATCGCCTACGCTCAGTTCAGGCGCCGCCTGGTTGATCAGCAACGCGGAAAAGAAGCCCGCCCCCCAGACGAGCCCCAATAGACCTAGCCCGACCAGCAGGAATCCGCCCAAGGCGATCTCAAGCGGCGACGCCGCCACCGGATCGAGCCAGGTCGCGGGGACCGGGCGACCACCTGACCGTGGCATCCCCAGCCTTCTCACACCGGTGTCTCTTGCTGGCCGAGATCGGTCAGGTTGGACCGCATCGAATGGTCGGTGTCGATGATCTCCCACTCGAGGTCGCCGACCCGGTGATCGACGATGAACGTCTGCTGTCGGACCTTCCACAACGCCACACCACGGCCCAGGCGGGGCAGCACGTCGGCCTCGGCATCGGTCAGGCCGAGCAGTCGTTTTGTGTCGGCAACCTCGCCTTCGGATTGGGCATAGATCACCCTGGTCTCGGTATCGGACAACAGCCCCTGGGCGATTCGGGTGGCTTCGGACCCTTCACCCCCCGCCGCTTCGAGATCGGACATGCGATGGACCACGATCACGTTCGACAGCCCGTACTGCCGTGACAGTTTGAACATCGAGCGCATCCAGCGGGCCAGCGCCAGATTCGACAATAGATACCAGGCTTCATCCAACAGCAGGATGCGCTGCACCCCATCGGCACGGGCAATGGCCGAGTGGAGCCAGGCCATGGTGCAGGCCATGACCAGGCCAAGGGCGTCGCCCGAACCCCCAAGCGCCGACAGGTCAAGCACCACAATGGGGCCGTCCCAGTCAACGTCAACGGTCGTTGTACCGTCGAACATACCGTTCAGATCACCCTCACAGAGCCGACGCAACTCCAGTGCAGCGTCTCTTGAACGTTCAGCCAGGCGAGCGGGGGTGGTGTTGACCTTGGCCGCCAACTCTGGGGTCGGCGCCAGCAACAGATCGACAACATCACCAATGGTCGGCTCGGTACAGGTTCTCGACGCCTCGTGACGGGCCAGGCCGACGGCGGTTCGTTCCTCGGGAAGCAGGTCACGCCGCAGGGCCGATTCGGCCAGGGCCATGAGTACCTGATCCTGGCGCCGGCCGATGTCCTCCGGACTCAGCACCTCGCCGACCGGGCCGGGATCGAGAGGATTGAGCCGTACCGATGAACCCGGTTCGAGGCGAATGACGGTCCCTCCCATCTGCTGTGCCAACGGGGCGAACTCGCCCTTGGGGTCGATCACGATGGCCCGACGACCGAACGCCGACTGCCGCCAGATGTAGGTCTTGGCCAACGATGATTTGCCCCGGCCGAGTTGGCCCGCGATCACGATGTTTGGATTGGTGACCTTGTTGAGTCGGTAGAGCTCCCACGGGTCGTAGCAGAACGACCCGCCAAGCACCTCCTGCCCGATGTAGCAGCCTCGCCCGCCGAGACCGGCCGGAGATTGGAAGGGGTAGAGGGCCTGCAGGTGAGCGGTGGTCGAGTGGTGGGCAGGTGTCGAGGGTGAGGCGGAGAGCAGGCCGACGGCGATGACGATGGCGGAATAGGCGGTGATGACGATGGCCAGGATGATGAGGGCGGCGGTCATGCCAGTCCTCGGGCCATGGGCATGGTGGAGTAGAAGGCGGTGTCCTGTTCGCCCCACAGCCGCCGTAGCTCAACCGGACACTGGTAGGCGACCTGTTCGATGGTGGCTGCGGCCACCTCGACCTCGTGGAGGTCGGAACCGGACACGGTGACGTAACCCGAGTAGCGGTTCTCGGCGTGGCCGTCGGCCAGTTCGTTCTCCCGGCGATCCAGGGCCTCGCCTTCGCGACGGCGGCGGGCCCCTGTTCGGTACCCGGCACCGGAGCGGATCTCGTCGTCGGAGAGCCGGGCCGTTTGCTGGTGTTCGACCTTCTTCACCGCCTGGGCTGTCGGGATGGGCTCCGCCACCAACGAGATGGTGCGGGTTACCCCGTTGCTGGTCAGCAGTAAGGGGGCGAGGAAGCTGGGGCGAACCCCGAGCTTCGGCCACTCTGAGATCCAGTAGGTGATGTGGTAGATGTTGTCGGTGCGATAGTGGCCCCAGGAGACCTCGGTGGCCATGGGCCAGGCACTGCGGGCCGAAACCAGCGGCTCGCTACTCCGGGCCTGGTGAGCGGAAAGGGCCAGGGCGTCCTCGGGATCGAACTGGGTTCGCATCAGCAGCGCCAACTCGTCGCCGGACAGGAAACCGCCGACGGTGAGATCAGACTCACGGAGTCGCCGCTGCAGGTGTTCAAGCTCCCGGTAGAGCACCGCGACCGCCCCCCGGTCGCCACCGCCGGCGTGCTTGATGGCCCGCGCCGCCTTGGACGCCGTGACCTGCAACACCAGATAGGTCTCATGTTGTTGGGTCACGGGTTGAGCCGAGACCAGCAGATCGGCGTAGGACTTGTTTGCGGCAGTGCCGTTGGTGGAACGGGCCCGCTCATCGAAGAAGGCACGCATCTCGTCGCCGACCTCGGTAAGGGTGCGTTCCAGCCACTGCATACGCGAGATCGGGCTGCCCTGGCGGGCCATCGAGGCCTGAACCGCAGCCCACGACGCCAGGCGCCGCACCTGCTCGGACTCGTCGAGGAGCATGAACGATTGGCCCTGCACCCCAATCACGGCCACCCAGCTCTTGGCCTTCTTGTCCCGCAGAACCCCCATGGTCTGCCCCGAGACCGAGGTGTAGATCAGCTGCCAATCGCGCGCCGGCGGTGGTGGTGACTGTTTGGCGGCCTTGCGGGCGGCCCGCCCGTGGGTTTTTGCCACCTCGGCCACGGGCATGGTTTGCCCCTGGCCGGGCGCATCGGATCTCCAGCGCCGTTTACGGCCGAGCACGATCATGGCCCAATGGGAGGAGGCGGGAACCCAGTCGTCGAACGGGCGCCCCTCGATGGTGCCGAAGGCCCCGGCCACGCCTCCGACCATGGTCAGCATGGCAATCCCGACCCCGATCTGGCCCGGCACGAACCGCAGGAACAACACCGATGAACCGAAGCCGACCAGCAGGAACCCCGCCTGGGCGTGGCGTAACCCGCCCAGGAAGACCGAGCGAATCGGAGGACCAAACTGGAAACGGGTTTCGCTGCTTTCCATGCTGCACCTTTCTCAACGTCGGTGGTCTGTGTCGCATTGTCAATCTTCGCCCGATGAGGTTGGGGGGTCGGCCGAACCGCCGGGTAGTCCCCCACCGGCGAGTGGGGCCGTTCCGGTCAATGATCCCCCACCCGATCCTCCACCACGGTCGCCACCCCCGACACCGGGACCACCACCTCCGGCACCGCCAGCCAGATCGGGACCGCCGCCGCCCGCTGTGCCGCCGGCCGCGGTGCCTGCGACCACGCTCCCGGCGACGCCCTCACCCGCACTGCTGCCGCTAGGGCCACCGTGCTGTGACCCGGCCAGGAAGCCGGCCAGCCGTTGGCCGCCGACGACACCCGCGGCGGTGGCGATGGCTCGACTCGGCGCCCCTGATGGTTGCTCCATCGCCGCCACCGCCTCGTCGCCAACGAAGGGAAGCAGCTTCATCAGGGCGAACGGGGAGAACGCAGCCAGATAGAACAATGCCGCCGCCTGCATCATGGCCACCAGGGCGTTGTCGACATCGGTGAGGGTCTGCGAGCCCAATGCCAGCACGGCGACGATCACAGGTTTGGCCAGGATGAACGAGAGTTGGATCTCGATCAGGCGTTTGATCCAGCCCCTGGTGGCAGGGAAGATGATGGCGGCGAACGCCAGGGGCATGAAGGCATAGGTGACGACGATGGCCGCCGAGCGGACGATCATCACCAACCAGACCAGGATCGACCCGGCGATCAACACGAACGAGAAGATCACCAGAAGGATCGGTGCCGTCAATCCCACCCCGGACGAGATCAGGCCGCCGACGTTGTCAAGCCATGCCGCCACCCCGGTTTGACCGTCATCAAGGTAGGCCGCCGACAGCTGGTCAGTGGCCGCCAGGAGCGCGGTAATGACGTACCCCGACATCACCATGCCCAGCACCGAGCCGGGTAAGTAGAGGAAGGCGGATTTGAGCGCGATGGCCGCATCGCGTTTCAGCAGCGAATACATCGCAGCGAGAACGAGCAGAGGGAAGGCCAACGATTTGGCTGCCGCCATTGAAGTGTTGAACACCGACGTGTCAGCGGAGATCGACGGTGTCGTCGTGCCGTTGATGCCGCTCCAGACCAGGTCGATGGCGCCAACGGCGCCGACTGCCACCCAGCGGGCGAAATAGTCGAACGCTCCGGCGATCACCGACTCGCTTACCCCCTCGGTCTGCCCTGCAAACCAGGCGGCGGAATCGAACAACTCCGAACACGACTCTGAAATCACCGGCAGATTGCCACAGATCAGATCACCAGGTGCGTCCTGGGCCACGGCGGGGCGAGCCGTCGCTGCCTGTAGGCCGATGATGCCGAGCAGCAGTAGGGCAACAATGGCGATGGCCTGCATCCGGGTTGGACCGCGGCTCACCGATGCGGCGCTCGCTCGCCTGAAGAACCTAGTCGGCGACATAACGATAGCCCTCCATTTGATCGACACTGATCAGGAACGGATCAGTTGCGCTGACCTCTTCGGCGGCCCATGCCGGGCTCGGACCCTCCGCCGACCGGGCCGACCAGACCTTCCAGTCGTCGGCCTCCCAGACCACCTCGACCGTTGCCGTCTCCCATGTCGCCAACGGCTCGGTCATCCCGGAGGCGGCGACAATGGTCAAGGTCCAGACCTCAACCGTCGCCCGTTCGTTGGAGTAGCGGGTCAGCTGGTGGCCAACGGGCACCGTTCGCAGGAACAACGATGAGCGGGCCGGGCCGTTGGCCACAATCGATCCGTGCAGGGCGTCCCAGGCCTCGGCCATCTCAGCCTTGAGGAACTCCTTTGATCCCTCGGCGGCCAGGATCTCATAGGACCGGACGGCCATGTTGCGTTCGGTATTGCCGGCTTGCTCCAGGGTGAGAATCAGGTTGGTGGCGGCTGCAACCGCCCCCTCCTCGCTCTGGTTGAAGCCGACCCCAACGCCGTCGATCTTGTCGAACGGTCCCGCAGCGGTGACGCCGAGCCGGATGTCGCCGACATCGGGCCCGACCGCTTCGGTGGCTCCGGCGGTAGCGTCACCCGAGAACCCGCCCGCCAGTAGACCGCCGATGGCCATGCCAACGGCAACCGCGGCCAGGATGAAACCCAACCGCCAGGCTCGGGGGGCGAGGTTAGCCGCCGGCACTGGCGCTCTGTCCGAGATCGAACGCCCATTGCACTAAAACCGGTGCCGCTCCGATAAGGGCCACCGCAATGAGGGCGTACAGCACGCCGCGCTTGCCCCTGGTTGCCTGCTGGGCATTGTCGGAGCCTGCACCAAGAGCCCACAGCAGGGCCGAGACGACGACGGCGATGACGCCGACGACCACGCCCCAGGACTGCAGCCCGGTTCCCAGGCCCTCCAAGATGTTTGTGCCCGGAAGGCTTTGTGCAAGAAGATTTGCCATGAGCTTGCCTCCTCTTACGCCACTTTCGCACCCGCACGCTACCTACCGCAAGTGTTGAAAAGCAATGAAAGTTGGGTTAATCATGGTTACCATGGCTAACTGGAGGTTCAGGATGGCGACTGTTGCCTTGGCCATGATCTTGTGGCCATTGACGTTCGGTTGTGCATTCGGGTCGGCCACGGGCGACGATGAAGGCGGATCCACCACCACGGTCAGTGGGGGCGAGCTCGGTCAGCCCGAACCGCCCGACCTTGGTCGGCAAGCTCCTGCATCTGGACTCGGGGCGCGGGTCGAGCGAGCGACCGACCCCGGCGAGAACGAGCCCTCGGCCACTGAGGGAGGAACTGACTCGGCCCACAGCCTCCTTCCTCCTGTGGTGCTCGACGCCGTGGCTGAACAGGCGGTGATCGATGTCGGCCGCGCCTACCTGGAGTACGACTACCGGGTAACCCCCGAGGCCCGCCTCGCCCCTGTCGAGGATGCAATGACCCCGGAGCTGTTCGTTGAGTTGGTGGCACCGTTGCCACCGAGTTTGTTTGGCACGCTGGCGGCCGAGCAGCGCATGGTCACGGTGACCTTCGTTGCCATTGAGGGTGTTGAAAAACGCCCCGACGGTGCAGGGGTGTATGAGCTGTCGTTCGAGCTGAACGAGTCACGGGTCGGGGCCGGGGAGAGCAAGCCGGAGGAGCAGAACTGGTCTCAGACCCTCGTCGTGGTGGTCGACAGCAACAACGTCGTCGAGGATCTTCGATGAGCGCTCCCGCCCCTCCTCGTTGTCGGATCGAACGTAGGTATCGGGGCCATGGGCGATGATCAAGGCCGGGCTGGCCTTGACGGTGGTGATCGTCGTCGGCCCTCTGATCGGGTTCTTCATGGTTGTGCTGTCGCTGGGTGGGGTGGTTGAGTCGATGTCGAATCCCCTCAACCCTGAGCCGAGTGAGCTGGCCCTGGAGGACATCCCCGAGTTGCTGCTCGATCACTATCGGACAGCTTCGCTGAGCTGCCCCGGTCTGCCGTGGACGGTGGTCGCCGCCATTGGAAAGGTCGAGTCGGATCATGGGCGTTTCGGTGGTCGTTCCCCCGCCGCCAACGGCGACATCACTCCGCCGATCCTGGGCATTGTGCTCGATGGTTCCACCCCCGGCACCCGGGCGATCCCGATCCCGGTCGGCGGCTCGCCATGGCACGATCATCCAACCTTCGACCGGGCCCTGGGGTCGATGCAGTTCCTGACCGACACCTTTCGCCAACACGGCGTCGACGGCAACGGCAACGGGGTTGCCACGCCCCACAACGCCATCGACGCCATCTACAGCGCGGTCAGCTATCTGTGTGGTGATGGTGGGGAGGTCACCAGCCTGCGCGATGCGATCTTCATCTACAACCGCTCTGACGTGTACGTCAACGAGGTTTTGAGCCTGGCCGCTGATTACGGGGTGGCCCCGATCTTCGCCGGGGCCAGTGCCACCGACCTCATCAACCACGCCAACGTCTCCATGGGGCCGGCCCAGCTGGCCGATCTGGAGGCCGGCGTCATCGACCCCCAGCTCATCGCCATCCTGTTGTCGTTGGCCCAGACCCATGAGATCTACATCTCCTCGCTGAAGAGCGGGCATTCGTTGTGCGTGGCCCGCACCGGGCAGTACCCGAACTGCCGCATCTCCCGTCACGCCTCGGGCCGGGGCGCCGACATTGCCATCTTTGATCGCAGCCCGGTCACCGACACCAACCGCGCCGCTCGCAACCAGTTACTGGTCTGGCATGGCATGGACCGCGAAACCGATTTCCTGCGGCCCTGGTCGATCGGCCATCCCTTTGGCGATCTCGCCGGTGATGCCCCCGGCAGCTTCAACGACGGCGACCACGAAGATCATTTTCATCTCGGCGCAACCGGCACCGTGGCCGGCTCGTCGTGACCAAGGATCGTCCACCCCAGCCAAAGGTGGGCTGGAGGTGGACCCAGATTCCGATCTGAGTCCACCTCCGCCTTTCGCTCTGCCGGTGCGGTGCTCCATGTCCGGTTGATCAGGCCACTGACACCGAGTTGGTGAGGGCCGGCAGTCAGCACCGGTTGCAGGTCAGGTGGTGGCGTCGGTTTCGGCCAGGTCCCGCAGCCGGTACTTCTGGATCTTGCCGCTCGGGGTCATGGGGAAGGCGTCGACGACCACCAGGTCCTCGGGCCAGAACTGGCGGGTGACGTGCTGCTCATCGAGGAAGGTGGTGAGTTCCGCAAGGCTGGGGCTTCGGCCGTTGGCCACAATCACCGCACAGCCGACCTCGCCCAAGCGCTCATGAGGCTTGGCCACGACGGCAACATTGGCCACGTTGGGGTGGCGCAGGAGCACGTCCTCAACCTCCTTGACCGGGATGTTCTCGCCCCCTCTGATCACGATGTCCTTGGTACGGCCGCTGATGGAGATGTAGCCGTCGAGGTCCATCACCGCCCGATCACCGGTATCGAACCAACCGTCGCGCCAAAAAGCCTCGGTCAGCTCCCGACCCTGGACATAGCCGACAAAGGCCTCTGAGCCGCGAACCTGCAGATCACCTTCAACACTGGTGTCGCACGGGCGGCCGTTGTCGTCAACGACACGTACCTGGTTGCCATCGACGGCCGAACCGTCGGTCTTCAGCTTGTCGAACGGGTCGTCGCGGCGTCCGGTGGTTGTGAGGCCGGTCTCGGTCATTCCCCAACCGGGCATGACCGTACACGGGAGGCGGTCCCTGGCCTGTTCCAACACCGGTAGGGGGATGGTGGCACCGGCGCAGACGAAGGCCCTGAACGTCGACAGATCGAGGTTGTCCAGCCCGTCGACGGCCAGCAGGTCGGCCAGGAACGGTGTGGCCCCCATCGAGGCTTCGATGCCGTGATGCTCGATCAGGTGGGCGAACTCGGCTGGATCCCACACATCCTGGTAGACGACGTGGCCCCCGGCGGTGATGGGGGCCCGAATGCCGTAGAGGTAGCCGGTCTGGTGGGCCAGCGTCGAGGCCATGTGGAACACGCCGCAGTCGGGGGCGATGCGACCCAGCCAGAGGTCGGTGGCGGCGTTGAGGGTGTTCTGGGTGTGCAATACCCCCTTCGGCTGGCCGGTCGTGCCCGAGGTGAAGATCACCTCGCACACGTCGTTGGTTGCGGGGCGGAGCAGGTCGAGGGTCTGCGGGGTCAGATCTGACGCCGACCCGAGATTGAGCAGGGTGTCCCAGGTGGTGACACCACCAGCGGCCGCCGACGCCACCGACGAATCCGAGTCGGGTACGACGATGACGTCGCTGATCCAGGGACTGCGCTCAGCCAGTTCCCGGTGCATGGCGGCAAGTCCGAAGCCACGGAATTCCTCAGCCGTGATCGCCACCCGTGGTCGGGCCAGCTCGGACATCACCGCCACCTCGTTGGAGCGGAAGATCGGAGCCACCGGGTTGACCACGGCCCCGATTCGTTCCAGGGCCAGTACCAGGAGCAGGAAGTGGCGACGGTTCGGTAGCTGCAACTGGACAACGTCGCTGGGTCTGACGCCCATCTCGACCAAACCCTTACTCAGCTGCTCCACCAGGTCTGCCGCCCGACCCCAGGTCAAGGTGCCATGGCGATCGATGACCAGCGGTTTGTCGGCACGGGAACCAACCTTGGACACGAAACGGTCGTACAGGTAGTCGTCGGTCCAATGCCCGCCTGCTGTCAGCTCATCGATTCGTTTCCTGGTCAGGGTCGTTTCGAAGAACATCTGGTCGATCTTGGCAAATCTGCTGGGCGGCCACCAAGTTTGCGGTCGGACAGATCCTTCGACCTCGTCGATCTGGTCCATCGTTGCTGCAGCGCCAGTTTGTGGCGGTTTCCATTAGCGGCTTGTTGTGCGTCGCCGGGCCTTCCCCGGGTTCTAACCCAGCGGGGAAAGGTGGGCGACGGTGGCGGCCCAGAACAGGGCGACCACCAGTCCGATGGTCAGAAAGGGGACAAAAGGCACCGTCTGATGGCGCCGGGAGCGATGACTGAGAGCCCAGCCCAGGCCGGTGACGAGGGCGAAGGCAAACCCGACCAACGCGAAGCCGAGACCGAAGTAGCCAAGCGTCCAGCCGAAAGGGATGGCCAGTCTCACGTCGGCCCGGCCTATCTCAGGTTCAGGCCGGGTCCGTTGGCGACGATAGGGCACGAGCTGGATGCCCGTTATGGCCATGGCCGCAATCGCCGCCCCGGCTAGGCCTTCGCCGTTGGTGGTGACTATCCCGATGAAACCGAGACCACAGACGGCAAGCGCCGTTACCGCAACGGCGTGGGCGACGACGACCCGGGACGTCTTGATGTCCTCGGCCGTCAGGACGGCGAACCCGGCTACCACTCCCCCGGCGACGATGACCTCGCCCCAATCACTGGTCATCGTGGCCTCGGCACAAGACCAAGGTAGCAGCGACCATCGGGAGCATTTGTAGGGGACCGTCGTTGGTCATCTCATCGGGAAGGGGTTCCCCGTCAGAGTCCGCCGACCGGACCCGAAGTCTTGTTGTTGACCGGGGCGTGGCCGTCAACGGAGCCATCGGGATTCCGCGATTCCCTTCCGTCATCAACGAGATGATCAAGGTCGCCGGGATGTAACGCCGCTGCTTCCAGGAAGGCTTCGAGATCGGCACGCCGAATGCGGTACACCCGACCGATGCGATAGGCCGCCAACTTGCCGTCATTGATGAACCGGTAGATGGTTCGGGTGGTCACCTCCAACTCGGCCGCCGCGTTCTGGACCGACAACCAAAGACTTGATGATGATTGGCCGTCGCCATGGGAAACGTTCATGGGGTTCCTCCATCGCTCGATTCCAACGCACCTTTCAGGTCGAACGCCCAGACGTCGTCCGCCAACAGGAACGGCACCAGGGCCACCGGCTCACCGCCAATCTCCAGCGAGGCCACCAGGCGGTTGGTGTCGGCCATGCGCCAGTCAGTGAGTTCGCCGATCTGGATCGCCTCCCGCGTGCCCTGGTCGAGGGCGGCGACCAGGGCCTGGCCCGAATCGGCAACCGAGAGCTGGCGACCCCGCGAAACCAACCGGGCAAAGAGCTCGTTGTCGACGGCTGGGTCCCTGGTCGGCTCAGCACCGGCCACCGCCGCCACCACCTGGTCGGCCAGCAGAAGGCTGTCGGCGGTGACGGTGGGAGCTACGGCTGCACCGTCACCGGCTGCCATGGCCACGGTGAAGGTTCCCCATACGTCTTGAGCCGCTTCGATGAACACCGGAGCGGGGGGTAGGGCCGGTGCGTCCGGGGCTCGGCGGTCGACCACGGTCCAGACCTGATCGCTGCCGGCGAGGTAGACCAGGTCGAACGGGTAGGTGGCACGACTCGTTTGACTCGTAACCTCCAGATCGAGTGAGACGATGGTCAGATCCCCATCTCGTGCTTCGCTGAGGTTGGTAGCAGCGAACGCCACCTCGGTCACCGAGCCGGGAACGGCGGCCTGATGGAACAGTGCGAGCTGCGGGCCGTCGGGATGGAAGGTGTCGACCACCGAACTGAGCTCACCGCTGCGGGCAAACTGCTCCCAGCCGTCGATGGCGCGCAACGAGACTTCGATGGCCGGGCTGACCGTGGTCGAGGTCAGTGGTGCGGTGGCAGGGGCGGCCGGTTCGAGCGACGGGGTGGTCTCCTGTTTGAGTCGACCGAACCAGAAGGCGATGATCAGGACGATCGCAGCCCCCAATACCAGCACGGTGACGGCTTTGATCCACGGCGGGATGGAGTCGCCGTTCAGCACACGTACTGGCGCCCCGATCTCGTCGTCGGGGTCGTCGATCTGAATATCCAGATCTGTCATGGTTGTGACTGCCTCTCGAAGAGTCGTTTTGATGAAAACGCTCCGCCCAAACCCCAGCCAAAGATCCGGCAAAGAGCCAGTTGTAAAGGACCGCGTCAGTCCTGTTGCTGCCTACCTCCCTACCAGTGGTGTACGAACTTCAATAACATCGTAGGCGCGGGCGATGGATACGACCGCTTGCCCGAGGTCGATGGGTACCCCACTCCCTGGCACGCCCGGTCCGGTGACGACCGAGGTGCCAGTCCAGAGGATCTCGTGAACGATGACCACGTTGGCGGGCAGGGCGTAGAGGTGGGTGGCGGCCGGAGATTCGGCTGAGCCGGGCGCGGCGGAGGCATAGGACTGGTTCCCATCCCGAGACTCGGCTCCGGTGTCCCAGCGGAACTCGGCGACGTCGATCTGGGCGGTAACGGTGTACCCGTTCAGGGTGATGGTGACGGTGTCCGACGTTGGGCCCTCGTACCAGAGGTAGGTTTCGAGCCCGGTGAGGCCACGAACGTAGGGGTCAACGTTGATCTGAGGTTCGAACGTCAGTGCCGCGCCCCAGATCTCACCGGCGGTGGGTAGTGGGGGCGGTAGGGCGGGCAGGGCCGACCCCTCGCCAACGCAGCTGACGAAACCGGTGTTGGTTCTGCCCCGGGTGGGGTCGATCAACTCGCCGAGCCAGATCACGCCGGGTTCGTCCGGGGGTGGGTCGCCGCTACCCAGATTCCCATCGGAGATGACAATGTCCAGGTCGTCGCGACTGGCCCAGTTGCTTCCTGCTCCGGCATCGCAGGGAACCAGTGTGTTGAGCCAGACAAAACGCGGGCCGGGCGGTGAGGTGGTGTCGATGATGGGGCCACCCCCCGGTGTCGGCGGTGGTGGGGTATTGCCATCGGCAATGGAGCAGCTGGTTCCCTGGCGGTCGAGACCGGAGCAACCAGCGGTCTGGGCCGCTGCCGGTGTGGACCCGGTGGGCAGCACCAAGGCGGCCACGACGAAGAACAGGGTGGCTGACAACAAGCGGCGGTAGGTCATCAAGAGCCTTCCTCGCTGGGGTCATCGGCAAGCTGGAGCTCCGCCACCGAGTGTATGCGCCACGACCCGGTGGTGTCCTCCTGACCGACAACGAACAGGCCGCGGCGCGTACCTTCACCCGGCAACGTGTTAACCGCCGCGTCATCGCCCTCACGACGGATGGTGGCCACTCCGGCATCCAGGACCACATCGAGTTCCACCAGCTGGCCGATCCGGCGGGTGGCAACAACCGATTTCAAAATGGGCAGTGGCTCATCGATGTAGAGCCCCTTGTCCTCGCTCTCCTCTTGGAGACTGGTCGAGTCTCCAGGGGTCCATTCATCGGAGTAGATCTCGCTGAGTTCGAATCTCCCGGGGTAGCGCAGGGCGAGCCACGACTTGGCCCGGAGCTCGGCCATGACCTCGATCCATTCGTTGTCGCCGGTGGCGCCCTGTCCCACCACGGCCGCCAGTTCGGCAACGTCGGTGGTGTCGCTGCTGCGGACCGTTGTCGGCTCCGGGCTTGTGGTCGGAGCGGCAGGCTCGGTCGTGGCGGGCGAGGGGGCGGAACTGCCCTCACGAGCGTCGCCGCCCTCGCTGCCATCGGCGACCAAGGTCGTACTCACTCCCGTCCCTCGCTGGGCGGCGGCATCCGGCCCGGTCCCGGCCCGAGTGCATCCGACGACGGCCAGACACAGCATCGTCAGTCCCAGCCAAGCCCAACTGCCGACGGTCGCCCGACCCACCGGCCAGTGGCGCTTCAAGGCTGCCCGATCCGGGGAGCGGCGGAGGCGGTAACCCCAACCTCGAGCGGAGCTTCGGCACTCAGAAACACCTTCACCAGGGTGAACTCGACCCGGGTCGTCAGCTGGACGGTGACCTCCTGGGTCGCCTGGTCGACCGATACCACCGCACTCTCGACCAGATCTGCCTCACCCTGGGCAGCCAGGTTCTGCCGGGCCAGGGCATCGGCCAGAGGGGCGTCGATGGCCACCTCGCCGGTGGATCGGAACACCTCGGTGTCGATACCGTTCGCTCCGGCCGCGGCCGCTGCTTCGGCCTGCTCGAGTAGTGCCCGGCGGGTGGAAACGCCCCGCCACAGATCGAGGCCGAAGCCGGCGATGAACAGCACCGACAGGGCCCAGTACAGAACCCATAGGGTGACGCTGCCTCGTTCGCCCCGGTTCTGGTCTGCACCGTCACCGTCCTTGGTGGCGCAGGCACCAGTGCTGATTGTGGTTGCCGCGGCGGTGGCGGTGGATCCGGCGGCGGTCATTCGAGTCCCCGGTAATCCTCGATCCGCTGGGTGACCGACACCGACCAGTCGGTTGCGCCCCACGATCCCGCACCCGGGATGTCGAGAGCGGGCATGGTCATCCTGACGGTGACCGTGACGTCCTGGCCCCAGTCCCAGACCGGGGCGTCGACGGAGACAGTGAACTGATCCCTGGGCACGCCGTAGTTGTCGGCCACCTCATCGGCGGTACGCCGGGCCGCCACGATTGCATCGGCCTGGGTGTCGGACAGCACCGCGGCCCGGGCCGCTTCGGCCGCACTGGCCCTGGCCACCTGCTGACGCTCGGGCCAACGGGACACCCCGGCACCGATCATCACTACCGGGATCAGCAGGAAGGCCATGGCCGCGATCCACTCCACGGCGACAAAGCCCCCCTCGTTGTCCCGCCGGCGTCGGCGACGGTCGTGGCGCCGGCGTCGGCGATGGCGCTCATGGGTTGACAAGGTTCTCCTCAAGTTCCTTGGTCACGGTGGACGTGGTGGTGAAGTTCGAGTCGCCCAGAGGGGGCATGGCGGCCAGGGTGGCGGTAGCGGTGGCGGCGATGGTGCCGCCGCGGTCGTTGCAGCTGAAGGTGATCCCACTCACCATGGGACCGCCAAGCAGATCCGATACGACATCGTTGGCCGCCCTCAGGCATTCCTCCGCCGTGCCTCCGTTGACGGCCCAGGCCCTGGCTCCCTCATCGGTGGCCTGGCGGATCACGGCCTGGGCGTAGCGCTGCAGGAAGAGGTTGGCGAACGACATCACCAGGATCAGGGTCACGGCCATAACCCAGATGGCGCTGATGACGGTGAAACCGGCCTCACCCCCGGGCGCGTCTCCTCGGCCTTCGCCGTCATCTTGCCACCTTGGCCGTGGCCTCATCTGAGGGCCCTGTCTCGCCGGTTGTCGCCCGCTACAGCCCCAATTCGGATCTGATGCGGTCGATGACGTCAACACCGAGTGACTCCAGCGCGGTGGCGAAGGCGGCGGCGACGACGAGGCCCAGCAGGGCAATACCCATCGACTGGGCGATCTCGAATCCTGCTTCGGTTCGAGGTTGGGACGGCGTCGTTTCGGATCCGTCCGGGTCATGTTCTTGGCCGACGTTGGCCGAGCACCAGGAGGTGATGCGGTACGGGATGAGCTTTGCCGTGGCGGGGTTCAGCATGGGACTCCCTTCCAGGAGTGTTGATCAGGTGGCGGGTTGCAGGAACGGGTTCAGGGTTTCGTCACCATCGGTCAGCCAAAGACGAACCGGGGAATGGGGGCGACAACATAGAGGAAGACGACCGGGGCCATAACCAGCAACGTGGGGATGATCATGGCTCCCTTGCGGCGGGTGCCGAGACGTTCGAGTTCTTCCCTGCGCTCCGAGCGCAGCGTCGAGGCCACCGTCAGGAGTGAATCGGCGACATCGGAGCCCTGTTGCGATGCCTCGCCGAGAATTCGATAGATCCGGGCGGCCGATGGTTCGGCGGTTTCGGCCGAAAGCCGTTCCATGGCCTCGGCCATGGTCAGTCCTCCCGCCACCCAGTTGCGGGCGGCTCGCAACTCATCGACAACGGGGCCCCGGCCCCGTTCGGCCACCTGGCGCAGGGCGGTGGCCGGTGTGTGGTTGGCCCTCACCAGCATGGCCATGAGGTGGGCGATGGTGTAGAGCTCAAGGCGCATCGTTTGGGTGCGCTTCTCGATCGCGGCGTTTACCTTGCCCCGGGCCGACGTGAGACCCCAGCCGACGCCAAGGCCGACCCCGACCAGCGCCCAGAACGCCGGACTCCCCCACACCGCTCCCAACCAGAGACCGGTCAGAACCCCACCGACAACGCCGAACAGGGCTCGACCGGCCTGGGAGATGCGGTACTCGCGGGGTGAGACGTTGACCAGGCCCGCCTGGCGCAGGCGGAGGG
>Ga0316187_10001832_pt1 | contig 18588 bp, 17 predicted proteins | sample CroRivburrow1_MG_FD_204927 | JGI IMG/M metagenome (GOLD analysis project Ga0316187, IMG submission 204927) | Coastal sediment microbial communities from Maine, United States - Cross River worm burrow 1 | ecosystem: Environmental > Aquatic > Marine > Coastal > Sediment | place: USA: Maine...
CGCGCAGCGATGTTTCGTGGGCGTAACAGCCGCGTCGGCTTCCAGCCGAGCAACGGTCAGAAAGTATTGGTGCGGGCACAGGTCACGCTGTACGAGGCGCGCGGCGAATACCAGCTGGTCGTCGATCACCTGGAAGACGCGGGTGTCGGTGAACTGATGCGCCGCTACGAACAGCTCAAGGCGCAGCTTAACCAGGAAGGTCTGTTCGACGCCGCGCGCAAACAACCGCTGCCGACTCATCCGCGCAAAATCGCACTGGTCACCTCGGCGACCGGCGCGGCGATCCGCGATGTGCTATCGGTCATCGCCCGACGCGCACCGCACATACCGGTGGTCGTGTTCCCGACCCCGGTACAGGGCGAAACTGCCGCGCTCCAGATCCGCCAGGCACTACAACGCGTTGTCGACTACGGCGAATGCGACGTGGTGCTGCTGGTGCGCGGTGGCGGTTCGCTCGAAGACCTGTGGAGTTTCAACGACGAGGCGCTGGCGCGCGATATCGTCGCCCTGCCGATCCCGTTAGTCACCGGTGTGGGGCACGAAGTCGACTTCACCATAGCCGATTTTGTCGCCGATCTGCGCGCACCGACGCCGTCGGTTGCCGCCGAATCGATTACCCCCGACATCAACGAATTGATGCAGGGTATCGACGATCGCGTCGCGCGCCTGCTGGGGCAGATCGAACGGCGCCTCGGCAAGGACCGCGAACGCATGGGCTACCTGGCCAAGGCACTCGGCCAGCAACATCCGACACGCCAGTTCGCGCAATTGAAGCTGCGTCTGGAACACGCCTACCTGGCATTACTGCGCCAGCAGAGGGCGGGCCTGGTCGAACAGCGTCACCGCCTGCGCCTGTGCGAGTCGACGCTGGCGCTACACCATCCCGGCGTAAAAATTACCCAGTTGCACGAGCGCCTGTCGCGGTTGCTGCAAAACCAGCAGACGGCGATGCGCCAGCGCCTGTTACTGGCACGCCATCAACTGTCGCTGCACAGTCGTTCGCTGGATACCCTGAGTCCACTGAAGACGCTGGCACGTGGCTTTGCTACCGTCAGCAAGGGGGACAAGCTGGTGACCTCGGTGACACAGTTAGCCTCGGGTGACGCGATCAGCATTCGCCTGGCCGACGGTGAAGCCGACGCAAAGATCAGCTGAAGGCCTGGCGAATCAGTAATCGGCCAGCAGGCGGCCGTATCCGGCGAAACGATCTTCAATACCAGCGAGCCGCAGGCAATCCCAGATCATCGCCTGGTTACTGCAGATTGCCGGTTTCCCAGCCCGCGTCTCAATCTCTTCGATAACGTCCAGCGTGCGCAGCGCACCGCAGGAAACAAAAATGGCATCGGCCTCGACACGATCCTGCGCAAGCGCGAACTCGGCAATGAAATCCGGCGCGACGCGCACCATGTCACTGTCCCTCTCCAGGTTCAGTCCGCACAACGAGATCACTTCGAAACCGGCCTGCTCAAGATAGTCCACCTCGCGTTGATTGACCTCGTCGAGATAGGGCGTCGCCACCACGATGCGCCGAGCCCCCAGCTGTTTCAGGGCGCGAATCACACCGCTGATCAACGACGTTGGCCTGGCACCCGGGGCGCCACGTTTGAGTTCGGCAAATACCCGCTCCTCGCCAATCACCAGGCTCCCCGAAGTACAGGCATAACAGACCACGTCGAGGCTGCCGTCCGGCAACAGGGTTGCCGCGCAGTCGGCGAGCAGGTCGGCTTGCGCCGCCAGTGACTCACTGGTAATCGAATCAGCGATCGCGGCACGCGTGAAATGGATGCCGACGCCCGGCGGACGCAGCCGTATGACGTCGTCCTGCACGGTCTGTTCGGTCGCGAGCAGCACGTAACCGATCTTGGCGCGCGGGTGGCTGCCGGCATCGAAACGAATCTGTTGTGGCGGGCTGGCTAAAACCGGATGTTCAGTCATGAGCGAATTCTTTCCTTTAACGGGAGCGGTATGATATACACACTCGTCTTGAACGCGAAATATGAGGAATTCCATGCTCGACCAGGCTCGCCTACGCACCCGTGAATTTCAGTCCCGTCTCGGCGCTGCCGGGATCGATCTTGCCATTTTGACCGACGAGAGCTCAATCGCTTATCTTGCCGGTTTCTGGGGATACCTGTCGGTCGAATTCGGTCGACCCACTTTTCTGCTGGTGCGCCCCGATGCCGAACCGCAGGTGATCACGCCGTTGATGGAAAGCGAAATGGTCGGTGCGATGACCTGGGTGGAAAACATCTCTACCTGGGAAGATTCCGGTGCGCGGCGCTGGGAAAACGTACTGGCGGCGGCGATCGGTGACAACCCCGGCAAGATCGGTGTCGAAATCGCCGCCCTGCCGCCTATCGTGCGCAACTGGTTCGACGACCAGATGCCATCGATCCGCCTGCACAATGTGGCACCGCTACTGGGCGACATGCGTATGATCAAGTCACCCGAGGAAATCGTGGTGATGAAACAGGCCGGCGAGATTGCCGGCGCGATGATGCAGGCCGCCGAGGATGCGCTCGGTGAAGGCCGTCCTGAATACGAAGCGGCGCTGGCAGTCATCAACGCCGGCACCCGCAAGGCCGCGGGCTTTCTCACCGACAAGGGCTGGGAGGCATTCATCTCGCCGATGATCCACAACCTGCAAATCATGCAGTCAGGGAGCGATACCTCGATGGTGCATCGCCGCGCCAGCGTCAAGCCGCTGCAAAAAGGCGATCCGGTGTACTTCTGTTTCTGTAACATGGCGCAGTTCAAGCAGTACAAGCTCGGCTTCGATCGTATGTTCTTTATCAAAGAACTCTCCGACGAGGCCGCCCTGGTGCAACAAGCGGCGATCGATGCGCAGCAGGCCGCAATCGCTGCGATGCGCCCCGGCGTGACCGCCGAGTCGGTCGCCGAGGCCGCCAACGAGGTATACCGTGAGCGCGGCTATGAAACCGGCTACCGCACCGGTCGCTCGATCGGCATGGCTTACCTGGAATCGCCCGAATTGAAGCAGGGCGATAAAACCGTGTTGCAGCCGGGCATGACTTTTGCGGTTGACGGCGGTATCAGTGTCGACGGCCGCCTCGGCGGTCGCATCGGCGACTCGGTTGCCGTCACCACCGATGGCATCGAATACATCACCCAGTATCCACGTGAAATAATTACCGTTAATCGCTAATCAACAATTGTTAATCAACCAGGACAGGGGAATTCAACATGAGCATCACCCGCCATCACGGCAACCAACGCATGAGTCAGATCGTCATTCACGGCGATACCATTTACCTCGCGGGCCAGGTCGCAGCTGACGCCAACGCCGATATCACCGTGCAAACGCAACAGGTGCTAGAAAAAATCGATAAGCTGCTGGCCGAGGCCGGCGCCGATAACAGCAAGATCCTCTCGGCACAAATCTGGCTTGCCAGCATGGGCCATTTCGCCGCGATGAACGCCGTATGGGACGCCTGGGTTCCCGCGGGTCACGCCCCGGCGCGCGCCTGCATCGAGGCACGACTGGCGAGCCCCGACCTGCTGGTTGAGGTGGGAATCATCGCGGCCCGCTAGTGCATCGGCGCTGTCGGCATCGAGTAGTAACAGGTCGGTTGCGCCAAATAGCGCACGACATGTCTCTTATATCCTCCTGTTCTTAGCATATTAGACATCTCGGATTACAGGGATTATGCTAGTCCGAAACAAACCCATGCAAAAGTTACAGGAATTGGCTGTATGAGGCTTGTGCGCGTAAAAACCAGATAAAACAATAGCCTGACCAATCAGGCATGACCACGGGGGGTCTTTAGAATGAACACTGTAATGCTCGTTTCACTGATTTTATGTGCGGCCATCGCCATCTGGGGTGTCGCCGACCCGGACTCGATGACCGGCTCGGCACAATGGCTGGTGAACTACTCGCTAACCGCGCTGGACTGGTACTTCCTCGCGCTGTGCACCGCTTTCCTGGTCATCATGGGATACATGGCCGTCTCAAAATATGGCAACATCAAGCTCGGCGACGACGACGACGAACCCGAGTTCAGCACCGGCTCCTGGGTCGCGATGCTGTTTGCCGCGGGCATGGGCTCGGGCCTGCTGTTCTGGGGTGTTGCAGAACCCATTTACCACTTCGCCACCCCTCCGGTGGGCGAGGCCGGAACCGCGACTGCAGCGCGGAACGCCATGGTCATCACCAACTTTCACTGGGGCCTGCACGCCTGGTCAATCTACGGCTGCTGTGCGCTGGTTATCGCCTACTTCACCTTCCGCCTGAAACTGCCGTCGATGGTGTCCACACCGATACTGGTTGGCTTCAAGAATGTATTCGGTCCTAAAACCCTCAAGCAGATCGGCAATACTTCGGACATCCTTGCGGTCATCGCGGTTATCTTCGGGCTCGCCGGATCACTGGCGATGGGTACACTGATGGTGCGTTCGGGCATGAATGCGGTGTTCGACACGCCCACCGATGTCACCATGAGCATGATCATTATCGTGGTGATGACCATCTGCTTCCTGCTATCGGCCTGTACCGGCGTCGACAAGGGCATCAAGATCCTCAGTAACATCAACATGATCGTGGCGATCATGATTCTGCTGGTAGTGCTGTTCGGTGGTCCTACCGCCTACCTGTTTCAGTCCTTTATCCTCGCCATCGGCGACTACCTGATTCAGCTGATTCCAATGTCGTTCAAAACCTACGCCTATACACCGGCCGGTTCCTGGAACTGGTTCCACGGCTGGACGCTGACCTACCTGATCTGGTGGCTCGCCTGGGGACCGTTCGTGGGCATCTTCATCGCGCGCATCAGTCGCGGTCGGACCATTCGTGAGTTTGTCACCTATGTCGTCGGCGTACCGACTATAGTTTCCATGCTCTGGTTCGCGGCCTTCGGCGGTGCCGCGATTCACATCGAACTGTTCGGCGCCGGCGGTATGACCGAGGCGGTATTTGCCGACGTGGCAGGTGCCCTGTTCGTTTTCTTCGAGTATTTCCCGGGCACCACGCTACTGAACTTCCTCGCGGTCTGCCTGATATTCATCTTCCTGGTGACCAGCGCTGATTCGGGCACCTTCGTCATCAGCATGATGACCAGCAAGGGTAGCCTGAATCCACCCACCAAGCTGAAACTGACCTGGGGTTTGATCATTACCGGCATAACCATAGCCACCATCGTTACCGAGAGTGTAACGGTCGCCAAGGCGATGGCGATTACTGGTGCTATCCCTTTCACCTTCATCATCATCATGCAACTCGCGGCTTTTTTCAGGGTGGTGCGCGAGGATCCGATGGTGCGCGAGAAGCATACCGAAGTGCGGCCGGTCGCAAGCGACACGACCGATTCCAGCGTCGCTCGGGAGGTATGATCAATGGCTAACAAATACACAAAATACCTGCTGACCCTCGCGCTGTGTACCGCAATCGCCGCCTGTGGCGGGGAAGATCGCAAGAGCCTGCGCGTCGGCGCCAAGCCATTTGCGGAAAGCCTGATCCTGGCAGAAATGATTGCGCAGATGGCCGAAAACGCCGGTATTCCGGTAGAGCGCAGCATCCCCTTCGGCCTGACGCCGAAAATCATGGAGGCGGTCAAGCAGGATGTGCTCGACGTCTATCCCGAGTACAACGGCACCAGCCTGACTTTTCTCGGTCAGGCGCCCACCAACGATGGCGACGAGTCGACATCCCGGGTAAACGCCCTGTTCAAGCCACTCGGCCTGGAAATGGCCGGTAAATTTGGCTTTTCCAATGACTACGCCATGGTCATGACGCGTGAACGCGCGGCTCAACTCGGAGTCGCCAGCATTCAGGATCTGACCCGAATCTCCGGCTTCAACTACGCCGTTGACGAGGACTTCGTGCAACGCCCGGCGGACGGACTGCAGCAGATGAACCGTCGTTACGGCATCACCGGTTCCAACGTCGTCACTTTTGCGGTCGGTACCGATGGCAAGGACAAGATCATCGCGGCGTTGCTCGAGGGCTCGGCCGATGTCGGCGAACTGTTCATGACCGACGGTCAGATCGCCGAATACGATCTGGTAGTGCTCGACGACAACCTCTCTTTTTTCCCGGTCTACGAGGTCGCACCACTGGTGCGCTCCGATGCGCTCGCCAATATTCCCGGGTTAGCTGACGTCCTGGCGAGCCTGGCGGGCAAGATTACGCCCGCCGACATGCAGGCGATGAACAAGGCCGTCGACCTCGATGCGCAATCTGCTGCCAGCGTGGCAGCCAGCTTTCTGGCATCCAGGGGCTTGCTGCCGGAGAATGCCAAGGGCGGGGGCGTCGCCAAGATCGCCGTGGTCGCCGACCCGGGCATCAAGCGCGACATTGCTACAGCCCGCGCACTCAGGGCGATTCGCAGCGGTTATTCCGGGAGCGATCTCGATTTGATAAACAACGCAGACCCGCTGGGTCAGCTGGCTGCTGGCGAAGCTCGAGTCGCTATAGTCGGTGCCGAATCTTTCTATACGCTGACCGCGGATGGCCCGGTCAGCAAGGGTACAGCCGAGGCATTTGCCGTTCTGGGGTATAAATCAGGACACCTGATTGGCCCGACCAGTGCCGGCAACTCGATCGGCAGCATGAGCAAGATTGCCACCGGACCGGAGGGTTCCGGCGCATCGATCGTATTAAATATGATGCTCGATTCCATCGGCAAATCGGGTAGCATCGAGGTAGTCAATTCCAACAGCAGCCCGGCCGAATTGCTGCTGGCCATGACCAATGGCAGTCACGATGGTGTATTTTTGATGGCGCCTGCCAAGGATCGTGAAATTGCGAAGTTGCTGCGCAGCAGTCTTTACAAGCTGCTCAACCTCAACGAATGGTCCGAAGGCGGACACACCGCTCGATTCAGTTTTATTCGACCGGCGACGATTCCGGCGGGCACCTACCTGACACAAAGCAACCCGATTTCCACCGTAAGCACCCAGCTGGTGCTGGCTAGTCCGGCCAGGACCGCGCAGACCGCCGGCGAAGTGGGTCCCGGAACCGCGGGTATCGGCTCGGACGCGGCAATCCCGGTCAGCCCCGCTGCGGTTAAATCGATTCGCGAAGCGCTAGGTGCCATGGATGTCATCGATCCGGCCATCCCCGTGCACGGATCGCTGGTGCCGGAAATTACCGTGGTCGACAAATCACTGCCCTTCAGCGCGGATATTTCGATCATCAATATCCTGATGATCCTGTTTACCGTTTGGGTGGGTTATCTGGTCTTTCTGCCCAGTCCCCGTGACTTCAAAATGCCAGAAGACGTTTGATCGTTTGTTTTTTTTGGGCATCGCTAATTAGGAGATAACACTATGGCAAATTACCTGGCACCCATTGACCTGGAAGACGAACACCTGTCAGCCGGTGTGATCGAAAAAACCGTGCAGATGGCAACTGGCGTACCCGGCGCCAAGATATACCTGATGACGGTTATCCCGGGCATCACCCCGGGTATCGATCAGCGCTATGCTGTTCGCGGAGAAATGCACGGCTCGGCTGAGTATCCGTTGCAGGAATGGAAGGATGAGGCGGCAAAGGAACTGCAGGATATCGCCAACAAGAGCGTCCCCAAGGAGATGCAGGGCGGGGTCGTCGTCGAAAACGGCACCGTTTATCGCGAGATCGTGGAAGCCGCCAAGGATCTGAACATCGAACACATCGTCATGGGTGCGAATCGACCGTCGCTGGCCGATTACCTGCTCGGTCCGAACTCCGCACGGGTCGCACGCCATGCGGGATGTTCGGTAACCGTCGTCAGGGCCTAAGCGCATAATCAGGCCATACCGCAGCCTCGCTCGAATCGCCGATTCGAGCGAGGGAACGGTCCCGTTCCAATGAAACCCCTCGATATCCTGATTGCGATTGCTGTCGCGGTCATCTGGGGCATGGGTTTCGTCATAGCCAAGGCGGGCATGGCACATTTTTCACCGATTTTATTGATGGCATTGCGCTTTTCGCTGACGGCAGCCTGCCTGCTGTGTTTCTTTCGTCCGCCTCCCGGCGTACTCAAACAGCTCTTCTGGATATCGCTGATCAGCGCAGCACTGCAATACAGCCTGACCTTCAACGGAGTTCGCGGCATCGATGCATCGACCGCCGCGCTACTGGTACAGCTCGAAGTACCCTTCGGTTTGATCATGGCCTGGGTGGTATTTGGCGAACGCATAAGACCCTTGCAGGCACTTGGCATTTTAGTCTCCTTCGGCGGGGTCGTACTGATTATCGGCGAGCCACGGTTAGCCGGCGAGCTGATCTATGCCTTCATGGTCATTGGTGGCGCTTTCACCTGGGCCGTGGGACAGATCATGATCAAGAAACTAGGCAACATCGGTGGCTTTCGCCTGCTCACCGGCGTCGCCCTGTTCGCCGCACCGCAACTATTTATTGCCTCGTGGCTGTTCGAGCAGGAGCAACTCGAACAGATAGCGACGGCTTCGACTTCGGCCTGGGCTGCGGTTATTTACCTCGGCCTGGTGATGACCGCGCTGGGTTATGGATTGTGGTACCGCCTGCTCGGACACTACAGCGTCAACCAGGTCATGCCATTTTTACTGTTGTTACCCGTTACCTCGGTATTTGGTGGTATATTCTTCCTCGGCGAATCGCTGACCGTAAAGATAGCGCTCGGTGGATGCCTTGCGATCAGCGGAGTCGCAATGATTACAATACAACGCAGCAGCTTTTCCCGACAGGTGATAAATGACCCGGACAAGCTTTGACAGCATAGACGACCAGGCACGCGAAGCCTACGCCGAACAGGGCGCAATCTGCTTGCGTGGCGCATTTATCGACTGGGTCGAGTTACTGCGCGAAGGCGTGGAACGTAACCACGACGAACCCGGTCCGTATTTTTCCGAAAATGTGACTGCCGGGGACCCGGGTCGATTTTGGGACGATTACTGTAACTGGCAGCGAATCCCTGAATTTCATCGCTTTATTACCGAATCAAACGCCGCGCAACTGGCGGCCCAGGTGATGCGTTCGCGCTGTGCGCAGTTTTTCCACGACCACGTGCTGGTGAAGGAAGCCAATACGCCCAAGCTCACCCCCTGGCACCAGGACGCCCCCTACTATTTCGCTGAGGGCAGTCAGACGGTCAGCTTCTGGCTGCCGCTCGACCCGGTTTCCGAACGCGAAACCCTGCGCCTGGTGTCCGGTTCCAACCGCTGGCCGAAACTGGTGCTGCCGGTTAAATGGCTCGACGATGCCGATTTTTATGCCGCGGAAAACGAACAATACATGACGCTGCCGGATCTTGATACCGAGGACTGCACCGAGACCATTCTCGAATGGGAGATGCAACCCGGGGACGCGGTATTGTTCGATTTTCGGACCGTGCACGGTGCCCGCGGCAACCTGCAGAAGCGTCGCCGGCGCGCCTTCTCGATGCGCTGGGTAGGCGATGACGGGCATTACAGGGAGCGCCCCGGAAAGACCTCGCCACCCTTCCCCGGCCACGACATGCGCGACGGTGAGCGACTGCGCGAGGACTGGTTCCCGGTGCTGTGGCCACGCTCCGGCAAACAGGGTTTGTCGCATGGCTAATCCGGTGCTGGTAAATAGCTGGCGTGGCGATGTTATCGAAAATCGCCATCGTGGCGCTATCGCCGTATGCGATCCAAAGGGGAGACTGATCCATTCCTGGGGCGACGTCGACGCGCTGGTATACCCACGGTCATCGGTGAAGTTGCTGCAGGCCTTGCCGCTGGTCGAGTCGGGCGCCGCAGACCACTTTCATCTCGACGCGGCTGAACTCGCGCTGGCATGCTCGTCACACAGTGCGGAGCCGGTCCACACCGAGGCGGTAAAACGCTGGCTGGGTCGCATCGAACTCGACGAAGAGGCGCTCGAGTGCGGCCCTCATGCTCCCCTTCACGAAGCTACCGCCCAGGCGTTGCTGAGACAGCAGCGTGAACCCGGACGCATACACAATAATTGCTCCGGCAAGCACACGGGTATGCTCACCACCAGCCGTTTCCTCGGCGAGGAGACCCGCGGCTACATCGAACGCGAGCATCCCGCCCAACAGCGCTGGTTCGACGCGCTCGGCGAAATGGCCGGTACCGAGCTGCGCGCCCTGCCCTGGAATTGCGATGGTTGCGGTATCCCGGTGATTGCGATGCCGTTGAGCGCGATAGCGACCGCATTTGCCCGGGTCGCAGTGCCTGACGATCTGGCGCCGGGTCGCGCCGACGCAGTGAACCGTCTCGCCACCGCTATTGCCGCAAATCCCTTTATGTTGGCCGGCAGCGGCCGCCTCGGCAGTAAAATCATCGAGCTTAGCGGGCGTCGAACTCTGGTCAAGAGTGGTGCCGATGGCGTTTATGTCGCCGCGTTGCAGCAACAGGGGCTGGGTGTTGCGCTTAAAATCGATGATGGCAACGGCCAGGCGGCTGAAGTAGCGATGCTCTCGATACTACACCACCTCGGTGGTTTGCACGCCGACGAGCTCGCGCAGCTTGACCACTATTGCCGCATCCCGATCAGCAACACCCGTGGAATAGTCACTGGATATCGGCAAGCCAACGACCTGTAATCGCAGGCTCTGTCGTTATAATCTGAACTCGGCCAAATAATTTGCGAACTGCATAATTTTACCATTTTTGATGTGACATATTTACCTCCCCGACGGGGGGCTCAAGCCACCTTTTGCGTTATTATTATGACCCTTCTGAGAGCTTGCATCGAATGGAAAAATCGTCATCCCTGCCGCATAAACCAAAAAGTCTGGCTTCGCTCCTGTCAAAGAGCAAGGCGCGCCTGATGGGCAAGCTGGCGCCGGGATGGACAAACAGTCAGATCGACTCGATGCTGTTCTTTCCACAGACAGCCGATAGCAAGCTGGTGAGGCTGCCGCGCGGTATCGAACAGTTCATAATCAAGACCAATGAAGGCAAGCTACAGGCTTACCAGACCGGCCGCGGTCCCACCGTGGTGTTTGTGCATGGCTGGGGCGGCGGCGCTTACCAGTTCTTTCCGCTGATGCGTGGTCTGGCGCGCTGTGGATTTTCGTCGCTGGCCTTTGATCACCTGGGTCACGGGCTCAGCGACAAGAAACCGTCTCCTCTGTGGCAGTCAATCCGCACCTGTAATACCGTCTTCAATCAGGTGCAAAAGTCCAGTGAAGGCCTATGCGCGGCGGTCGGGCATTCGACCGGCTGCATAGAGATCGCCAATGCACTGCCGTCCCTGGTCAAGGACCTGCCACTGTTTCTGATTGCACCCATTTTCAATTACAAGCTTTTCATTTTGAAGAAGCTGGTCAATCTGGGGCTACCCGCTAACGTGGTCAAGCAATACGCGAACAGCTTTTCGAAGACTTATCGCGGCGAATACCAGAAGCTTGAACTGGCCGACAAGCTGGCTGCTTACGGCGATGTCACGGTCATTGCGCACGATGAGTCCGATAAAGAAAGCGCGGTAGCCGATTCGATCAATTTCTGTAACCGTCACCCGCTCACTCGCCTGTTGTTGACCAAAGATACCGACCACGTGAGGATTATCAATTCGGAGTCGGTCTGGCAGGAGCTCAAAACCCATCTCAACTACGATGACACCACGATCAATTTCACCGCCGAAATCCTGAATAAGTAAACGCTCAGTGGCGCTCGGCGACAGGCGCGCGCCGCGTCGGTCGCTGTATCCAGCAGCAAACTCGCGACGACCATCCTGCAGACGGCGAGACCAGCCTGGTCTACCCGAGATACGTCCCAAAATGGGCCTGGTAACACCTTAATCGAGTTCACATTTTCGTGATCCAGCTTGAGGAGTTATCTAGCGTAATCGGGTAAACTTCAGCGCTTCGCAATGTGGTGATATATCGATGCAAATTTTTCAGGACCTCATGCCGTCATTAAGCCTTGGCCGCTGGACCCCCTCGGTGTTGCGTAAGCATTTACTGCACGAGGAGACCGAGTCCATCGAATCCCTGTGCCAGATGATGATGGAATCGGACGGCGAATACTCGAGCATGCTGCTGGCCGAACGCATCCTCAATGCCTACGAAGTCCTCGACGATACGGCACGACTCAGCTTCTTCACCACCTTGTACGACGATTTCGATATCGACGCCGCGCAAATCCGCAGCGCCCTCGAAGACTACGAACAAACCCCGGACGCCGCCGGCCTGGTGCACCTGACCACCGTCTCGGAGCCGCGCCGACAGGAATTACTGCGGCGTATTAACCTTGCTCCCGGAGGCACTCGACGCCTGGTCAAGATGCGCGAACACCTGCTCGATGCGATGCGCGACACGCCCCATTTGCAACGCGTCGATACTGACTTTCATCACCTGTTCAATTCCTGGTTCAATCGCGGCTTCCTGGTTATGGAGCCCCTGGACTGGACCACACCCGCACATATCCTGGAAAAGATCATTGCCTACGAAGCCGTCCATGAAATCGAAAGCTGGAGCGAATTGCGCAGCCGCCTGGAACCGGCAGATCGCTACTGTTATGGTTTTTTCCATCCATCGATGGGCGAAGAACCCCTGGTATTCGTCGAGGTCGCACTGACTGACCATATCCCACGGGGAATTGGCGAAATTCTGCATCGTGATCGAGACAGCGAACTACCCGATAACCCGTCCTGCGCGATTTTCTATTCGATCTCGAACTGCCATCGTGGCCTCGCAGGGGTTTCCTTTGGCAATTTTCTGATCAAGCAGGTGGCCACCAGTATGAAACTGCGCTTCCCCCAGTTGAAGACCTTTTCCACCATATCCCCCGCTCCGGGATTTCGCGACTGGCTCGTATCGGCGGCCGCGCAAGAGGACGAACTGATGAAGCTGGTGAACGAGTTCGGTGCCGATGCCGGCGAGGAAGCCTGCGCAAAACTGGAAAAAGTAGCAGCACGGTATTTTCTGCAGGAAAAAAACAGACGCGGAAAGCCATTGGATCCAGTCGCTCGCTTTCACCTCAAGAACGGCGCGATTCTCGAACGCATCAATATCCTTGGCAATCCGGCATCCAGAGGCATGGCAAATTCACTCGGCACTATGGTCAACTATGTTTACGACTTGACGAAGGTCGAGCATAATCACGAAGCGTACGTCAGAAATAACAAGGTCGTCTGCAGTTCGCAGGTGAGAAAATTAACCCGGAAGTAAAGTGGTGCACGACATATGACAGACCAGACAGTGATCTTGTTCGATCGAAATGGCGATCCTCAAACCGGCCTGCAACCCTGGGAACCGATTGCGGCGGACAACCTGGTCTCAGGGTCACCTTTGCACAACGGCCATACCTGTTTTTCCACCAGTGGCGAGCGCCTGACGGCAGGAGTGTGGGACGCCCCGGCCCACGTCGAGCGGCGGGGTGCCTACGCGGTAGACGAATTTATGTTGCTGCTGGAGGGTTCGCTGGGTATTGAAAACGAAGATGGTTCGAGACAAACCTTCCACGCCGGTGAAGCCTGCTTTATACCGAAGGGTGCGGTGCTACAGTGGCAGCAATCCGAGTACCTGCGCAAATTCTGGGTCATCCATGACAACCCCGAGTCGCAAGCCGCAACCGCCGGTTTGCAGGCGATGCTGGTCGATCCGAGCGCTGCACTGACGCCGGTGACCGGGCTGGAACAGGCTTCGTTTGCCAGCGACATTCCGCAAATGGGCCTGCTCGACCTGTACCAGGATGCAGACGCTAAATTCCACGTCGGCGTATGGGACTGCAGCCCGATGAAACGCATCCCCACGACTATAGAGCGCTCTGAACTGATGCACATCCTCGAGGGTAGCGGCTCGATCACCAACGCCGATGGCGTGGTGTTCGAATTCAAGGCCGGCGATACTTTCCTGGTGCCGGTGGGCATGGGTTACCAGTGGCAAAATCACGAATACGTCAAGAAACTGTTCTGCAGCTACACCCCCTGAGATTTGCACCACGCAGCATGGCTCTGCCGTTGGAAGGACGCTAAATTAGAAGTCCTTTAGCAATGCGGTTGTCTTCGGGTCCATAAAGCCCGCGATGGTGGCCTCACTCTCGAGTCGCAACGCGGCTTCGAAATCGACACTGGTGGTGTGGCGCAGCACACGCTTCATCGCGCGCACCGAATACGGCGGTAGTCGGGCCAGGCGCAACGCGGTTGCGCGCGCTGTATCCATCAACTGCTCATCGGCAACCACGCGCCAGGCGACGCCCATTTCCAGCAGGGACTGCGCGGAGTAGCGCTCGCCAAAATACAGCATTTCGCGCGCTCGGTTTAAACCAACCAATGCCGGCAGGAGCGCGGTTACACCGCCGGTCACGAACAAATTCAGCGAAACCTCGGGGAAAAAACCCTGTGCACTTTGTGACCAGATCGGGAAATCGCAGTTGATCGCCCATTCGAACCCGCCACCCACCGCCCACCCGTTGATCGCGCCTACCACCGGTTTGTCACCGAGAACGATCGCGCGCGTCGCGTTCTGAATCAGCTCGACAAAGTCACGCGCTTCGGTTTCGCTCGCCGGATGCTGGTGTTGATGGCGATCGTCGCCGGCGCAAAATGCCCGACCCGTCCCGCTCAACACGATGACGCGGGTGTCTTCATCCGCATTGGCATCATCGAACGCACGGGTCACATCACTGATCAACTGGCGGTTCATCGCGTTCAACTGCGCCGGACGATTGAGTAGCAGGGTGCGCAGTCCGTCGTCATCGAGTGAACTCGTCACGGTTTCATAAACGAATGTGGTCATTGATAACTCCGCACTACCCGGCGCGTTTTCCCTTCGCTCAATTCGAAACTGCCAGACGGCAACAGCTCGATCCTGGCAGTGGCGCCAAGCGCTTGCTTGATCGCCTGCTGAATAGCTTGTGCAAGCCCTGCATCGGCAATCCCGGCCGCGGCTAATTCAACAGCGAGCGGCAACACGTCATAGGGAGGCCTGGTGTCGAGCGTAATCCGGTAATTGCCGGATAATTCGTCGAAGCCATTGATGACCGCGGACACCATCGACGGGAATATATTGATGCCGCGCACCACCACCATGTCGTCGCTGCGCCCGACCACGCGGAAACGCAACCCATCGAAGCCGCACTCACAGCGCCCGGTACTGTCCACCGCGATGATATCGCCACTGCGAAATCGTACCAGTGGCTGGCAGTCGCGCTGCAGATGGGTCAGCACCAGTTCACCTTCGACACCCGCTTCCAGCGCCAGCGAGTCGCCGCTCTGCGGATCGACAAGCTCGGGATAAAGCACGTCTGCCGCGACAAAGTGCAGCCGCGTATCCGCCTCGCACTGCGCGGCAAAATTCGACAACACATCGGAAACACCATAGTTTGCATTGCGTGGCTCCATCCCCCAGGTGTCGCGAATACGCTGCCTGAAAGCGGGATCGTCGAGACCCGCTTCGCCGCCGAACAGTCCCAGTTTAAGACCAAGATCACGCGGCTCGAGCCCCGCAAAATGCTCCTGCAGGGTTCGCTCCAGGACTGCCGGGTATGACGGTGTACAGGAAATCGCATTAATGCCAATCTGGCGAATGGTCTCGATCAGCAGATCAGTCGAACCGACACCGAAGGGCACCACCATCGCTCCGGTTTGTTCCAGGGTGAGATGATCGGTAACGCCACCCATCCACATCTGGTAATTGAGGCAATGCACCACCGAATGCCCTGGCCCGAGTCCCGCGAGACTTTGCGCACGACCGCCGACGCTTTCGGTCACTGCGCAGTCACGCGCCGACAGCGCCAGGTTCATCGCCTGACCCGTGGTGCCGGAAGTTCGATGCAGACGGCTCACGCTGCTGCGCCCGGCGGCGAGGTAATCACCAAATGGCGGTACTGCAGCCTGCGACACTCGCAACTGCGCTTTCGATGTCAGCGGTAGCTGTGGCAAGTCATCCAGTCGAGTTGGCGGCTTTGATCCCTGCCACAGGGATTGATAAAACGCCGAGTGTTCAAATACGTACCGACTTTGCTTGCGCCATAGCTCCTGCCGACTGGAGCGCTGTTGCGCCAGGCTGTGATGCTCCAACTGATTTAACCCACCCTGACTTTCGTCAATAAAGAGCGCTCAGTTTCGAACGAAAACGCACAGAAATCAATCGTTCAGAAGCGACAGCCCTGCTCGACCGTTTTTCGCCAGGCAGTCCAATGGGGTTTTGCTGCGTTTCGTAACCGCTCCGCTCGCTCATTGCAGGGATGCCCTTTCTCATGAGTCGCCGGCAACTTTTAACCAGGGTACTATTCCGGGCTGCTTCGGCGGCGATCTTCGCCACAGTCCATCGCGGGCTGATACGAGCGGTCAAAGGCCGCCTGGTTGCTCGAGCGCCGGTACCGGTTGTGGTCCAGGAACGTTTCTTCCCCGGCGTTTCCGACGACTTGCGGTTGGAGGAGTTATGGTCGCTAACCATCATTCTGTTTATTTTCCGCCGGGATTCATGTTGCACCGTCTGGTAGTCTGGATTTATTATTGGGGACGAACCCACTGGCGCTTTCAATACCCGGCAATTGATTGACTCGGTTTCTGTCCGGCCTTTTGGCGATGTCGGCTGCTCGAGGCGCCTGTCGATGCAAAACCGGCTCGCTGCGTGAGCCGACAGCGTTGCAGAAATTCGGCTCTGCGCTTGTTACTGGACAGGCCCGCGGTGATGCGCTTGCCGAAAGTACCAAAATGCGGAGTTCCGCTGTACCCGATCGTGTCGTAGCGCTTGCTGGCATTGCGGGAGAATTGAACAGTTCCCGAGCTGAAGTCCCGATATGATCTCAATCCTGACTAGATCAACGGAATTTAACCAACAAAGGCTAGAAACTTATGAGCTATATTTTCCCACCCCCAAATCAGACCGCGCTTCCGGTTCGTGGAACGCAGGATCTGTTTCCTGTCCATCGCGTCTATTGCGTGGGTCGTAACTACGCCGCACATGCCATCGAAATGGGCCATGACCCGAATAAAGAAGCGCCGTTCTTTTTCCAGAAAAACCCCGATAATATTTTACTGGATGGGGAGGATTTTCCTTACCCGGGCATGTCGAGCGATGTGCACCACGAGATAGAAATGGTGGTGGCGTTGAAATCGGGCGGTGACAATATCCGCGCCGAAAAGGCTCTGGATTGTGTTTTTGGCTACGGCGTCGCGTTGGATATGACTCGACGCGATCTGCAGGCCGAGATGAAAAAGCAGGGTCGCCCCTGGGAAATCGGCAAGGCCTTCGAGAAATCGGCGCCCTGTTCCGAACTGGTGCCGGCAAACGACATCGGACATCCAGTCGAGGGCGAGGTCTGGCTAAAAATAAACGATGAGATTCGTCAACAAGGCGATCTCAACCAGTTGATCTGGAAGATTCCTGAAATGATCGCCTACCTGTCGGCACTTTTTACCTTGCAGCCAGGGGATTTGATTTTGACGGGAACACCCGCTGGTGTCGGGCCGGTGCAACGTGGTGACAGGTTGCACGGTCATGTTGCCGGGGTCGGCGAGCTAAAGGTGAATGTTGTTTAAAATAAGCCATGGCCACCAATCGGGTGAATCGTTGATCGGATTCACCCGGGGGCGGTTGACAAAGGTCTACCGTTTTTGCCAGTCGATATAGTGATGAAGAGCGTGAAAATGAACCATTTTTCCATTCAGGAAATCGCACAACATGTGTCGGGGAAAATTATTGGCGATATCGATATCGTTATCACCGGGCTGGAACAGATAGAGCGGGCCCAGCCCGGGCAGTTAACCTTTATCGGCAGCCGTAAGTATCTGAAATACTGGAAACAATCAGGAGCGTCTGCCGCCCTGGTCAGCGAGGGCCTGGAATTGTCTGCTGGCAAGCGTAGCTTGATCCAGGTTGCCTCCGCCGACCTGGCGATAGCCCAGGTCCTGGAACTCTTTGCGCCAGCCCCACCCCGCTTCACTGCCGGTGTTCACGCGACCGCCGTCGTCGACCCCACGGCGGTACTGGGTAACAACGTTTCCATTGGGCCTGGATGCTACCTGGGCCCGGGGGTGAGTGTTGGGGACGACAGCCTGTTATATGCAAATGTTACCGTCATGGACGAATCCTCGATCGGCTGTCGAGCGGTTGTCTGGCCGGGTGTCGTAGTGCGCGACCGCTGCCACATCGGCGATGATTGCATTCTTTGCCAGAATGCATCCATTGGCTCCGATGGCTTCGGGTATCGGCCTTCCCTGGACAAGCAGACACTCGTCAAGATACCGCAAATCGGCGACGTGATTATTGGTAACCGCGTTGAAGTCGGGGCAAATAGTTGTATCGACCGGGGCAAATTCAGCTCAACCAGGATCGGTGACGGCACAAAAATCGATAACCTCGTCCAGATCGGCCACAACTGTTCTATCGGCCAATCCTGCATCATCGTCGCCGCCACCGCTATCGGTGGTTCGGTCACCATGGGCGATTTTACCACCGTGGCCGGGGAAGTGGCGATTTCAGATCATGTGACGATCGGCAGTCATGTCACTATAGGTGGCGGCTCTATTGTCATCAGTGATGTCGAGTCGCATCAATTTGTTTCCGGATTTCCAGCCGCGCCACACAAGACCACCTTGCAACAATGGGCGTCCCTGAAAAAACTTCCGGCCGTGTTGAAAAAATTAAACCTGGCAAAGGAGCAATAGCAATAAGCGAGATGGTTTGCAGCATGCCCAGGACCCGCCAAATCGTCACCGGCTACTGC
>Ga0316187_10001834_pt1 | contig 18577 bp, 20 predicted proteins | sample CroRivburrow1_MG_FD_204927 | JGI IMG/M metagenome (GOLD analysis project Ga0316187, IMG submission 204927) | Coastal sediment microbial communities from Maine, United States - Cross River worm burrow 1 | ecosystem: Environmental > Aquatic > Marine > Coastal > Sediment | place: USA: Maine...
AATAAAAAAGGACCTAGCATTTCTGCTAAGTCCTTGTTTTATATGGCGCTCCCTGAGCGATTCGAACGCCCGGCCTTCTGATTCGTAGTCAGATGCTCTATCCAGCTGAGCTAAGGGAGCCAATTGTATCCTTCGTTTCCGAAAGCGGCCGAAGAGTAATACCTTTCAACCAAACTTTCCATGCCGGATCGTCCATACCGAACAACTCCGGGAATTTCTGATAAAGCCAACCGCGGTAGTAAACTTCACCATCCCGACTGACCTCTACGAAGGCGGCGGGATTATCCACATTTTCATCGTTCAGGAAAGCCCTATCTTGGACCCTCAATCCCGATGCCAGACCCAGCAGCTGAATGCTCCAGCCATTAAGCTCTGTAGTGCCGCCCATTTCCACAATTGTAGAGTGACGACGCGTTGTAGCCTTCTCAAGCCAGATCAACTCGGCCTGACCAGTTTGCGACACAGCCCATTCAGGCAAAGCCTCACCATTCTGGCCAGCGTGCGGATCTTCTGTCTTTTCAAGTGGCATTTGCCACTCAATCTGAGTCGCCTTCTCCTGCTCACAACCTGCAAGCAGTAGAGCCATGTAGGAAATAAGCAGCAGTGAAAAAGCCGTACGATGCAATTTAAACCGCCTCAAACAAAATGGCGGAGAGAGAGGGATTCGAACCCTCGATAGGTTTAAGCCTATACACCCTTAGCAGGGGCGCGCTTTCGGCCACTCAGCCATCTCTCCGTTGGATCATTTTGTTTACCTCATCGTTGTAACATGCTTGTTGCACATCACAGCAATAACTGGCGGAAGGGGTGGGATTCGAACCCACGGTAGGTTTCCCTACGCCGGTTTTCAAGACCGGTACATTCGGCCAGCTCTGTCACCCTTCCGTTGTTATGAACCGGACTTTTCAGGCCCGGAAATTTGCAGGCGGGAAAGATAGCATGGAGTTGTGAGATGGCAATGGCAATCGCAAAGGAAATTAATATTACAATTGATATCCCTTGTAATAGCCCCTGGGGCACCTTCACACTTAACAGATACCCTCATTATGTTCTAGAGTGGCTGCATTAATCCTCACAGGTAGATGAACAGGAGATAATGTGGCTCGCAAAGTCCAACGAAATGAACCTTGCCCCTGCGGCAGCGGAAAGAAATATAAACAGTGCTGTATGGCAAAGGAGAAAAGCCTGGGAGCAGGTCGATCCAACCGTAGGCGCGGCATCCAGATCGCTCTCGGCTGGGTGAACAACACCTACAAGGATGAGATCAGCAACTGGGTTGGCAACGTATGGTTGAAAGGTTTGAATGAAAGGCAGATTCACGGAATCGGCACAGCCCACCCCGGAATCCGCAGCATTCACGATGTAAACCTGCTCGAAATGCTAGTTGCCGAAGGCCGCCTTGATGGTCTCGAAGGCGAAAACAGCCCTCTGCAACTGATCCTTGATGCCGACATCGGCTTGGACGATGAGCAGTGCAGCTACATTAGTCAGCTGGCAGAACGTCCATTGCGCCTGTACCGGGTCAGTGATGTGAAAACAAATGAGAGCTTTACGGTACAATCTCATCCGGAAAACGGCTCCGAAGCCATCACTATCTTTGATTCATCGGCCAGCAGCATGTTTGATGTTGACGATATTGTCGGCCTGCGACTGATGCAATCGGATGATGCATGGGAAACATCTGGGGCGATCTACCACATTCCGGATGAGTATGTTGATCAACTGGTTGCCATACTGGAGAAAGCCGGTGAGGACGCGTACAGCACGGCACTCACCCACTGCTGGCTGGAACTTGTAGCTGAACACGTCTGATTAGTCACAAAAAAAACGAAAAAAAAGGCGGCTCAAATGAGCCGCCTTTTTTCTATTATATTCGAATCAGAGCTTGTCTGATTCAGAAGCCAGGTAAGATGCAACACCATCAGCATCAGGAACCATGCCTTTGTCGCCCTTGTTCCAGCCAGCAGGACATACTTCGCCGTGCTCTTCGGTGAACTGCAGTGCATCAATCATGCGCAGCATCTCATCTACATTGCGACCCAGTGGAAGGTTATTGACCACCTGATGCTGTACAACGCCGGCCTTGTCGATCAGGAATGAACCACGCAGTGCAATTGTACCGCCCAGCAGGTGAATCATATCACCATCTTCGTCCAGTACCGCTTCGTTCTCCATCAACACATCGTAGTCAGCAGCAATGGTCTTGGTCAGGTCAGCTACCAACGGATAAGCCACAGGGCCGATGCCGCCGTCATTAACGGCAGTGTTGCGCCATGCGGCGTGGGAGAAGTGGGAGTCAACGGAGCAGCCGATAACCTGTACGCCGCGAGCCTCGAACTCCTTGATACGATGATCGAATGCAATCAGCTCAGATGGACATACAAAGGTGAAGTCCAGTGGGTAGAAGAAAAGAACGACATATTTGCCTTCATAGTCGGAGAGGGAAAAACTCTCATTGATCGAACCGTCTGCCATCACGGCAGCGGCGGTAAATTCAGGGGCCTGCTGGCCAACCAGTACACTCATTATGCATTCCTCCGGGAAATATTAGAATTATTATTAAAGCTTAAGCAGCAAGGTTAATCAATTTGCCAGCCCTGCACCACCCTACTCGTTTTCAGGGATAGAAGATGACCATCGCGCATTCCATGACACCGATTAAAGCAATACCCGTTGCTTTAATCAGCTTGCTCTTTAGGGATCGTGAACTCGATAAAGATGTGCTGGGTCTCCGGTGCGATACGGCTAACATCGTCCTCCAAGGCTCTTCGGATTTCATCAAGCTTACCCATAAAACGAACCGCCTGTTTGACCTCCTCCTCACTCATGTTGGAGAAGATCGTCTCCTCGCGCAGCTCGATCTCGGCCATCAACAGGGTATCATCAGGGGAGAGTACGATGCTGTTAACCCGCTGAACATGTTGTACCTGCTCATCAGCCTTCCAGAGCTTGGTAGCGATATTGTTAACCTCATCATTGGTTCGGTTGAGTAGAAACTTGCGATTGGTCGCCGCCAGAAACCAGGCCAATCCGCCCATCAACAGGCCAATACAGATCGCAGCAATGCCATCAAAGATGGCGGAACCAGTCCAGGCAGCCAGCCCTATGCCAGCCAGCGCCAGAACCAAGCCGAATACGGCAACGGCATCTTCAATCAATACGGCCAGCGTGGTCGGATCACGCGTTTCGACGAAGTAGGTTCGGAACGATTTTCCTGCCTCTTCAGCCTGGCGACGGAATTCGACGAGTGCCACAAAAAAGGAGTAACCCTCAACAACAAAGGCAAACCCGATAATCAGAAACGGTACCCAGGAGAGTTCAGGGGTGTGATCGTGACGCAACTGCTCGACCGCATGCATAATCGTATACACGCAACCGAGAAAAAAGATTGTGACTGCGGAGACCAGATTCCAGAAGTAGCGCTCCTGCCCATAGCCGAAATGGTGATTGGTATCGGCTTCACGCTGCGAACGGCGAAGCCCGAGGTATAACATCCCCTGATTGGCGGTATCGGCCAGTGAATGCACTGCCTCAGCCAGTAGTGCACTGGATCCGGAAAATGCAAAACCGACAAACTTGGCAACCGTCACCATGCTGTTGCCAGCAATTGCCGTTAATACTGCTTTTGTTGAACCGCTCGACATGGAGCCTCCCCTACTGATCTGAATCACGCTAAGCTACGTCACATGTGGTCATACCGGCATCAAAACTTTACCGTACATCAGTTTCCTGCACTGAAGGATAACTATATCTATCTGATCGATGTGCACAATTCAGAGACCCTGATCGCAGTCGACCCGGCAGAAGCGGTGAATCTATCTCATTATTGCAACGAGATGGGGGTCAAGCTCACCCATATCATCAACACCCACCATCACTGGGATCACACCGATGGCAACAAGGCACTTAAACAACAATTTAACTGTCTGATCATCGGAGCAGCCAATGATGCCCATCGTATTCCTGCGTTAGATATACCGGTGTCAGAGCATGCTCCCCCTGAAATTTCCGGTCTGAACATCAAGGTCCTTGAGCTACCGGGCCATACCAGTGGTCATATCGCCTACCTGATTGACGATGCTCTCTTCTGTGGTGATGTATTGTTCGGAGGTGGTTGCGGAAGAATATTTGAAGGTACGCCGGCTCAAATGTGGAACAGCTTGAATCAACTCGCGCAGCTTGCCGGGCCAACAAAAGTTTACTGTGCCCATGAGTACACGCTGCCCAACCTCCACTTTGCACGCACGGTTGATCCGGAAAATGAAACACTGATTGAACGCATCCACCACGACACCCAGACCCGCGTGGAGCAGCAACCAACCATTCCCTCCACTATTGCACTGGAGCTTGCTACCAACCCGTTCCTCAGACCCTTAAACAGAACATTCTGCTCTCGCTATGCCAAGCATGCAGGTTGCGCTTTGGATGCCAGCCATGTCTTCACAGACATCAGAAAAAGAAAAGACAGTTTTTAGTTGTTTCCCAACCTGAAATAACCACGAAAATCGAGAAAACCATCTAAGGTATTGGGAGACCCTCGTGCGAAAATCCTATCTTCTGTGGAAAATAAGTGCCTGCTTGGCGATAATCGAGCCAAGCTCCTTCACATGCGATTGGCTTCTCTGGTCAAAGCGGACACCGATACCACCTTCGGCCTTGCGAACAACTGTACCGCTCAGACGCAACGGGTTGGGCGCCGAAATAAAGGTGAGAATCATTTTAACCTTGTCACCAAGCTCAAAGTCTCCGGCAGCCTCGATAAACAGCCCAGTGGCACTGACATCTCTGGCATGGCCGAAATGGTTCTCCCCGCCTAATGAGAAGTGGAGTTTTTCGGAATAGGCTTCACGCGGTGCATATCTTATATCGGTCTTCCAGGTCTCCATCAGATCAAGCAACTGCTTGCGCTGCGCTTGCGGCAACTGCTCTGCTAAAACAGAAATTTTCTCGATGATACGATTATCTACAGCTTCCATGATGGAAAGTGTATACAGGCCCTAAAAAAAAGCACCTGCAATATCATACATTCAGCATTCTTTTAGACCGCTGAAGCAGCAGGGGGAAAACTATAATACCATTGAAACAATACTAACGATTCCTACCATGACTAGACTTGCAATGATTAAAATCCAATTCTCGGATATAGCATTCTCTTTCTTCACATCGACCTCCATGTCGAGAGCAACTCACCAATAAGTTGCCAGTTTAACTCTTTTCAACTGCGAATTTACACAATGACACACTAGCCACAAAGACACCCAAAATCACTCGTTTATCCCCAGGGTATTCGAAACCCTACAACTCGAACGAAGGCAGCATCATATTAAATGGCTCCCCATCAAAACAGGGGCTCTCTCGTGATGCAAGTCACATCGACTTCACAAAACTGATTATAGAAACCGCCCATATTATGCACATACGGAGAATGAAATGATCAAGCAGCAACCATTGACAGATAAACATGAGCAGATGCTTACTATTGCAATGATCACAGCAGTTATCGGAGCACTGGGCTTCATTACCTCCTACCTTTAAGTCGCAACACCCTGAGTAGGCGACAGCACCTTTAACCTTGCGCCCAGCCGCGCAGAAAAATGATACACCCCGTATGATGTTTGGTGGCTTGCAGTAAAGCTGGCCAAACCGCTCACTTCTGGCAGTTCCGGCCTCTCTCTTTATAAATAAGATGTAATAAGCTTTGTCATTTCCTGATTCGGTGACATACAATAACTACATGTCTTTGGAACAGCTGATTTCCGACCCGCTTGTGTTTGATATTGTTGGATCCTTCGTCCTGGCGATGACTGTTCTTCTACTATTACCAACAATCATGCGTATTTTGCCCTATGTGACGGCCGTAGCACTGCTGCTTCTGACTATTTATGCTCTATATATACTTTGAAGCTACCCTGTTCTCCCATTAACGAAAGAACATTGATTACAGCAAAAAAAAGAGCCACCCGAAGGCAGCTCTTTAAGTTCACCCTTGCAGATCAAGGGTTTGATATGGTGGGCCGTGCTGGGCTCGAACCAGCGGCCCGCTGATTAAGAGTCAGCTGCTCTACCAACTGAGCTAACGGCCCATATCAACATCAAGCAAAATGGGGTGGACGACGGGATTCGAACCCGCGACCACCGGCATCACAAGCCGGGGCTCTACCAACTGAGCTACATCCACCATAATGTTTGCAGGTGGCGCGCCTGGCAGGGCTCGAACCTGCAGCCTACAGCTTAGAAGGCTGTTGCTCTATCCAATTGAGCTACAGGCGCTTGCCAGATCGCGTCCAATTACTTGATTATAATACTTCGAAGGAGGAATGGTCGGGATAGAGTGATTCGAACACTCGACCCTCTGCTCCCAAAGCAGATGCGCTACCAGGCTGCGCTATATCCCGATTTATTCCTCTTCTCGAAGGCGGCGGACGATAGTAATCTAAGAACCATTCGTCAATACCTGAATCACAGCTGACTACACTTCTGTTCACAGTTAGGGTTGCTTGCTCATATGAGTTTAGTGCGAGGTGTGCCATGAGCAGCATAAAAATGCGTGGAACGACAATCTGCTGTATCCGAAAAGATGGCGAAGTAGCCATTGGTGGCGATGGTCAGGTCACCTTGGGTGACACCGTTGTAAAACATGGGGGACGCAAGGTTCGAACCATTCGCGACGGCGCTATCCTGACAGGTTTCGCAGGTTCTACTGCAGATGCCATGAACCTGTTTGAACGATTCGAAGCCAAGCTGGATGAACATGCTGGCTCACTGATGCGTGCTGCGGTATCACTAGCCAAGGAGTGGCGCACCGACAAATACCTTCGTCAGCTTGAAGCGATGATGATTGTAGCCGATCGGGACAATACCCTGCTGATCTCCGGAAATGGCGATGTGCTGGAGCCGGATGATGGCGTTGCCGCTATCGGCTCAGGTGGTGCTTATGCCAAGGCTGCAGCAACTGCGCTGGTCAACCACAGTGACCTATCTGCAAAGGATGCCATGCGTGAGACAATGCTGATTGCCGCCAACATCTGTATCTATACGAACAGCAACATCACCATCGAATCTATCGACAAGGAAGTCTAATCATGAGCCACGCCATGACCCCACGTGAAATCATTTCCGAGCTCGACCGCTATATTGTCGGCCAGGACGATGCCAAACGCGCCGTTGCCATTGCACTGCGTAACCGCTGGCGCCGTCAGCAGGTCCCCTCCCCCATGCGCGAGGAGATTACGCCGAAGAATATTCTCATGATTGGCCCCACAGGCGTTGGAAAAACCGAAATTGCACGCCGACTGGCACGGCTCGCCAATGCCCCCTTCATCAAAGTTGAGGCAACCAAGTTCACTGAGGTGGGTTATGTCGGCCGGGATGTCGAAACCATTATTCGCGATCTGGTTGACACTTCTATCAAAATCGTACGCGAAGAACATCTGATACGGGTACAGACTAAGGCTGAAAAAATGGCCGAAGATCGCCTGCTCGACATTCTGATTCCACACCCAGTCGCACCACATGGCCCGCACAGCAGTGAACCAAACACGGCAAGCAATGAATCACGTGAGAAGATGCGTCACAAACTGCGCCTAGGTGAGCTTGATAAGCGACAGGTCGAGATTGATGTAGAGTCGCAACAGGAAGCACCGATGATGCAGCTCTTCTCAGGACAGGGTACAGAAGCAATGGACCTCAAAGAGATGCTCGGCGGCATGATGGGTGGACAGAAAAAAAGCAAACGCATGAATGTCGCCGATGCACTGAAGGTTATTCAACAGCAGGAGGCTGACCGGCTACTTGATATGGAGACCATCAAGGAGGAGGCGATTATCCGTGCCGAGAATGACGGTATCGTGTTCCTTGATGAGATGGACAAGATCACACAGCGCAGCGGTGCTGCATCAGGAGGCGAAGTCTCCCGCGAAGGGGTGCAGCGCGATCTGTTACCTCTGGTTGAGGGAACCACGGTCAACACCCGCTACGGTCATATCAATACCGACCATATCCTCTTCATCGCATCAGGTGCCTTTCATCTGGCCAAACCATCCGACCTGATCCCTGAACTGCAGGGACGCTTTCCGATCCGTGTTAACCTCAGTGCACTGGGTGAGGAGGAGTTCCGTCGCATTCTAGTCGAACCAGAGGCGTCTCTAACCCGCCAGTATGCCGCCCTTCTACATTCCGAAAATGTCGACATCCGTTTTGGCGATGATGGCATCTCCGAAATTGCCCGTATCGCCGTACAGGTGAATGATAAAACTGAAAACATCGGTGCCCGTCGCCTGCATACGCTACTGGAGCGGGTACTGGAGAATATCAGCTTCGAGGCATCAGATAGAAGTGGTGACACGATCGAAATCGATGCGGCCTATGTACTTAAGGAAGTAGGTGAAATAAGCGCTGACGAAGATCTCTCCCGCTATATTCTGTAGCGGAAGCAAGCGCCGGCACTCCCTGCGCACGATCGCGGATTATTTTACGAAGTGAAAACTTATAAAAGCTTAGCGATCGGAGCGAATGATTTACGGTGCACCGGAGAGGGGCCGAGTAAGTTGAGTGCATCCATATGCACCTTGGTTCCGTAACCTTTGTGTTTTGAGAAGTTGTAGCCGGGGAACTGGCTATCGAGTCGCTGCATCAAACGATCGCGGACCACCTTGGCGACAATCGAAGCCGCCGCAATCTCCTGCACCAGATCATCCCCACCGATAATGGCTTCCGCAGGCACAGTCAGATCGGGCACGCGATTACCATCAACCAGCACCTTTGAGGGGACAACTGACAAGCCATCAACCGAACGGCGCATTGAGAGCATGGTTGCATGCAGGATATTCAGCTCATCGATCTCCTCGATCGAAGCTAACGTCACCGAATAGGCCACCGCATGTTTGCGAATATGATGGTAGAGCTTCAGCCGCTTCTTCTCGGCCACCCTCTTGGAATCACGGTACTGCCCCAGATATGGATCATCCGGCGAAAGAATCACCGCCGCCGTCACCACAGGGCCGGCCAGTGGGCCGCGCCCTACTTCATCAACGCCCGCTATCATGACTTCACAGAAGGCTTGATAGCCTCCGCCCATGGACGGGAGTCTTTAGCGAGCGAGGCAAAACGATGCTTTTGCTGAGCGACACAAGCCCAAGGGCATGATGCTCCGAGGGCTAATGATTCAAAAAGCATCAGCCGCGCAGTGTGGCTGAGAATCTTTTATCCATGGCAGCAATAATCGCCTGCATGGCTGTATCGGAGTCTTCCTGTGTCAGCGTGCGTTTGGGATCCTGCAGGACAAAACGTATACCAAGGCTCACCTTGCCCTCCGGCACCCCTTTGCCTGCATAGAGATCAAAGATACGGGCCTCAGTCAGCAGCTTGCCGCCAGCGCTACGTACTGCATTGAGAATGGCATCCGATGAACTGTTTTTATCAAACAGGAACACCAGATCACGCTCCACACCAGGGAACTCCGGCAGTGGCTGGAATTTCGCTTTTTTACCCTCAGGCAACAGATCCAGATTGATATCAGCCACAAAGACCGGCGCATCAATATCAAATGAATCGGCAATATCACCATCAATTTTTCCGATACGACCGGCTTCCGCACGACCCACCATAATCTTCGCACTCTGACCAGCCTGCAGGCCGGCAATCGAATCATCAGCAATGAAACGCCCTGTCAGGCCACGCTTTGCCAACCAGGATTCAACTGCAGCTTTAAGATCAAAGAAATCAGCCCTACGTGACTGACCATGCCACTGATCCTGACCAACATCACCGCTCATCAACCAGGCCAACACATTATTTTCATCATGGCCGCTCTCTGTTTTGGCATATAAGCGCCCCTGCTCTGCCAGAGCCACACCCGACTGCTGGCGGTTCAAATTGTGTTTTGCCACATTGAGAAGCCCCGGCCAGGCGCTTCGACGCATCACACTCATGGCATCGGAAATCGGATTCTGCAATGCGATATCCAATCCATCATCTTCAACAAACAGACGCTGTTCACCATCAGAGATAAAGGCGTAGGTCACCACCTGTAAAAAACCATCGGCAACCGCATCATGAATAGAGCGATCTACTTTGGCAGGAGCCACGGTCGCCAGTGCAGGTAAGATCTCCGGAATCGCATCAAAACCGATCACTCGCGCATACTCTTCAGAGATATCTTCAGGAATCGTCACATCGTGACGGAACGGTGGCACCTCCACATTCAGGCTGTCCCCATCCCTACGAATACCGAACGCCATACGCTCCAGCACAGCATCCACCGATTCAGGGATATCAATACCAAGACGCGATGATATGCGCGCTACCGAACAGCTAACTGAACTACCTGCATTGATCGCGGAGGCATCACCACAAACAGTAATCTCACCAACAGAACCACCGAACAACTCAGTGATCAGCGCGGTGGCTTTCTGCATCGCAGTCTCAACCATCAGAGGGTCTACACCGCGTTCAAAGCGCATCGATGCCTCACTGACCATAGCATAGGTGCGGCGTGTTTCACTCACCCGCGCAGGACGGAAAAAGGCTGATTCCAGAACAATATTGGTTGTAGCTTCAGTTACACCAGATGGCTCAGAGCCCATTATACCGGCCAGAGCAATCACATGAGCATCATCACACACCACCAGATCACCGGCATGAAGTTTAAGTTCACGCCCATCCAGTGCTGCAAAATCCTCACCAGCATTAGCTGAACGGATACAGATATCACCATCAAGCCTGTCTGCATCAAAGGCGTGCATCGGCTGACCGAAATCAAGCATCACATAATTGAGCACATCGACAATGCCATTCACCGGGCGCATGCCGGCCAGGATCAAGCCGGTCTGCATCCAGACTGGAGAATCAGCCAGCTTCACACCTTCAATACGGCGTGCCATATAAACAGGGCAATCCTCAGCAGCAGCAACTTCTACTTTTGCAGTAGCAACGGATGTCTCCACTTCAGCAACATGGCTGATCACATCAGCCAGAGGAAGCCCTGCATCGGCAGCCAGATCACGGGCGATACCGCGAACATTCATACAATCGCCACGATTGGGGGTGATCGAGAGGTCAAATACCGCCTCTTCAAGGCCCAGATACTCACCCACTTCAGCACCCACTGGTGCATCAGCAGGTAGAATCAACAGGCCTGCAGATTCATCCGCCAGACCGAGTTCGGTTTCAGAGCAACACATACCACAACTGGTTTCACCGCGGATTTTACCTTTTTTGATAGTTAGCCCATTGGGCAAAGTCGTGCCAAGTGTGGCAACCGGGATTTTATCCCCTTCGCCCATATTGGAGGCACCACAGACAATATCCACCATCTCTGCCTCGCCAATATCCACTTTCAGCAGGCTCAACTTGTCGGCATCCGGATGTGGCTGTTTGGATCTTATCTGACCAACACGCACGCCCTGCACTGCAGCACGTGGCATCTCAACGCCTTCCACTTCATGCCCCAGACGTACCAGATCATCGGCAATCTCTGCCGGAGTCTTGCTCAGAGCTACCTGCTCTTTTAACCAGGAAAAAGGAATTTTCATGAGCCCATCCTCCGCAAGAAACGCACATCGTTTTCAAAGAACAGCCTCAGATCAGGGATACCTTTCTTCAACATCACCAGTCGCTCTACGCCCAGCCCGAAAGCAAAACCGGAGAACTCTTCGGCATCGATACCGACCGAACGCAATACATTCGGATGGATCATTCCGCTACCTAACACTTCGATCCAGCCGCTGCCTTTACAGATGCGGCAACCCTTACCTGCACAGAACACACAACCGATATCCACTTCAGCCGATGGCTCTGTGAATGGGAAATAGTGTGGACGCAAACGAATATCTACCTCTTTCTCGAAATAGGTGGAGAGGAAATGTTTTAATACGCCTTTGAGATGTGCCATGGAGACATCACGATCTACCTTAAACACCTCAACCTGATGAAACATCGGCGAATGGGTCACATCATAATCGCAGCGGTAAACACGACCCGGTGCCACTACAGCCAGTGGCGGCTCATGCCCCTCTTCGAGGAAACGTTTCATAGCGCGGATCTGCACCGGTGATGTGTGCGTGCGCAGCAACATCGGCTCATCACCGAACTCCTCATTGATAAAGAAGGTGTCATGCATAGCACGCGCTGGATGTTCCGGTGGAATATTCAACGCATCGAAGTTATGGAACTCGTTCTCAATTTCAGGGCCTTCAGCAACCGCAAAACCCATCTGCGAGAAGATTGCGGTCATCTCATCCAGACCCTGCTGTACCGGATGCAGCGCGCCAGAGGTTGAACTGCGACCGGGAAGTGTTACATCAATACGCTCAGCTTCGATACGCTCAGCTTTGGCTTTAACCGCAAGGTCTGCCTCACACGCATCTAGTGCCGCCGCCAGCGCTGTCTTGGTGGCATTCACATGCTGACCAATCACAGGACGCTCTTGAGGTGGCAGCTTGCCAACCCCCTTCAGCACTTCAGTCAACGCACCCTTTTTACCGAGATAATTTACACGCAGTTGCTGTAATTCGCTCAAATTTGCAGCCTGCGCAAACGAATCCAGCGCCTCAGATTGCAACGTTTCAAGCTGACTTTTCAGCGATTCAATTTCACTCATCTTTAACTCCCTCTATCCACCCATGGATGGGTGGCTTTAGCAAACATGGTGAAAACCACGCTTTTCGCCATGCGCCCAAAGCCGAAGGCAGGACGCTCTGAGGCCGTTCAAATAATTCTCAAAAAAAATGGCAGAGCCTCAACAGCTCTGCCATTCCATTATTCACATTCCGGACGAATCCGGAAAATATTTTTACTGGATCTGCGCGCGAGCTGTTTCTGCCAGCTTCGCAAAACCTTCAGCATCACGTACTGCGATATCAGCCAGAACCTTACGATCCAGATCGATGCCAGCCAGTGACAGACCATGCATGAAACCTGAATAGTTCAATCCATTCTGCTTGGCTGCTGCATTGATGCGGACGATCCACAGGCTGCGGAACTCACGCTTTTTAACCTTACGGTCGCGATAGGCATATTGACGTGCCTTATCAACAGCCTGGGTAGCTACGCGGAAGCAGCTCTTGCGGCGACCACGGTAACCTTTAGCTGCTTTGATGACGCTCTTATGGCGGGCGTGGGCCTGTACTCCGGATTTAACGCGAGGCATATCTCTCTCCTAACCTAAAACTACTTAACCGCGACCTGGAACCAAACGTTCCAGCGCTTTTGAATCTGCTCCTGAAACAAGTTCAGTACCGCGCATATTACGCTTACGCTTTGGTGACTTCTTGGTCAGAATGTGACTTGAAAAAGCCTTGTTACGCTTCCACTTGCCGCTTCCGGTTTTGGTGAAACGTTTGGCTGCGCCACTATTTGATTTCATCTTAGGCATGATTCTATCTTCCTTCTCTTATAAACATAAAAAAGCCCCGCCGGGGCTTTCTTACACCACGGAGAGTAACTCTTTCTTATTTAGTCTTGTTCGGTGCGACGATCATAATCATCTGTCGCCCTTCCATGTTCGGCATCTTTTCAGGCTTGCCGAACTCTTCCACCTGAGCTGCTACGAACTTCATCTGCTCGAAACCGCGTCCTGTGTGGGCCATTTCACGGCCACGAAAACGTAAACTTACCTTAACCTTGTTGCCCTGAGACAGGAACTTCTTCGCTGCCTTCATCTTCACTTCCATGTCATGCGCGTCGGTGTTGGCACCCACCTTCACTTCCTTAATCTGCATCACATGCTGACGTTTCTTGGCAAGATTGGCTTTCTTGCTCTGCTCGTACTTGTATTTGCCGTAATCCATAATCTTGCAGACCGGCGGATTACTTTTAGCTGCCATCAGCACAAGATCTAAACCCTTCGCTGAAGCCCTAGCTACGGCCTCGTTGAGTGATAGTACACCCAGCTGTTCACCTGTTGTATCGTCAACCACTCGAACCTCTCTGGCTTCGATATTCAGGTTGATTGGTAATTCTTTTTTAATACAAGTCTCCTTGAAACTCAAAAAACGTCATACTTTCCACACTCTATTCGTGATCGGCATGCATCTGATGCATTTTAGCGATCCACTCATCAACACTGAAAGTGCCAAGATTCGCGCCGCTCCGATCACGTACACTTATGGTTCCTTCATCGCATTCCCGATCTCCGGCAACAATAATGAACGGCACCCGCTCTAAAGTGTGGGCGCGCACTTTATAGCCGACCTTTTCGTTTCGCAAGTCCATATCTACACGAAATCCTGCATTGACCATTTTTTTGGTCACTTCTGAGACATATTCTGCCTGTGAATCGGTGATATTACAGACCATCGCCTGCACCGGCGCCAGCCAGAATGGAAATTTACCTTCGTGGTGTTCGATCAGAATTCCGATGAATCGCTCCATCGAACCGAGAATCGCACGGTGCAGCATCACAGGAGTCTGGCGTGATGAGTCCTCATCCACGTATTCTGCATCCAGACGCCCAGGCATAGAGAAGTCGACCTGAATCGTTCCGCACTGCCAGACACGGCCTAGGCAATCTTTCAGTGAAAACTCGATCTTCGGCCCGTAAAAGGCACCCTCACCCTTGTTCTCTCCGTATTCGATTCCCTTGGACTGCAGCGCCTGATGCAGGGAGGACTCAGCCTTATCCCACTGCTCATCTGTGCCCACACGCTTCTCAGGACGGTCTGAGAGGAAGATGATCACCTCTTCAAAGCCGAAACTCTTGTAAACCTTGTAGGTCAGGTCGATGAAGTTACACACCTCATCCTGAATCTGACCCTCGGTACAGAAGATATGTGCATCATCCTGCACAAAGTTACGCAGACGCATCAGGCCATGCAGCGTACCCGATGGCTCATTGCGATGGCAGGAACCGAACTCAGCCAGACGTAATGGCAGATCACGGTAGGAGTGTAGATTCTGGTTAAACACCTGAATATGGCACGGGCAGTTCATTGGCTTGATGGCATATTCGCGGTTATCGGTGCTGGTGGTGAACATATCATCACGGAACTTATCCCAGTGTCCGGACTTCTCCCACAACTTGCGATCCACCACCTGCGGTGTCTTGATCTCCAGATAGCCGTTGTCGCGCATTACGCCACGAATCTCATTCTCAACAACCTGCCAGATGGTCCACCCTTTCGGATGCCAGAAAACCATGCCAGGGGCCTCTTCCTGAAGATGGAACAGGTTCAGTGCCTTGGCAATCTTTCGATGGTCACGTTTCTCCGCCTCTTCCAGACGAACCAGATAATCTTTCAGGTCGCCCTTGGATCCCCATGCAGTGCCATAGATGCGATGCAGCTGCTCATTGTCGGAGTTACCTTCCCAATAAGCACCTGACACCTTCATCAATTTAAAATGTTTGAGAATGCCGGTATTCGGCACATGCGGACCACGGCAAAGATCCATCCAGTCACCCTGCTTGTACATGCTTACAGTCTCGCCAGCAGGAATACGTCCGATCAGTTTCGCCTTGTAAATCTCACCAATGCGTTCGAAGTGCTCAATCGCACCATCACGATCCCACTCTTCTCGACTGATCGGAAGCTTCTGGTTGGAGAGCTGACGCATCTTCTCTTCTACCTTCTTCAGATCCTCAGGGGTAAAAGCGCGCTCATAGGCAAAATCGTAGTAGAAGCCATCCTCGATCACAGGACCAATGGTCACCTGTGCTCCGGGGAACACCTCCTGCACAGCCATGGCCATCAGGTGAGATGTGGAGTGACGAATAATACCCAGCCCCTCGGGGGACTTCTCAGTAATCAGGGAAACCGTGTCACCATCATTCAAGAGATGAGAAACATCCACCTGCGTTCCATTAACGGTAGCTGCAATCGTCGCACGCGCCAGACCCGGACCGATATCGGCTGCGAGATCATATGCGGTTGCGCCCTCGTCCAGGGTGCGTGATGAACCGTCAGGTAGTTGAATATTCATGGCGATGGTGTTCCTCCAATCTTCAGGAGACTAAGCAAAGTCTCCAATGAGCGCTGCATCCTATCGCCAAAGCGACAATAAAAAAGGCCAGACTGAATCAGTCCGGCCTTAGTTTATAATAATGGTAGGCTCGGGCGGTTTCGAACCGCCGACCCCCACCATGTCAAGGTGGTGCTCTACCCCTGAGCTACGAGCCTATACTGGGTATCCCTCTCACGAGGGCGGCGAATCGTATTGATCCCCTCTCATCCGGTCAAGCCACCACTTCAAACTCCAAATGACAGTAGACAGAACAGCCTCGCCTTGGAACTTCGAATCTTACCGGCTCCCCGTACAGGACTCGAGCCAGAAGATAATGTGCAACATCAATACACAGCAGAAACTTCGAAGTCGCGGCTCTTTCCGGCGATGGTAATTTCAAAATCATCCCCTGCTGATTTGCCGATCAGGGTTCGGCCAAGTGGAGATTTAGGGGTAATTACTGTGATGATCAGATCACCATATTGAACCTTCAGGCCTCCGGCTTCGGGAGCCAGCCACAACATCTGCCGTTCGCCCTCTTCATCATCGAGGAGCACCAGTGAAGAGAGGCCAATCACGAGGGAAGGTTCTGCGAGCTTTAAGCGTTTGAAGTATTCGAGCGAACGCTCGACCTCCAGCAAGCGGGTGCCCTGCCCCTGTGCCAGATATGAGGCCTCCAGCCCCATTGTTTCATACTTGCTTGAACCCAGACAATCCGAATGGGTCGCAGTATCACGTGCAATCGCAACCGCCTGCTCAAGTGTGGCAAGATCGGCGCGAAGCTGTTCTATAATTAATGTCAGGATTTCAAACTTATCAATTTTCATCACGGCTTAAGCTGCATGTTTCAGGTGGCGGGTCTACTTTTACCCTTTACGCTTTCTGGCGTGCGCAGCCCCTGTTCAGAGGGAGATTCCCATCATGAATAAAGCGGGGGTTTTATCATCGGTTGACTCAATCGCTGCAGCGGAACACCAGGCTACATATCCGTACATCTGGAGGTGTGATCTGCCATGTTTGAAACCCAGGCGTATCTGCTCGCCCTGACGCAAGAAACCGTTGACGCTCAAACCAATGCCCATGGATGAAACATCGCGCACCTTCTCCACAGTAAAATACTGGCATGTGGCGGGGTGATACAGCTCCCCTTTTGACATATCACGAGAGATAAGGCGCACTTCTTTACGTTTTTCGACCCCCAAAAATCCCCTCCATGGTTCAAGAACCGATGTTGCGACTCTTTTAAATCCATTATAGACCAAAAAAAGCAAAGTGCATAAAGCACCAGTTCAGCAGAGACTTTTACTGACAATCTCGTAAACATCACCAGAGAGGCCACCACTATCGGCAATGCGCTGCAGTTCGGAGCGCATCAAAACACTGCGCCTTGGCTCGACACGCTTCCAACTCATCAACGCACGCACCATGCGCGAAGCAATCTGGGGGTTCAAACTATCCAATAAAAGCACCTGATCAGCCACAAATGCATAACCGCTGCCATCAGCCAGATGAAAAGCCGCCGGATTACGCATGGCAAAGGTACCGATGAGTGCACGCACCTTGTTGGGATTATGCAGATCAAACTTATCATGTCCCATAAGTGCTTTCACCCGCTCCAGCGTATCGGGCAGCGTTGATGCAGCCTGTACGGAAAACCACTTATCCATAACACCGGATTCACTGCTCCACTGCTGCTCAAAGGCTTCCAGCGCCTTTAATCGCTCATCACAATCACAATCGGCCAGCAGAGCCAGCGCGGCATACTGATCTGTCATATTGCCGGCCTTCTCAAACTGCCTGTAGGCCAGTGTTATTGCTGCACTGTCCTTAAGTGAAACCATAAGGGATAGGCAGCTATTCTTAAGCTGGCGCTGCTGCATGGCGGCATCATCCAGCCCTTCTGCCTGTGACAGACTGTGGTAACAGGCATTTAGCTCATCGCGAAGGGTCTCAGCGATTTTACGGCGCAACTGCTCACGTACCATATGAATACAACCGGGGTCGGCCGGAAGCGCTGTTTTTGTCACAAATGCCTCGGCAATATCTGCCTCCGCCGGCAAGCTCAACGCCTCCGCCTTCAGTGCAGCATCAAGTTCAGTATCCCCGAGCAGGCAACCAAAGGCATCTGCGACAACAGCATCGGGTTCACTGTTGTCGGCAAGCATGGCAAGCAGGGTCTGCATGGCCAGCCGCTGCGCCGCCGCCCAGCGGTTAAATGCATCGCTATCAAAGCGCATCAGGAAAACATCATCATCACGAGAATAGGGGTATTCGAGTTCAACGGGGGCTGAGAAGCCGCGCAACAGAGATGGCAGTGGCTTCTCCACCACATTGATAAATGTGAAAATCTGGTTTTGCTCGCTGACCAGTAGCGTTCGGCTTAAACCCTGCGGTTGGCTCTCACCATCAAGCTGTAGCGGTAACGATGAGCCATCGGGCAGCAACAGGCCCAGCGTGAGAGGTATCGGAAGTGGCTTTTGCTCTACAGATTCCGGCGTGGTTGGACTACGTTGCGAACAGTGCAGCGTGCAGAGCTGCTCCTGCGCATTGTATTCCATGCGCACGCTAAGCCGGGGAGTGCCGGCCTGATCGTACCAGCGCTGCATTCCTGAGAAATCAACAGCGTTGGCATCGGCCATCG